>ENA-OQDT01001134-OQDT01001134.1-human-gut-metagenome-genome-assembly--contig:-NODE-1134-length-16179-cov-5.146275_pt1 | contig 16179 bp, 19 predicted proteins | sample MGYA00242786_ERZ504617 | MGnify/ENA primary metagenome ERZ504617 (study PRJEB26092, sample SAMD00036337) | human gut metagenome | host: Homo sapiens | study: EMG produced TPA metagenomics assembly of...
CAGCAGCTAAAGCAGGAACAGTTTGCAAACCTGTACCGCCTCATAAAAAGCAGCGCCTCATTCGAAGAAGCTTTTAAGTTTGTGGGATAAGTTTGTGCAAAATTCGATATTTGCTCATTTATAGTTATAAATTTCAGTAATGCTCTTTTTGATTTCGTTGCGCATTTCCTGGGAATGAAGTCCACCAGTATTAAAGTAACGAGCTATCTGGTTCAGATTGCTACCAATCTTTCCAAATTCAGCAATTAATTTTTTTAACTCCGGTAAATCTGCCACAATTTCATATTTCACAATTACTTTTTTATTTGTTATTTGTTTACGGACATACTCTGCTAACGGGAGGCTTGCAGCTTTTGCGTTTTCTGCAATTATTTCATATTCAGTATTGGTGAGACGGAGCATGATATGACGAGTATGCCGTAAGTTTTTATCTTTTTTTGGTCGTGCCATTTTATAGTTCCTTTCAAAATAAAGATATTTCTATATATAAAGCCGATTTGAAAATATCAGGCGGTAACACAATAAAAAAATTTATGGATTTTTCGTGATAGATATGATCACGATGCGACTGTTTTTTTACAGGAGCCAAGTATGCATATTAGTGAAAACTGTATTATCTGAGGGTATGGGGAGCAGAATCCCCATCAAGATTGCCGGAAAGTCGAAAGCCACGAAGTGAGTTTTGAGTTACTCAGGCGAAACTTGCTCTGAAAGAGTAGAAAATCCCTTCATAATAAAAGCCGATTTTGGGAATAGAGTGGGAAGGGAAAATTTTAATAGTAGTAGTATTTGAACTTGAAACTAAGGAATGATTGTAAAGTTTGAGGATAATAACGTATTTGACAATGTGAAAGATTTGTTTGGTTTTCTGCTGGATCACTGGAAGTTCCGGTGGCTTTATGCGAAAGGAAAAGAGAACGGGGTAGCGGAGTATGAAAATTATGAGAGAAGTTTAACAAAAGAGCAAAGAGAAGAGCGAGAAAAGATCTTGCTTGATTATAATCAAAGATTTGAGGTAATCTGGAATGATAAAAATATTCGGTGTCTGGCTGACAACGAAAGGTATGGCAAGATCTGATAATAAAAGATACAGAAATTTCAAATCTACAAAATAGATACAAATAACTGTGGTATGATAAAAGGCGGAGGTGATTATGTGCAAAAAAATATTAGTTGTTGAAGATGATCTTTCTATACAGGCATTACTTCATGATTTTATTCAGGAAGCAGGGTATGATGTGACACTAGCAGGAGATGGTGTGGAGGCGATAGTTGCATTCTCTAAAAAACCGTTTGATTTAATTCTTCTGGATATTATGCTTCCTAAAGTTGATGGGTATGGTGTTTGTGAAATAATACGGCAAAAATCTGATGTTCCTATTATTATGCTTACAGCATTAGATAGTGAACAGGAACAAATTAAAGGGCTGGATTTACAGATAGATGATTATATTACAAAACCGTTTTCTATGCCCATTCTGATAAGAAAAATAGCCGCAGTACTTAGACGAACATCAAAACTTATAGAGGCATCAGCCACCATTGAATATAAAAACTTGACGCTGGACTTAGATGGATACAAAGCCTATATAGGGAAAGAAAGTGTTGTTGATTTAACTCCGCGCGAGTTTGAAATTTTGAGAGAATTATTGCTACATAAAGGCAAAATATTAACACGGAAAAATCTGCTGCAGATACTCTGGAAGTATGAATTTTTTGGAGATGAAAGGATTATTGATACCCACATTAAAAACTTACGAAAAAAATTAGGGACAGCAGATTACATTGAAACAATCAGAGGGGTGGGGTATAGAATTGATAAAGAAGATTCGTAGCAGACTGTCAGTTAAGGTTTTTACAATTACTATTTTAATAACCGCAATTTGCTGTATGATTAGTTATGGTTTCCTTTTATGGTTTGTTCCCAATATTTATCAATACGATTTGGATGAGGCTGAACCGTGGATAACTTATTTGCCTGATAGCATGTCGGAAGAACCAAAAGAAAATGCACCAATCTGGTTTGAGGAAGTAGGTACATCTATAAAGAACGATTATGATGGCGAATTTGAATTACATTTGTTTCAGACAGATGGGCAAGAAGTAAGTTTACAGGATGTAGATCAACTTATTGGAGGAAAAATATCTGATTATGATAATGTAGAGAAAACGGAACCATATTTAATTACATTTGTGGACGATGATTCGTCATATACCATCCTGATGACAAGAAACCTTACAAAACGAACGCAAACAGAGGATGCTCTTGGGAAGGCTCTGCCCGGACTTTGTATTGTCATATTTGCAGTATCGATTATTACCGCACTTTTCTATTCTTTATATATGACTGCCCCAATAAAAAGAATCAGCAGAATATCGAAGCAAATGGCAGATATGGATTTTAGTGGTCTTTGTACGGTTAAGAGGACAGATGAGATAGGTGTGCTTGCAAATAGTTTAAACAAATTGTCTGGGAAACTCTCTATGGCTCTTACAGAGCTGCAGGAAGCAAATCAAAAGCTCCAGGCTGATATTGAAAAAGAGCGTCAGTTGGAAAAACAGAGATTAGAATTTTTTTCAGCAGCCTCCCATGAATTGAAAACACCCATTACAATTATTAGAGGCCAGTTACAGGGGATGCTGTGTCAGGTTGGAAGATATAAAGACAGGGAGACTTACTTAGCACAATCCTTAGAGACTACGAATACTTTAGAACAGATGGTGCAGGAACTTTTAACTATTTCCCGATTAGATACGCCAGGATATGGTTGCAAAAAAAGTTATTTTGATTTTGAAAAACTTTTAAAGACACGGTTAGATGTATATGAAGATTTAATTATTCAAAAAGATTTGTCATTAGAGAAAGCCTTATCGCTACATACTCCTTTGTTTGGCGATGAAGCATTGTTGCAGAAAGTGGTTAATAATCTTTTAAGTAATGCAATAGCATATTCTCCAGCTGGCAGCGAAATCTTTGTGAAACTATGGTCTGAAGCAGAGGGGGTTTATTTTACAATAGAAAATACCAATGTTCATATACCAGAGAAAGCTATTCCAAAATTATTCGAGGCTTTTTACCGGGTGGATCAATCACGCAATCGACAGACAGGTGGAAGCGGGTTGGGATTGTATATTGTTAAAGCAATTCTTGATTTGCATGATGCAGAAATATGGGTAGAGAATACGTTACGGGGCGTATGCACTGTAGTGCATTTTAAATGAATTTATATTATTGAGGACAACGATTTTGGATCGTTGTCCTTTTTCTATCTTCACATTAAAAACATATTCAACACAAAACCAATTCAAACAGTAGTGATATCTTTATATCGTACCGAAAAGGGTACAGAAAGGAGCAATTAGTATGAAAAAAGCACTAATATTTTTATCAATCATGCTATGTCTTAGTATTTCGACAGGTTGTATGGCACAGGACAATAACGTCTCTGATGCCACATCTAAAGACATCCAGACATCTATGAAGGAGGGGGCAGCATCAAGTAAAGCGGACCGATCACAAAATGGGAACACATCGTATGAAACAGCATATAAGAATTTGCTGTCGTTTAAAAGTAAAGATTATTCAAAAAGTACTGTCGATGAATTTAATCAGTTGTTGACTTCAACTAGCGATTTATCTGTATTATTTGAAGATTACTCTACAGTAGCAGAAAAGATAGCAGAAGATGATGAAAACTACGATTTCATTACAATTACGTTGAATGCTTCTCTGGATGAAATATTCTGTAAGGAGTTGAACGATGAGACTGGGTTTGAATGCTGTGTAATGAAGCGTGGAAAGCCTACAGAACCGCTTAATGAAGAAGAACAGAAGATTTTGGAGGCGGAACCGATATATGATTTTCAATTTTATGCATCCTGCAATATTCATTACCAGATCACAGATAAGACCATCACAGTGGAGGAAAGGGATGAGGTTCTGAGAACTTTCCGGGACGATTTGCAGTCCTATGTAGACACATTAAGCGAAGAAGAAATTGAAAATGGGGATGTAAAGGAATTGCTGGAGAAAAAGGCTCAGAAAATAGCTGGCAATCTTGATACGAAAAAAATGAACATGGATTTTGATGTTCAAACTGTTTCAGTGGCTGGAAATGGTATGGAGGTTGAGGGATAAAATGAGTGCCTTGGAGCAGACCATAGAGTGTGATTTGCTTCAAGGTAAATTTGTTGTATTCTGTCTGATGATTTTCCAAAACTTATACCATTCATAACTCATTCATAAGTCGGTGTTTTATAGTGGCAGACAATGAGAGCAACCAGCAGGAAAGTCTTTTGTGTTATAGAAATGATAGGCGTTTCGCAAACGCCTAATAGAAATGAAGTGGAAAGGATGATGATGTGGGAAAAGTATTGATTGCCATATTTGATGAAGAAGAAATAGATTTTGAGGAAGTTATACTTTTCATGGAGGAGAAAAGCAAACTTGTGTTGATGAATACATTCCAAAATGACAAATGCTTAGAGTATAGGGATATTATTATTGATCCGAAATACCGTACTGTTAAAGTGGAAAGTGGGAATATAGAGTTAACAAACTATGAGTTTGACATCCTCTACCTATTGGCAAAAAGCCCCGGCCAGGTATTTTCTAAAGAGCAAATATATAATCAAGTTTGGAAGGAACCTTATTATAGGGCAGAGGACAATGTGATGAGTCTGATTCGGAGAATACGAAAGAAAATAGAGCCTGACCCATCAAAACCGATTTACATTTTGACCGTGTGGGGAATAGGGTATAAATTTAATAATTCGATAAAAAGAAAGTAAGCGGCATCTGTCAATCTGAAAGACAGAGCCGCTTATTTGGTATCAGTAAGACCTAAAAGATAATCTGTGGATATATGAAAGTAATTTGCAATAGCAACGATTTCATAGTCAGGCACGAAGCGTTTCCCTTGTTCAATTCTTAGGATTGTCAAATCTGTAAATTCAAATCCTTCTGTCTGTAATCGTGCGGCAAGCGCTTTTTGGGAGATGCCTTGAGCTGTCCGTAATTCTTTTAATCTACTTCCAACAATATTTTTTGATTGTCCGTTCCAGTATATCTTCATTCTATCCCTCACTTCTAAAGTTGAAGTATCATAATTGATTTTACCGAGTTAAGATGCTAATATACTTCTAAAGATGAAGTTTCGAAAAAAATATGCTGAATTATTATAGAATGGTCACAATAAAGATATGGCAGAAAATGCTGCGAGTGAAAGGAGTACCAATATGAAAAATGAAATATGGAGCGAAATAAGCAACTTTTTGAATAATCTCCGGTGCGGAGATGTGAGCAGAAAGACTTATCTTCGCTTCCCGGAACTGGAAGAAGCAGAAAAGATCAGAAAGGCAAAAAAAGCAAATTTTGAGACAGAGATGGGAAAGCTGGATGTAGAGCAGAGACAACAAATAGAGAATTATTTTGAAGCCGTGCAGCATCTGGCATTTATGGAAGAAGAACGGGCATATTGTCAAGGATATGTGGACTGTATTCAGTTGTTAGGTGGATTGGGGGTGCTGAATAGTAATCCGGATATAGAAATGATAGTTTCAAAAATGAAAAAATAATCAAGTAAAAAGGCTCTTTCCGATAATGAGGATTGAGCCTTTTCAGATTCCAGCAATCAATAAATATCAAGGGATGTCAGATTTATATCAGATTTGGTCAAAAATTATTCCTTAACATCATTACTGGCATTTAGATCGGGCTGCAGCATGGCAGTAGTAGCTGCCAGAAGAATCTGAAGCTGATGTTCATTGCAGTGCGTCAGTAGACGGAGTAACTGCTTATATGTAGAATTATCGCCGTTTCCGTTTGGATAAACGTAATCATCTGCGGAAAGATTTAATAACCGCATGGCCTTACAGAACAACGGCAGGCTTGGAGTACCTTTGTGGCGTTCTAAGTCTCCGAGATAAGTAGGAGATATGCCGAGCTTTTCAGCAAGTTCTTCCTGTGTCCAGTGCCGATCCATCCGGGCATTTTTTATCATTGTTGCAAAGAGTGTCTTGGGAATATCCATGTTTATTCACCTCCATAAATATAGTGTATTACCCTGTGTTTGAAAAGTGAAAAGGGTATGAGTTTAGTATTTTATGGGGGTTAAAACCTAGAAAGAGTATTCAAGTCCTTTTCCGGATAAAAAAAACAAAATTCCGGAAAGGGTTATTTGAATACTCTTTTTTGTTTCCGGGATTTTGCCGGAGAGCAGAGTGGTTTTAAGAGAGAAATATGGGCGGCAGTTATGCCGCTTATCAGGTACACAGCTAAAAAAATCTTGATTATTGCTGCTCTGTTAAACACCCTTGTACCTATGGTAAAAACCTATATCAGAACAGGGGTAACAAGTGAATCAGTTATAAAGTGCGTCCGATGGGCCTCATTAGCCTGTCCGGGCGCATTTTATATATATGAAAATTTTTTGAAAAATTTTCTTCCCGAACCGAACATCGGGCATCACCCATTCGGGACTATGGATGAAAGGGAGATAGAGACTTCATCCATGTGCTGGTGGAAGGGGAAGGAGGTGAACTCTTATGGGGAAATCTTCTTCCAATGATGAACTGACGATTCGGAATCAGTTTGATCGGATATGCAAGTTGGCGTTGAAAGGTGAGACTGCTGATTATTATCGGCATATTACCTATCGGCAGAAACATGAAGTGTTGTTTTCGGAGCTTTCGCAGAAAGAACTGGACAGCATTTTCACTGTGGACAAGTACAAAGTGGAAAACAAGTGCTTCCGGGTACTTGGATATGACATTGAAGTAAAAGACACATTACTTGCGGAAGCAATACAGTCGCTTTCTGAAAACAAACGGAAAGTAGTGCTGCTGTCTTATTTCATGGATATGAGCGATGCAGAGATTGCCAGAACAATGAATCTTGTGCGAAGCACAGTCCATGAACATCGGAGGCGCTCGCTGGAGCTGATGAAAGAAATGATGGAGGAATATCAAAATGAGCAGGAAAAGTAGAAAAAATGAAGCGTTTGATCTGCCTTCTTTCCAGATGATTCGGGCGGCTTCAAACGGAGATATTGAAGCAATCAATGCGGTACTGAAACACTATGAAGGTTACATAGCGGCATTGTCTACCAGAAGGATGTATGACGAGAACAGACAGGTTCATTACTGTGTAGACGAGACATTGCGGAGACGGCTTGAGACAAAGTTAATCACTAAGATTTTAGCATTTGAAATTTAGCCCGAAGTAAACGGCAGAAAATATCCCTTTCTATTTTGGCTGTTTTAGGGCAGGCGTACCTTGACAACTTCATATTTTACCCTGCAGGACGCAGAAAACAGTGGAGCTATGCGACGGATACGCCATGACTGCCTGTGTCTGGCACTTTGCGACATCATGGCGCAAAGTTGCCGGGCATTGAAAACGAAGAAATTTCATTTTGGGAATTGAAGTAAAGGTACGAGCGAGAAATATCCGATCACAGGCAAAGTGTCGGGAACTTTGTGCGAAGATACTGTTTTCTGATAATGAGACTTCCGGAGATAAGCTGCTCCGGTCCGAGAGGATGGTGTGATACCAATGAGGCTGCGCCCGGCGGCTGCCTGCAGGAAATTCTTATTTAGAAAGGGGAATCCAATTTACATGGATGATAAAAAATTATTACGGTATAGTATGCAGCTATCTATGTTAAAGCAATTACTTTCTAAAAAGTTGATTAATGAGAATGAGTATCAAATTATACAAAAAAAGATTAATGAAAGATTATGGTATCATATCTAACATTACTGCTTGACTATATAGCTGTGTTGCACTATAATATAATCAACACTACGGTAGGAACACATAAGAAGGAGCGCCTTTATAATTTGCTGATATGAAGTTGATTGTGTGTGTGCTTGTGATGGAGGTGTTTTGTTTCCAATGTTTCAGGTGGATTCTCTTTTGATGTACATGTTTTTGATATGGGATATCTTTATGTCGTATGTTGTTTTCATTGGCTCACAAAAGTGGGATAGGGGATGCAAGCAAACGAAAAAAGGAGCAGAACGTCATGTTCTGCTCCTCCTGTCATTTATAAGAGTTCATCGTTGGGTCATTTCACGATGGTTTTCTTTGTCGCGGTCGTACCGTCTTCCATCGTCTGGCGCAGGATGTTCACGCCCTTCTGCAAGCGCGGTAACTTGATGCCGTCCACGCTGTAGATTTCTTCTGACTTCACTTTGCCCGTGGCGAGGGTTTCGTCGATAGATTCTCCGTTGTCGAGCGACACGCAGGTCAGGCGCACGTTGTCGAACTTACACCAACCGCAGTTGTTCCAACCTTCTGGAGCGACCGTCCTCTTGTAGGTGTATTCCCAGTGTCCGTCGGTGCGTACGCCCAATTTCAAAGGTTCGTTGGCAGCGAGGTGCACTACGACTTCAAGGGTGTTAAGCGGACCTTTGTCCCCCATGTCGCCATTGTTCTTGCAATCTACTTCATCATATCCGCCGAACGTGCGTTCCACTTCGTAGGGATGCCCTTCCTCAAGCAAGTCGAGGTCGTATTCATCTTCCCAACCGTAATACATGGCTGCGTTGTTCACAAACAGGCGCTGTCCGGCCAGGCGGTAGTCGTCATTGTCGTTAGGTACGACCATGTCTACTGTTACTTTGTAGTAACCGGCAGGCAGGCCTTCTACGGTCTGGTACATATATACGTCGGGGAAGTCGCCGGACTGGAGGCAGAATCCATATTCTCCGTCCGTGCAATCCACATTCTTGTCGGGGCTTGTGAAATTGTTCAGCCCGGCAGCGTTCATGTCCTCAGCCTTCGTGCAGACGATGCTGTCTATCATGAAAGTCCAACCGAATGGCGCATTGTATACGGAGTTCACGCCTTCGCCCAATCCATATTGGTCTTCAAAGCTCGGGTTGACAAGGACATGCGTGAGGTCGTCGTTTGCCTTGATGCCCTTCTCTATTTTGGCGTTCCGGGCCAGTTCGAGGTATCGGGCGGCGATTTCGTCGATTTTCTCAGGGGTGAGTTCGTCGGATTCGTTCTGGTATCCGGCACTGTACGTGTCATAGAGGGCTTGAAGCTGTTGCCCTGATTCCGTGGCGGCTACACCTTCGTAGGCCAAGTCCTTGGCGGCCACTTCGTTGGCGTGTGCAAGGAGTTTGAACGATTCGATGCTTTCGTCTACGTTGCCGATAGCTTCGGTCAGAGTGGCGATTACGTCAATGCATTCGTCGAAGTCGGCTTCGGGGTCGTTTACGAGTTCTGTGCCACGGTTGTACGCCTCTGTCATTTGCTTTTTATGGCTCCGTTCATCTTCTCGCCCAAAATAAGGTTCTACCTTTTCCAACCATTGTTCGAGCAATGCGATGACTTTTTCCAAGTCCTTGCCCACGTAAGTCAGCGTGAAGTTGTCATAGCATCCCCACCTCGCGAATTGGTCACCATAATTTCGTATGCCGAATGTCAGTTTACCGTCGATGACAAAAGCTTGTACGGTGTTCTTGAAATAGCCCTTGTCGAAGTATTGCCGGGCACCGCTTTCGGTATTCGGCATCATGACACCGGATTTCGTTCCCTGACGGATATCCCAGGACGCAGTGAATTCATCACCAGTGAAGGCATCTTGGAACGAATGTTTTATTTTGTGTTCGCCGTCATTCAGGAAGATGTATGAAGACACGGTGCTGATCAGGCTGTCTCCTTTGCCGATGGACCATAAGGAGTCCATTTTCTCGAAGTTCCAATCCGCACGTTGGAAAGCTTGCACGCTCAATTCGTATACACCGTTCGGCATGCCCAACAGCGTTTGGTTGATTTCACCCGTCTGCCCGTCTCCTATGGTAAGCAAGTCGTTGCTGAGGCCGAGTTTTTCGGCATCGAAGTCGGTGATAGTCCATCCGTTCACGCCGTCCGTAAACGATGGGTTGGTGATGAATTCCGTCACGTTGGTTCCTTCACCGATGAGCGAGTGTTGGGCTGATTGGGTCAGTAAGTCCATTTTGGAGATAATCTCTCCCAACTCCTCTGTGGTGTAAGGATATTCAATCAGTATGGTTTCGATGTCGATTTCGGCCATGTAGTCACTCAAGGCCATGATGTCGTCATTCACTTCACCTTCCAAGGTGTTCAATATGCTGTCGGCTACTTCGTAGGTACGTTGCAACGTGCCGTATGCCATACCGTTTTCTTCGGCTGCTTTGATGGCTTCGTTCAATTCTTCGGCCTTGTTGGTCATGTCTGCCACGTTGCCACCGTTGGCGATATAATTTTCAGCTTCGGCTATTACTTTGTCCAAACGGTCCCGATAGGTCTGGTTCATGCCGTTATTTACGGCTTTGGCCTTATCTACAATGACCTGTAGCTCGTCCTTGATGGCATCTTTGCCATAATAGGAAAGTTTGAGGTTGCCTAACACGAACCAGTTGGCAGTGGAGTTCTGCATTTCCACGCCGGTTTCCAGCTTTCCGTCTGTGACGAAGAATGTGATGGAGGTCGATGCGGATCCCCAACGGCTTCCGGAGGAGAGGTTTACAGAACTGGTGCCCAAAGAAGTAATGGCATACAGGGTATTGCCGGTCACGGAATAGTCTTCGGGGTCTTTCCCGTCGGATTCGGGATTAGACGGATTCTGGTCTATGCAGATGTAATCCACCTTCAATTCATACTTGCCGTTCGGCACATCAACCAGGCTTTGGTAAATCTTGGCATCCGTGAAGCCGGTATCGTCAAAGGCCCAACGCCCCAAGTTTGTGTTAGTGTTGTTCAAATTGTCGGCACCGTAGGTGAATGAATTTGCCGGTTCCTGTGTCCAACCCGGAATATCGCTGCTGCCGACTTCGAAGTTATCCTCGAATTTGTAGTTTTCAAGCAGGTCAGACAAGTCCACGGGCTTGTCGTAAGTGGCATGTTCGATTTCGTATTCGCGGATTTTGGTTTTCAGGTCTGTGGTGGCAGCTTCCAAATCTTCATTGGTGCTGGCAGCGTTATTATAGACATTCAGGGCTGACGTGATGTCAAGGCCATAATCCTGTGCCTTGGCCATGGCATCGCTGAGGGACTTTAGGTTGTAGAAATGAAGGTACTCCGTTTCGCCGACGAATTTCCATGCTAGCCCGTACGTGTCTTCGTACGCGTCGATTAAGGGATAAATGACATCAGTCCCGTCGTTTTTCCATCCCATCCACATGTCGGGGAAATAATCTTCGCCGTAGTTCTCGTCCGCTTTGTCTGGCCGGATGTAGTAAGTACCATCACCTTGTGGCTCGATGTTCCAATTCAGATGGGTACGGCCTGCTTCCCCTCCTGCTTTGGAAGTCTGGTTGTCCTCATAGTAGATGTAGGTGTAGGTTACTCCTTCATCAGCTGTTGTACCTAACAGATAGGTGTTGTTTGTACTGGAGGTGATGTACAAAGGCAACCCTGCATCCGTGACAACGGTTGTTTGGGTAGAGTTGGCATTAAGGAAACCGTTGGCCTTGACATTGTAGGCATACTGTGTTTCCCCTGTTTTCAGCTCTTGGCCGGTTATGGTCGGCGGAGTCCATGACGCGGCTGCCGCACCTATCGGGCTGAGCAGCGTAGCAAACAGCAACGTAACGTAATGCTTGTTTTTCATGTCGTTGAATAATTTAATATGTGAAACAATAAAAACTATGCCGTGATTGATTCTCAATCCGGACAAGGCAAAAGTATAAGTTTTGAATGCAAAAGCCTTCAATTTATGTCGCATGAATTTTGCTTGATGTCGCAAGGTTTGTCATAGAGGAGACAGATGCCGGTTTTTCTATCTTACTATATAATACAAAAGACAATTGTATTTCCAATAAGACGAGTAGTGATTTTAGAAAGTTTTATATAATTTCGTACCGATTTTAAATATCATGAACACATGCGAGCAAGAAAAACATGGCACGTTTCGTTTGCCTTCTACTTTATTTTGTTGTGCTACATGGTTGTCGCTTCCGAGATAAAGGGACAAGAAGGGCGTTTGTTTACTTCTGATACACAGTTGTCAAGTAGTTTGGTGAACCAAGTATACCAAGATAAGAATGGTTTTATTTGGATAGCTACCCGGAATGGCTTTGACCGTTACGACGGCTCCCAGTTTCAAACCTTTCATAAGACGCGGAAGCCGGGTTCGATGCTTTCCGAGCATGTAACCTGCGTGTTGGAAGACGCAGCCGGACATTTGTTGGTTGGTATGGACAAAGGGTTACAAGCTTACGATGAGGACACTGGACGGTTTCGGACTATACCTTTTATAAATAAGGAAGACACCTTAAAGGCATGCCATGTCATGTCTATATTACAAGTACGCAATGGGGATGTATGGGTAAGCACTTCGGGATTCGGCATGTATGTGATTCCATCGGGTAAGGATGAGGCGCATTACACTTTGATGTTTGAAGGAGACAATAATGTGGAGGATATGGTGGAAGCGTCCGATGGTTCCGTTTGGTTGGCCGTGACGAATTACGGGATCTACTGCCGGAAAGATGGAAAAGTCAGCCGTTATCTTTGTGAGAAGGCATCTGTCTTGGGGCGTTGTTGCTTGGCTTTCGACAGTGAAGGACATCTTTTCATGGGATCGGCTCCGAAGGATTATTTGTTTTCGACAATTCATCTGACGCTTTCTCGCCCGTAGCCGGAACAGGCCATTTGAATGTCTCTGTCCTTTGTCCGTTGTCGGACGGGAGGGTTATGTTGGGTACGGACGGAGAAGGGGCTATGGTTTATCGGTTTGGAGAACGTTCGCCGCAACCCTGTGATTACTTTCACGCACAAGTGGATTTGGAACACGCCAAGATAAGCAGTATATTGGAAGACCGCGACGGTAACATTTGGTTGGGGCTATTTCAGAAAGGGGTTTTCATGCAACCACATCAGGATAGCGGCTTCAGCTATGTGGGCTATAAGTCCGGGCGATATGATATCATAGGCTCAGCCTGTGTGATGTCCGTTTATGCTGGAAAGGATTGTACGTTATGGGTCGGTACGGATAACGATGGCCTTTACGCTTTGGACATGAAATCATATGCGGTTAGCCATTATTCCTCTGACACCGGAGGTCTGCCCGCCACAATCACCAGTATCGTGGAAGATAAGGATGGCAAGTTGTGGTTAGGCTCTTATTGGGGGGGTAGCCGGATGGTTAGATAGACAAACGGGACAATTCAACCGTCTTCCGTTTACTTGTAGGGGAATGGCCGTGCATGTGTTCCGCCTGTTGGCTGATGCGGAAGATAATTTATGGATTGCCACTTTAGGTGACGGGCTGAAGAAATATAATTTGAAGACACATGAACTGACAGAGTACAAAGTACAGCCGGAGGCGTTTGAGCCGAAAGGCAATTCTTTGACGAACATGTGGGTCAACGATTTGTGCCTGTCTGAAGACGGACGGCGGCTTTATATTTGCATGAGCAGTGGATTGGCTTGCTTGGACTTGAAGCATGATGACTTTGTTTCCACGTTCGGACGTAATTGTATCCTGACGGAGCAGCCTGTGCATACGGTAGTTGAGGATTCGAAAGGCCAACTATGGGTGGGCACGCATGACGGGATTTTTGTATTGGACAGCCATGGGCGCATGAAACGGCACTACACTACCGATGACGGCTTGCCGGACAATTATATAGCTTCCATGCGGTTCGATATCCAAAATAATATATGGATAAGTACCTTCCACGGTTTGTCCATGTTGGATTTGAAGCGGGGTAGTTTTACCAATTATTATGCGAGTCACGGATTACAAGGAAATGAGTTTAGCGAACGGGCATCCTGCGGATGGGACAGCCTGATGGTTTTCGGTGGAAACTGCGGACTAACATTCTTCTCGCCCGAAACCGTGTGCCGTGCCGGTAAGCGTCCTTGCCTGCAGATAGTAGAAATGCGCATAGGAGATGAGGAAGTGAAGACAGATACAAAATCGGGATTCTTCAAGGTGACGAGTCGCCCCGTAATGGAATCCAACTTGTTTGAAGTGTGCCATGAGGACAATACTTTTTCCATACGTTTTTCAACGATGTCGTATAACATGCCGGATGGAGTGCAATATTTGTATTCCATAGACAACGAACCTTACGTGGCTATGGTTGGTTCGTCAGGTATACTGACTTTGAACCATTTGCCATCCGGGACTTATAAAATCCGAGTAAAGGCAATTGTTAATGGCCTGGAGTCTGATGTCAAGGCTTTTACCGTAATTGTCCGTTCTCCGTGGTACGCTAGCTTGCCGGCGTTTATCCTTTACTTTTTAATAGTGATTTTCCTTGTCATGAGATTCATTCACGGTCGTCGTTTACGGGAACAGGCTCGCTTGCGTTTGCAAGAACATATACATGCAGAGCAGTTGAACGAAATGAAGTTGCAATTCTTTATGAACCTCAATCATGAAATTCGTACTCCTATGACTCTGATTGTAGGGCCTTTGCAACATCTTATTAATACAGACTTCGATGAAATAAGGCAAAGGTCTTACCGTATGATGAACCGCAATGCAGAACGTATCTTAGCTCTTGTCAATCAAATTTTGGATTTGCGTAAAATAGATAAAGGACAGATGATGATGAAGATGCAACCTGTGAATCTGGTAGATTTTACACGAGATGTTTATGAACTCTTCGACAGTAAAGCACGCGAAAAAGAAATCCACTTTCATTTTGAATACGATGCAGATAACATAGAAGTATGGTTGGATAAAAAGAACTTTGATAAGGTAATCATGAATCTTTTGTCCAAACGCATTTAAATTCACGCCTTCCAAAAGGGAATATCGGTATCCGGTTGAAGCAAGGTGGACGTGAGGTGTCGATGGAAGTTTGGACGATGGCTTGACGATAGAACCCGACAAGATGGATAAGGTTTTCCAACGCTTCTATCAGGCTGACAATACGGCCAATTACAATATTCCAGGAAGCGGGATAGGGTTGAACCTCACGAAGCAACTTGTCACTCTGCATCATGGTGAGATTTCGGTGTACAACAATGCGGACGGGAAAGGATGTACGTTTAAAGTCGCATTGCCTGTCGGCAGTGCCCATCTCAAACCCGAAGAGCTTTTGCAGACGCCCATAGAAGAAACGACGGAAGAATCAATTCTGAAAATAGAAGAAGCTTCTGCCGTAACCGAAGGAAATAAGGAGGAGAACAAAAACAAGCATCGCAAACGTATTGTTATCGCGGAAGATGATGATGAAATACGAAGTTATCTGGTGGAGGAGCTGAGAAAACATTATTACGTCGTGCCTTGTCACAATGGGAAGGAAGCATTGAGTGAAGTTTTACGGACTCCTCCGAGTTTTGGTCTTGAGCGATGTGATGATGCCGGAAATGGATGGTTATACGCTTTGTGCCAAAATAAAGACCAACATTAATGTGAATTTTATACCAGTGGTATTGCTTACGGCCAAATCCCATGAAAAAGACAAAATAGAGGGATTGAGTACCGGTGCTGATTCTTATATTGAAAAGCCTTTTAATATCAAGGTGTTGGAATATACCATACGTAACTTGATAGCTTCGTATGATATTCTTCGTAACAAAGTAGAGGGTAAAGAAATGCCGGAAGAAAACATGATGTGGTCGTATCCAAATCAGCCGATGACAAGCTCTTGGAGCGCGTATTGCAGATTATCAATGGGAATATCAGCAATCCTTACCTGAGTGTGGAACTTATTGCGCGGGAGGTGGGCATCAGCCGTGCGCACTTGCACCGTAAAATGAAAGAATTGACCAATCAAGGGCCACGAGACCTTGTGCGTAACATACGCCTTAAGAAGGCTGCAGGCCTATTGGCTTCGGGGCATCGTAATATTACTGAAGTTATGTATGCCTGTGGGTTTGAGAACGCCGCATCTTTCTCCATCAAGTTCAAAGCTTTGTATGGGATGTCTCCTATGGTTTACATGAAGGAACATTTAGCTAAGAAATGAGGAAATAGTCCCTTTTTTTATATATTTTGATACATGGCGTAAAATATCGGTAACACAGCCGTATGGTCGTGTCACCGATATTTTTCATCTTTGCAAAAGAGCACAATAGATTTTTGTAAATGTGTAAATTGAAAAAGGAATGTAATTTAGAAATGAAAATCCTTAAATTAGATTAGTTATGCGAAGAATGAAAAACTTTATGTTTTCCGGACTGCTGTTGGCGGCAGTTTCGGTGAGCGCGGAAGTTCCTCCGTCCATTCATGTAGACGGGAA
>ENA-OQDT01001135-OQDT01001135.1-human-gut-metagenome-genome-assembly--contig:-NODE-1135-length-16173-cov-4.605447_pt1 | contig 16173 bp, 15 predicted proteins | sample MGYA00242786_ERZ504617 | MGnify/ENA primary metagenome ERZ504617 (study PRJEB26092, sample SAMD00036337) | human gut metagenome | host: Homo sapiens | study: EMG produced TPA metagenomics assembly of...
AACTTTGGGATAAGGTACAAAAACTGCTGACGAAAAAGCATAGAGATATTGATTTGGAAACAAACAAAAATATCTTTGCAGGTTTTATCAAGTGTGGCGATTGTGGTCGGGCAATGATGAAAAATTTCTGGCGACGTGCTGACGGAAGTAAGTCCTATTCATTCTATTGTGGAACTTACAAAAGAAGTGGAAAAGATTATTGCACTCCGCACACGCTCCCGTTTCAAGTATTGAATGATATTGTGCTGGGAGATTTAAAGCAGATTATCCGCAATGTAGAGAACTTGCAGGAACTTGTAAAGTCACAATCTTTCACAGCAACAAAAATCAGAAAATCAACAGACATAGAACTGACAAAGTTAAAAGCAGAGCTTGAAAGAGTGAAGAAGCTGAAAAAGTCAATTTATGAAGATTACAAAGACGAACTGATTTCTAAAGAAAGAATTTCTTTCTTATCGAGAGGACTATCAACAAAAAGAAACGCTTTACTCCAAACAGATTGAAACGCTGGAAGAAAAGAAAAAGGAAAGTGTAACAGAAGATGTTTTTGAACATTATGCAGATGTGATTTTTGATGAAGCAGAAAGACAATTGAAGAAATTAGACAGAGATATTATTGTGGAAATGATAGACCAGATAACAGTTTATGAAAATCGCAAACTTAAAATCTCATACAACTTCGGAAATGAGCTGGAACATTTATTTTCAAGCGTTTACTGTGAGGACTTGGAGAAAAAGGCTATCTAATCTCAATACATTTCTAACTCCCCATATATACTGGGGAATACATATCACAATTTGCGTAAACTACAATCAGCACATGGTGGAGCGGATCCGGGAATGATCGGAGTGAACGGACTGGAAGAAAAGGGGATAAATCTTCAGATTGCCGTAAAATTAAAGGATTCTCTGGAAAAACAAGGATTTTCTGTAATCATGACAAGGGAAGAAGATAAGGGCCTTTATGAGGAGGACAGCAGAAATCAGAAAGCACAGGATATGCAGTGCAGGATTGCTATGATAAAGAAATACAGACCTGTGCTGTGCATAAGTGTTCATCAGAACAGCTATCAGGATTCGTCTGTATGCGGTCCCCAGGTGTTTTATTATGAAGATTCTGTCCGGGGAAAGAACCTGGCAGAGTTTATCCAGGAAGAACTGAATCTGGGACTGAAAGTAAAACGCCCTCGTGTGGCAAAAGGTAATAAAACCTATTATCTGTTAAAAAGAAGTGAAAGTGTTTTGAATATTGTAGAGTGTGGTTTTCTTACAAATCCGGAAGAGGCCGGACTTCTCTGCAAAGAAGAATATCAGAATAAAATAGTGGAAGCTATAGTGAAAGGGATTGAACAATATCTGAAGCAACAAAAAATTTAAAATGTTTAATTTATGTGAACTTGCTTTAATAAGTAAGGATTTTTGTTATACTGATACTTGTTTGCTAAAATCCCCCGGAGGTAGGAGTATCTGCATGGCGGGGAAATGTACAGGGAGAAATTATGCTTGGAATTATTTATCTGCTTCTGGCAGGAATGCTGGGCTGTGAAGCATCGAAAATGCTGACAGGAGAGGGAAGGAGTGTGTCAGGTATTAATCGTATCTGGCTCATGCTTCCGGCTTCTTTTGGAGTCGGAACACTTTTACTGACCTGGACAGTATATATTATTTCCTGGTTTTTCAGTGTTGTGGGAAAAGCTGAAAATCCACTTTTGTATGGAAATATTATCGGGATGACAGGTGCTGCAGTTATTATTATACTGATCAGTGTATGGAAATACAAAAGACAGGGTGGATGCAGGAACTGGAATACTGATAAAATACAGGATAAGCGCAGATTAAAAAAGGAAATATTACTCTTTGGTCTGCTGACTGTATTTATTACATATATGATGTTCTATGTATTCTATATAAAAGACGGAATCCTGTATTCCGGCCTGACTGTGTATGGAGATTATGCACCACATACGGCGATGATGCGTTCTTTTTCTGCAGGAAATAATTTTCCCACACAGTATCCTCATTATGGAGGTGCAGATGTAAAGTATCATTTTATGTTTCAGTTTCCTCACAGGAAATCTGGAATATCTTGGAATGCGTATGGATTTTGCCTATAATATCGTAAGTACCTTGTCGCTTGTGGGATTTCTTATGCTGTTATATCAGCTTGCACTTTAGGGATCACAGGCAAAATGTGCTGCGGTGTACTGGCATTGTTTCTGTTCTTTTTCAGAAGCGGAATGGCTTTTTTCAGATTTGTATGGGAGCATATCCTAGGCAGGGAATCTTGTGGAAACCCTGGAAGAAAACACTTCCTTTATCGGATATACTGTCAATGAGAACTGGGGATTGTGGAACTTTAATGTTTATCTTAATCAGAGGCATCTGGCATTTGGACTTCTGATGGTGACTTTGGCACTATATCTGTTTATGGACTGGCTGGAAGCCGGGACGGCACATGAAGAGAAAGGAATACTCTGGATAAAAAACAGGATTTTCTCGAAGGAAGGATGGAAAAGTAGAAATCTGGATCAGGCACTGCTTATGGGAATGTTTCTGGGTCTGTGTGCGTTCTGGAATGGGGCAGCAGTGATCGGTGGTCTGCTGATTTTGTGCGGCTTTGCTATTTTCTCGGATGGAAAAGTGGATTACGCTGTCATGGCGGGGGTATCCATCTTCTTTTCCTGTCTTCAGTCAAAGATTTTTATTGTTGGAAGTGCTATGAGCCCTCAGATTTATCTGGGATTTCTGGCAGAGGATAAGACTGTCCCGGGAGTTGTGAAATATCTGTTCTGGATGAGCGGAGTTTTTTTCCTTGGGCTGGTACTAATGGTATGGTTTATGAGAAGACGGGAGAGAGCAATCCTTGTGAGTTTCCTGTTTCCGGTGATTTTTGCTTTTGTGCTTCTGATGACACCGGATATTAATGTAAACCATAAATATATCATGATATCATATGCGTTTCTGACGATTTTCTGGGCATGGGCAGTATGCAGTCTTTGGAATGGGAGAAATGGGCAGTCCGGGATACAGAAAACTATGGGAAAGATACTGGCAATAGTATTGGTGATATCTCTGAGTGCCACCGGAATCTATGACTTTATTGTAATCGTAAAAGGAAATGGTCCGGGCAGACGTGTGACTGTAAATATGAACAGCGAGCTGACCCAATGGCTGGAGGAGAATCTGGAGAAAAACGATCTTTTACTTACTCCTGAGTACAGCATGAATGAAGTGACGATGTCCGGAGCTATGCTTTACTGTGGATGGCCATATTACGCATGGTCTGCAGGCTATGATACGAATTACAGGGCTGCACAGGCTGTAACGATATACACCACATCTGACAGTGAAACATTGAAAAAAACAGTACAACAGGAAAAAATAACATATATCCTGTTTGAAGAAGGTTCGGAATTTGAACAGCAGGAATGTCGTGAGGAGACAATTGCTGCAGCATATGAAAAGGTTTATGAGACTCAGGATGGACGGATACGGATCTATAAAACAACAGAATAATCCTCAAATGCATTATTACGGGGATTACTCCGGATTTATGATTATGAGCCGGGTGATCACAGATTTACAGAGATAAGAGAGAATGTGTAAGATTATAGTAACCACAATGATTTTATAAATGATTAAGGAGGACGTACGGATGAAGAAATGGGCACCGAGAGTGCTTCTTGCAGCAGCTCTTGCAGGGCTGTCTGCATTTCTGTTAAAGGGAGATGTATGGACATTCTGGACCTGGTGGCTGTTGGCATTTCTGATGGGAATGGTTGCCATGCCTGTGACAGGGAGACTGTTTGCCGGATTTGAGGACAAAGGCTGGATGTTTTCAAAAGTGCTGGCGATTACTGTGACAGGTTTTCTTACGTGGTTTCTGGTAACTGCGAAGATACTGCCATTTACTGCAGCGACATGTATCGGTGTGTCTGTTGTATGTGCTGTTGGCTGTGGGGTTTTATATCATTTTCAGGGAAAAAATGGAATTGACTGCTTTCCGTTCGGAAATGTAAATCTGATTTACGGAGAGGAAATTCTGTTCTTTATATTTTTCCTGATGTGGACTTATTTTGCAGGATTCCGTCCGCAGGCATACGGAACTGAGAAATTTATGGATTATGGTTTTATGGAAGCCATGATGAGAAGTACGACACTTCCTGCAAGAGATCTGTGGTATTCAGAAGGTACGATCAACTATTATTATGGCGGACAGTATTTTGCAGTATTTCTGACGAAGCTGACTGGCAGTAAAGTAGAACTCACTTACAATCTGATGCGTACTTTTGTGGCTGCATTTGCGTTTGTGCTTCCGTTTTCACTGGTTCGTCAGATGTCTGTGGACAGGCTTAAAGGAAGCCTGACAGGAAAGAAACGTTGTGTGCCGGCAGTGGCCGGGATCATAGCAGGACTTTCTGTATCAATTGCGGGAAATATGCATTATGTGGTTTACAGTAAGATCATTCCATGGCTCCAGAAGCTGCAGGGGAAAAGAAGCGGACAGCTACTGGTTCCCCGGATGCGACCCGTTATATTGGATACAATCCGGATGTGCCGGACAAGACAATCCATGAATTTCCATGGTTATTCCTTGTGCTGGGAGATCTCCATGCCCATGTGGTAAATGTAATGTTTGTGCTGTTTCTGGTGGGACTTCTTTATGCGTGGATGCGAAGTGTGCGGATGAGAGAAGCAGTGATCATGAAGCCGGGCCGGAAACAGTTCTGGAAAAAACAGCTGTTGATTCCGCATATCCTGCTGGCTGCAGTGATGATCGGTATGTTCCGGTTTACGAATTTCTGGGATTTTATTATTTATTTCGTGGTGACCGGTGGAGTGGTGCTGTTTACCAATATCGTTCAGTTTGATGGTAAAGTGAAGAGGATTCTGGCAGTGACTGCGGTTCAGGCAGTGGAGATCATTGTGATCTCATACGTTGTTTCTCTGCCGTTTACTTTGCAGTTTGACAGTATGTTTAAAGGTGTGGGAATTGCGCAGAATCATTCTATGATCCATCAGCTGCTGATTTTGTGGGGACTGCCTGTGGTTCTGACAGTTCTGCTGATTATCTGTATCATCTGGGAGAAGCTTCGTGGTGGTGCGAACAGAAGTCTGTATAAACTGATGAAAGCAATCTCTGTGCCGGATCTGTTTGCGATTGTCATGGGACTCTGTGCAATCGGGCTGATCGTGATTCCGGAGTTGGTTTATGTAAGAGATATTTACGAAAATGGAAACGCCAGGGCGAATACTATGTTTAAGCTGACTTATCAGGCGTATATGCTGTTTGGGATGACCATGGGATATGGTATTTTCCGTATGCTGGTGGCTGCACGTAAGAAAGTGTTTAAGGTTGTGTCAGTGATCGGTCTGGTACTGCTTTGCTGGACCTTTGGTTATTTTGGAAACAGTGTGTATGCGTGGTTTGGAAAGGTATGGGAGCCTTCTGAATATAAAGGATTGAATGCGACATCTTTCCTGTCAAATGATTTCACAGAGGATGTGGCTGGTATTAAATGGCTGAAGAAGAATGTGAAAGGGTCACCGGTTGTGCTTGAGGCGAACGGGGACAGCTATAGTGGTTATGAGCGTGTTTCTGCTATGACCGGGCTTCCGACTGTGCTGGGATGGTATGTGCATGAGTGGCTGTGGAGAGATGATACTGCGGATCTGAATGAGAAGAGTGCGGATATTGAGAGTATTTATATTTCTTTGGATGTGGAGTATGTGAAGGAACTGCTGGAAGAGTATGATGTTTCTTATATTTTTGTCGGATCGAAAGAACGGGAGAAATATGGGGATGCACTGAATGAAGAGGTGCTGAATTCGCTTGGAGAAGTTGTGTTCCAGGATGAGGTGTATAGTACTTATATTCTTAAAGTTAATAAGTAAGAGGGCGAAAAATGGCGGCAGTTTGTGTCGCCATTTTTTGCGTTTTTGTAAAGAATATTGCGGGTAATCTTTGATGATCAAAAGGGACGCGTAAAAAAATATTTCATTTCCTGTGCGGTTTCGGGCTCTAAGATATTCTAAGCCGCCAAAAATCTGCTAAAGGCATGAGCCGCCCTCTCAAACTCGCTCCGTTGCAAACTTCGCTCAGACACGTGAGACGGTCGGCTCATAACACAGATTCTTGCCGGCTAAGAATATCTAAGAACCCTGCAAATGCACAGGAAATGAAATATTTTTTTACGCTGGTTATTGGCTGGAATGGTTGGGAGAGTAATTGTTAGGAGGTAAAGAGAAGAAAAGCAAAATTTACAGATATGGATTACGATTGTATTATGATAATGTATGTGCAATATATATAAGAAAAATATGTTGCTACAGTGGAAAAATGAAAAGATGACACTGTATAAGTAGTAGGAGAAAATGAGGATTGTGAATATTTACATGACAGGAAAGGAGTTTTAAAATGAGGAATCGAATAATTCAGGTTAGACATTATAGCAGGAAAATGATGATTATGATGTTGACAGGAGCAATTTGCTGTAGTTCATGTTTTTGTCAAACAGCTTTTGCGAAAACCAGCAAAGTAAGGGTTTACGATGCGGAAAAAGGAACCACAAGCTTCACATCTTTTACATATTCGGATAATAAAAAGGATGAATCACTGGCACCGTCGGAGGGAACAGGAGCGATTTCATCTGCTTCTCAGAAGGTGGTTATTTTCCATCAGGCAGATGGGTCTACGATAATAAGAAAAGCAGACAGTAATGGAAAAGTGACACTTCCTGCAATAAAGAACGAGACCGGATATACTTTTCTTGGATGGAGCACGAAGCCGGATCAGACTCAGAATCCGCAGTATCAGGCGGGACAGGTGATACAGGTAAGGAAGAAAACCCATTTATATGCAGTTATGTATAACTGGCAACAGGAGCCGGATATTCAGGTCAATAATCTGGCAGCTCAGCTGTCGGAGTATTCCGGAATTATTTTTGTGGGAGATTCCAGAACGTATTTTATGCAGAAAACTCTTCTTCAGGAATATGGAAAGGATGCAGTTGCAAAAGTATCATTTGTGTGTAAGACAGGGGAGGGACTGAGCTGGTTTGAAACAGCAGGAGAGAGAGTAATGAGAAGTGAAATTGCCCGTCTGCAGTCAGATTCAGATAAGCCCGTAGCAGTTATTTTTAATCTTGGTGTGAATGATCTTTCGAGTCATAATTCCGGGAATGGGGTTGATTATAAAGGCGAGGCAAATGCATATCTTGCGCGTATGAACACTCTTGCAGAGGAACTTGAAAGTGACTGCAGATTGTTTTATATGTCTGTGAATCCGGTAAATACAGCAATGAAACCAACTCGAAAAGAAGCGCAGTTACGTTACTTTAATGACAGATTGCAGAGCAGGTTAAATAAGAGATTTCAATGGATAGATACCTATAAATATCTGATGAAGAATGGTTACAGTACATACAATGAGTTTAAGGGAAATATAGATGACGGCGTTCACTATTCTACATGTACCTATAAAAGAATCTATAAATATTGTATGAATGCGATCAGATAATGCTTTTTGATTTATACACAAATTATAATCTTGTTTCAGGTAAGCAGTATAAGCAGAAGTTAAGGCCACAGAACTCACAAAAGAAAGGGTATATGTATTGCCTGATAAATTAAGAGATTGATGTACGAGCTGACAGGAGAAATATTTTCTGTCAGCTTGTTATTTGTTTGGTTGGATAATGGAGAATATCTGTTTGCCAAAGAAGAAACATTTGACGAATTTTTGTCTCTGTTGTATCATGAACATACAAAACGAAAATAAAGTAAGAGGAATATTGTTATATAAAATACAGAACAGATAAGAAAGCAGGAATTTAATGAGAGCAGAAGTTGTATCCATGACAGCGGATAATCTTGATATGGAGGCTATCCGGCGTGGTGGAGATATTTTGAAACAGGGTGGTCTGGTTGCATTTCCTACGGAGACTGTGTATGGTCTTGGAGGGGATGCGTTGAATCCGCAGGCTTCTATGAAAATTTATGCGGCGAAAGGAAGACCTTCGGATAATCCGCTGATCGTGCATATTGCAGAGTTTGATAAGCTGGCTCCGATTGTAGCGGAGGTTCCGGAGAAGGCGAAGATCCTGGCAGAGAAGTACTGGCCGGGTCCGCTGACTATGATTCTTCCGAAGTCGGATCTTGTACCACAGGAGACTACGGGTGGTCTGGACAGTGTGGCGGTTCGGTTTCCGAGCGACAGGATTGCACAGGAGCTGATCAAGGCTGCCGGCGGCTATGTGGCAGCACCCAGTGCCAACACTTCAGGCAGACCCAGTCCGACTACTGCACAGCATGTAGAGGAGGATCTTGGCGAGGCGATTGAGATGATTATTGACGGAGGCCAGGTGGGAATCGGTCTTGAGTCTACGATCGTTGATTTTACTGAGGATGTGCCGGTGGTTTTGCGTCCGGGTTATATTTCTCTGGAGATGCTTCAGGAGACTCTGGGGGATGTAAGGATGGACAAGGGGCTGATTGCATCTGACAGCAAAGTACGTCCGAAAGCACCGGGTATGAAAATATCGCCATTATGCACCGAAGGCAGATCTGGCAATTGTTGAGGGACCGGAGGAAGCTGTTGTGAAGAAGATCAATGAGCTGGCTGCGGAGGCGAAAGCACACGGCGAGCAGGTTGGAATTATTGCAACGGACGAGACAAAGGACAGATATCCGGAAGGTCTGGTAGTCAGCATTGGAAGCCGGAAGGAAGAAGAGACGATAGCGCATCATCTGTATGAAGTGTTGCGGGACTTTGACCAGAGTGCAGTCAGGTCTATTTATTCAGAAGCGTTTTATACACCAAGAATGGGACAGGCCATTATGAACCGTCTGCTGAAAGCAGCGGGACATAAGATCATACAGGTGGTATGATATAATCAGGTAGTGAAGCAGATATATGCCTGACTATATAATCTTATCAGCAGTAATGGCCAGATGGATAATGAAGATTCATTTAAATAGTCTGCTGAAGAGGTAAAGAAAATAAATTAATTTCAGGAGGAAGATTAATGATAGCTCTAGGATGTGATCACGGTGGATATGAATTAAAACAGGAGATCAAGAAGTATCTGGATGAGAAAGGAATTGAATATAAAGATTATGGATGTGACAGTCTGGATTCCGTAGATTATCCGATATATGCAAAGAAGGTTGCACATGCAATTCTTGACGGCGAATGTGAGAAGGGAATCCTGATCTGCGGAACAGGTATCGGAATTTCCATTACAGCAAACAAGTTTAAAGGAATCAGAGCTGCAGTCTGCACAGATTGTTTTACAGCAGAGGCTACAAGACTTCACAATGATGCCAATATCCTTGCACTTGGCGGAAGAGTGGTAGGACCTGGGCTGGCATTGAAGATTGTGGATACATTTTTGAATACACCGTTTTCCAATGATGAGAGACATATCAGAAGAATTAATCAGATAGAGACTGAATAAGTCATAAAATAAGAAAAATGATAAAACAGCCAGAGCCTGCATGATTATAGTAATTCTCTCACATGTATGATGAATGGGAATTGCTGTAGAGTAAAGTGTTAAGTTCTGGCTGTGTCAGTTATAAGCAGATAATGGTTACTGTTCGTTCCGTTCACAGTAACAGACAATGTGCTGATTTTATGAAGCGGATGAATGGTGAAGTATGTGAAGGGGAGGTTGGGGAAATGGATGTAAATCATAAACGCACAGATTATTTATCATGGGATGAATATTTTATGGGAGTTGCCATGATGTCAGGGATGCGTTCCAAGGATCCGAATTCTCAGGTAGGAGCCTGTATTGTGAGTGAGGATAATAAAATCCTGTCCATGGGCTATAATGGTTTTCCAAAGGGCTGTTCAGATGATGAATTTCCATGGGCAAGAGAGGGTGACAGTCTTCATACGAAATATTTTTATGTGACACATAGTGAATTGAATGCGATTCTTAATTACAGGGGAGGAAGTCTGGAAGGTGCAAAGCTTTATGTTTCCCTTTTTCCATGTAATGAATGTGCCAAGGCAATTATTCAGGCAGGTATTAAGACAATTGTCTATGACTGCGATAAATATGCAGACACGCCGGCAGTGATCGCTTCCAAGAGAATGCTGGATGCAGCCGGGGTCCGTTATTATAAATATAACCGGACAGGACGTAAGATTACAATAGAAGTGTGACTTTGGTTACGTTACTGAGAACAGAGTGAATAGTAAACAGATTTTACTCTTGACACATCAATTTATTTCAAATAGAATATAACCAAATGCGAAATATATATATAGCGATGAAGAGAATAGTACATAAGGAGCAATCCCAGAGAAGAGTCCCGGAGGAACAGCTGGTTGGCTGCGAAACAGTGGTGGAAGGATTCTGTGCGTGAATTATGGAACCGGCCTCGGAGCTCCGTACAATTGAAGTACGGCGTTTTTCCTGCGTTATCGGAAGAAGAGCGAGCAATGTGCAGGCATTTGGGCACAGTGCTAATTAGGGTGGTACCGCCGAAGCCTTTCGGTCCCTTGTGAGGGATGCTGGGCTTCTTTTTTTCGTTTTTTATAATATGACAGGTTTTGCAGGATTATAAAAAGGCAGATTTTTGTACTGTGAAGCAGATAAGGAAATTTATTTATAGAAGAAAAATAAGAAGAATATGCATTCCGCCGCGACTATATCCTGATGCACTGTCAGGATCAACACAATCACATAAAAAGGAGAAGTAATTATGGCAAACAACAAGAAACTGGTAGAAGCCATCACATCCATGGAAGAGGATTTCGCCCAGTGGTATACCGACGTTGTAAAGAAAGCTGAACTCTGCGGTTATACCAGCGTAAAAGGCTGCATGGCAATCAAACCTGCAGGATATGCAATCTGGGAAAATATCCAGCACGAACTGGACAGAAGATTTAAAGAGACTGGCGTACAGAATGTGTACATGCCAATCTTTATTCCAGAATCTCTTCTTCAGAAAGAGAAAGATCATGTAGAAGGATTTGCACCTGAGGTTGCATGGGTAACTCATGGTGGTCTGGATCCGCTTCAGGAGCGTCTGTGCGTACGTCCAACATCAGAGACATTATTCTGTGATTTCTATGCAAAAGAAATCCAGTCCCACAGAGATCTGCCGAAGGTATACAATCAGTGGTGTTCTGTAGTGCGCTGGGAAAAGACAACACGTCCGTTCCTTCGTTCACGTGAGTTCTTATGGCAGGAAGGCCATACAGCTCATGCTACAGCCGAGGAAGCAGAAGAGCGTACTATCCAGATGCTGAATCTGTATGCAGATTTCTGTGAGGAAGTACTTGCAATCCCGGTTATCAAGGGACAGAAAACAGACAAGGAGAAATTCTCCGGTGCAGAAGCTACTTATACAATTGAATCCCTGATGCATGATGGAAAAGCACTTCAGTCCGGTACAAGCCATAACTTTGGCGATGGATTTGCAAGAGCATTCGGCATCCAGTATACAGATAAAGAAAATAAACTTCAGTATGTACATCAGACATCCTGGGGCATGACAACACGTATGATCGGTGCAATCATCATGGTACATGGTGATAACAGCGGTCTGGTACTGCCTCCGAGAATCGCTCCTGTACAGGCAGTGATCATCCCGATCCAGCAGAGAAAAGAGGGCGTTCTTGAGAAAGCAGATGAGATGTTTGCAGCATTAAAGGCAGCAGGAGTCCGCGTAAAAGTAGACGACACAGACAAGAGCCCGGGATTCAAATTCGCAGAGCAGGAAATGCGTGGTATTCCGATCCGTATCGAGTGCGGCCCGAAGGATATTGAGAATGGTCAGGCTGTGATCTGCCGTCGTGATACAAGAGAGAAATATACTGTTACATTTGATGAGCTTGTGGAGAAAGTACAGGAAATCCTGGAAACAATCCAGAAAGATATGCTGGAGCGTGCACGTAAGCACAGAGATTCCCATACTTATGTTGCTACAAACTATGAAGAATTCAAAGATACTATTGTTAACAAACCAGGTTTCGTAAAAGCTATGTGGTGCGGTGACCGCGCATGTGAGGACAAGATTAAAGAGGATGTTCAGGCTACATCCAGATGTATGCCGTTTGAGCAGGAACACTTAAGTGATGTCTGCGTATGCTGTGGAAAACCTGCCAAGAAGATGGTTTACTGGGGAAGAGCATACTAATCAATAAGAAAATAAAGAAAACCGGCAGCAGAGATATCTGAGTGCCGGTTTTCGGGATTAAGAATAAATAGAAGAAGATAAGGATGGTCATATGATTCTGGAAATACCGAAAAACGCGGAAACAATTTTGCATATACTGGAAAAAGCAGGCTATGAAGCCTATGTGGTAGGCGGCTGTGTGCGTGATTCCATTCTGGGACGGAGCCCGGATGACTGGGACATCACCACATCCGCAAAGCCGGAGCAGGTCAAGGCTTTGTTTCACAGAACAGTGGATACAGGTCTGCAGCATGGAACAGTGACTGTTCTTATGGAAAAAGAAGGATATGAGGTCACGACTTATCGTGTAGATGGTGAGTACGAGGACGGCAGACATCCCAAAGAGGTCACCTTTACAGCAAGCCTTAAGGAAGACCTGAAACGCCGGGATTTCACCATCAATGCAATGGCATACAATCCTTCTTCAGGACTGGTGGATCTTTTCGGCGGACTGGAGGATATTGAGAGAAAAATCATCCGCTGTGTGGGAGATCCGCTGGAGCGTTTTACAGAGGATGCACTGCGGATCATGCGTGCAGTCCGTTTCAGTGCGCAGTTGGGCTTTGCCATTGAAGAAGAGACTCGTAAGGCACTGAAGGTTCTGGCACCGAATCTGAAGCATGTCAGCGCAGAGCGGATTCAGGTAGAGCTTGTGAAGCTTCTGATGTCTCCTCATCCGGATTATCTCAGGGTGGCTTATGAAGCCGGGATCACAGCTGAATTTCTTCCGGAGTTTGATGCATGTATGACAACATCCCAGAATACGCCGCACCACTGTTACACAGTAGGGGAGCATATCCTGCACAGTCTCTGTCATGTACGTGCAGATAAAGTTCTCAGGATTACCATGCTGCTTCATGATATTGGAAAGCCGGTTGTCCGGAAAACAGATGAGAATGGAAGAGATCATTTCAAGATGCATGGGATTGCGGGAGAAAAGATGGCTGCACAGATCCTGCGCAGGCTGAAATTCGATAATGATACGATCCGCAAGGTAACCCGTCTGGTAAAATGGCATGATGACAGACCGGATGGAACGATAAAGGCAGTGCGCAGGGCAGTGAACCGTATCGGTGAGGATCTCTTCCCATATTATCTGGAAGTGCAGCAGGCAGATATGCTGGCACAGAGTGATTACAGACGCGCAGAGAAGCAGGAACGTCTGGATAAGGTGAAAGAGGCTTATGAGACGATCATTAATGAACATCAGTGTGTATCTTTAAAAACTCTGGCAGTGACAGGGAAAGATCTGATTGAAGCCGGTTATAAGCCGGGGCGTGAAATAGGAGAAACGCTGAACCGTCTTCTGGAGGTAGTGCTTGCCGATCCACAGAAGAATCAGAAAGAGATATTATTGGGTCTGCTTGATGAGAAATAGTGCAGTTTTATGGAATTGTCAGTATATTAGAATATAGTAAATAACTAAAATCCGGGGGTATATCCACCGGATTTTCTTCATATGTATAGAAAGAATTAAGATGATTAAGAGGGGGATATGTCATTGTATGATTACGGACTTGGCACTTTGGCTCAGTATGAGCTGACAGCAGACCGTTCTGCAAGGACAAGAGGAGCTTTACTCTGCTATACAGCTCAGGGACTTCTGATCCTGAGGGAATTTCACGGTTCTGAAAAAAAGCTGGAAAAACAGCAGGAGCTTTTGATGAAACTTCAGGAAAATGGTATAAATACCGATTATTTTCTGCGGAATAATCAGGAAAGTCTGGTCAGTAAAGATAAGACTGAACAAAGGTTTACACTCCAGCACTGGTATGAAGGAAAAGAGTGTGATACAAAATCCCGGGAAGATATTTTAAAAAGTGTCCGGACACTGGCAAGGTTACATATTTTAATGAAAATGGAACCTGTGGAGGAATACAGGGAAAGATCTCTCAGGGAGGAATATCTCCGGCACAATCAGGAGCTTCGTAAGATACGCAAATTTATACGGAACAAAGGAGCATCCAATGTATTTGAGAAAAATTATCTGGCAAGTGTGGAGCAGTTTCTTGAAAGGGCACAGTATGCAGTAAAGCTTCTGGACGAGACGGATTATGATGATCTCAGGGAAAGGGCATGGCGGGAAGGACAGGTATGTCATGGAGAATATAATCAGCATAATATTCTGATGCTGAAAGGTGATCATTTGGGGACGGCAGTCACAAATTTTGGTCACTGGAGTTTTGATATTCAGGTAGCAGATTTGTATCGTTTTATGAGAAAAATACTGGAGAAATATAACTGGAATCTGGAACTGGCAGGGGAAATGCTCAGGGAATATCATAAAATCCGTCCAATCTCGGCAGAAGAGTGGAAAAATCTGCGTGTACGTTTCACTTATCCTGAAAAATACTGGAAACTGGCAAATTATTATTATTCACACAAAAAGGTGTGGATTTCAGAGAAAAATGTGGAAAAGCTTCAGAATCTTATCAGACAGAGAGAAACCTGGGAGAATTTTGCAGAGGAATGTTTCAGGGATTATCCTCAGTAACAGTGCGGAACAGTTGTACGGAACAGTTACGAAAAACCTTGACAATATGGGGAAAAAGGTATATATATAGAGGATAGAGCTCTGTCGCTTTTGGCAGATGCCACCAAACAAGAAAGAGATCATTAGAGGAGGAAACACCATGAATAAAACAGAATTAGTAGCAGCTATGGCGAAAGAGACAAACTTATCCAAGAAGGACGTAGAAGACGTTCTGAAATCTTTCGTTGATGTCGTTTCTAAAGAACTGAAAAATGGCGGAAAAATCCAGTTAGTAGGTTTTGGTACATTTGAAGTAAGTGAAAGAGCTGCTCGCGAGGGAAGAAATCCTCAGACTGGTGAAACTATGAAAATCGAAGCTTCTAAATCACCGAAATTCAAAGCTGGAAAAGCATTAAAAGATATGGTTAACGGTAAATAATAAAGGCGATAACCGGGGGAACGAGAGTTCCCCTTTTTTGATACTCCGGCGGAGTAATTCGTGAGTATCCATTTACAGGAGTAGAATATGAGATTAGATAAATACTTAAAGGTGTCACGTCTGATTAAACGCCGTACAGTGGCAAACGAAGCATGTGATGCAGGAAGAGTTCTTGTCAACGATAAGCCTGCCAAGGCATCTGTACAGGTAAAGACGGGAGATACTATTGAAATCCAGTTCGGAAGTAAGAACGTCAAAGTAGAAGTACTGGATGTAAAAGAAACTGTCAAAAAAGAAGATGTAGAGAGTATGTACAAATATCTTTGATTCCGGATGGTAATTTGCAGCTTTTTGCATTTATGCAGTGGGAACATATAAATTTTTAACATTTTATTGTCTATTTCCATTTTCCGGCACATAAACTACTGATAAGTAACAGATTGGCAGGTCATAGTTTCCGGAGGCTGTGACCGGGAGGCGTCTGTGGAAGAGAAGAAGATACTTTCAACTCACAGCCTGATGCTGGAAAACCGTCAGAACGGGAGAATTACCGGGGTAAAGGATATTAAATCCTTTGATGAAAAAGAAATCCTGCTTTTTACACAGGCAGGGAAACTTGTAATAAAGGGAGAACAGCTTCATGTGAAGCGCCTGAATCTGGAAAAAGGAGAAATTGATCTGGAGGGAAGAGTTGATAATCTCTGTTATCTTTCTAAAAGTGCAGATAATAGAGAAAAACCACTTCTCAGAAGGTTATTTCATTAACAGATGAGTATGTTTATTCATCATGAACTATTTCTTGTAATTCAGGCGTTGAGAACGGGGGCTGTTCTCCTTTTATGCTATGATCTGCTGAGGGTATTTAGAAAGTATGCTGTTCATTCCCGTAAAATTTCAAATGCACAGGACATTCTGTACTGGATGGGAAGTGCACTGTACCTTTTTTTCAGGATTTGCCAGAATAATGATGGAAATCTCCGCTTTTATATGATTCTGAGTTTGGTGGTGGGAGCTGGTCTGTGTCATTTGACTGTCAGTCCTTTCTTTGTGAAATTTTGTGAATACT
>ENA-OQDT01001136-OQDT01001136.1-human-gut-metagenome-genome-assembly--contig:-NODE-1136-length-16165-cov-7.727772_pt1 | contig 16165 bp, 7 predicted proteins | sample MGYA00242786_ERZ504617 | MGnify/ENA primary metagenome ERZ504617 (study PRJEB26092, sample SAMD00036337) | human gut metagenome | host: Homo sapiens | study: EMG produced TPA metagenomics assembly of...
ATGTAACCGTTGATGACCCGACGGTTTCAAGAAATCATTGCGTACTCCTTCGCCGTAAAGACGGTTGGTATGTAAGCGATACCGACTCAAAGAGCGGCACAATGCTCAACGGCAAAAGAACAAGAGGCAGAGCAAAGGTGCTAATTGACGATACAATAACAATAGGCGGTACAAGCCTTATAGTAAAAAGAGGCGAGGAGTTCCAACAGCCGTTGCAGTCGAGCTGGTTTTTCTCAAAGGTCAGCGATAAGCCTGCAATGAAATCGTGGAAGCTTATGCTTCTTATTACATTTTTTCACTTTTTTATGTGCGTTCAGGCAATGTTCTGGAATGACGGCACAAATACAATGGCTCCGCTCGTGCTGTTCGGCGCTCTTGCGGGTGTTGAATGGGGATTCTTCTTTATCTCCTATTTTGTAATCCGCAGAGTAAATTTCGAGCTTGAATCGCTTGCCCTGTTTTTGACGGGCATAGGCGTAATGATGCTTATCAGACAGTCGGAACGCTCGGCTTATGTTCAGCTTGTTGCCGCCGCAATAGGTATGATTTTCTTCTGCGTAATCATCAAGCTGATTGAAGATCCCGATAAGGTAAATAAACTCAGACTTCCGGCAATGATTTGTGCGGTCGGTCTTTTGGGTGTAACAATTGTATTCGGTAAGATTACAAATGGTGCTGCCAACTGGATTTATATCGGCTCGTTTTCATTTCAGCCGTCAGAGCTTGCAAAGATTATTTTCATCTTTATCGGCGCAAGTTCGCTTGATGTGTTGATGACAAAGAAGAACCTGCTTGAGTACATTATCTTCTCGGCAGTCTGCGTCGGCCTTTTGGCTCTTATGGGTGATTTCGGTACTGCGCTCATCTTCTTTGTAACATTTTTGCTCACAGCGTTTATGCGCTCGGGCGATTTCAAGACGATTATTCTTGCTGTTGCCGCCGCAATTTTCGGCGTAACCTTTGTCCTCAAGTTTAAACCGTATGTTGCCGACCGTTTTTCGGGCTGGCGTCATGTGTGGGAACATACTCAGGACAACCTCGGTTATCAGCAGGCAAGAGTTCTCACATATATGGCAAGCGGCGGACTTTTCGGCGTAGGTATCGGCAACGGTTTTTTAAAGCAGGTTGCCGCATCCGAAAGTGACCTTGTTTTCGGACTTGTTTCGGAAGAAATGGGAGTTATCGTTGCGTTCACACTTGCCGTGGCAGTAGGTGCAATGTTTATTTATGCAAGGGCAATTACAACCCGAAGCAGAAGTACCTTTTATTCAATTTCAGCGTGCTGTGCGGCAGGACTTTTTGTCGTTCAGCTTTCTCTCAATGTTTTCGGTGCAACCGATGTCCTTCCGCTTACAGGCGTAACATTTCCATTTGTGTCTGCCGGCGGTTCAAGTATTATGTCTTGTTGGGGACTTGTTGCATTCATCAAAGCCGCAGACGAGAGAACTTATTCGGTAAAAAGATAAGTTTAGTAAATTGAAAACTTGTTTTTCATATATGTACTTTGGTATTAAATAAAATTAGTGCCTTTACTTGCGGGCGTCCAATGAACGCCCCTACTGATACACAGGGTGGTGTAAGGTTTGAAAAAAATACTTCGCAGAAGTACACTTATATATATAGTTGCGCTTGCGTTTATCGGCGGACTCGGCTATCTTGCCTTTGAGCTTGTAACAGGGGCAGACGATTGGGTTGATCAGGCATATAATGCTCATATAGCAGGTGACGGCGGCCTTGCACAGGCAGGAGCGATTTATGACCGCAACGGCACGGCTCTTGCACAGACGGTTGACGGTAAAAGAGTTTATAACGAAAGCGAGAGCGTAAGAAAATCTCTGCTTCATGTTGTCGGTGATGACAGCCTTAACATTTCAACGGCTGTTCAAAGTATGTATCGTTCTCAGCTGATAGGCTATAACCTTGTTTTCGGACTTAATATGCCGGAATCATTGCGTGCCTCTCACGATATAAAGCTGACAGTCGATTCCGCAACCTGTGCGGCTGCTTATGATGTTCTTGCAGCTTATAACAAAAAAGGTGCATGTGTAATATATAACTACAAAACAGGCGAGGTTATCTGTTCCATAAGCACCATGGCTTACGATCCGCAGGCTCCCCCCGAAATTACCGAGGACAACGAAAGCGAATATGAGGGCGTTTACCTTGATAATGTGCTTTCGTCAACCTTTACCCCGGGTTCAATCTTCAAAATCGTTACATCTGCGGCGGCAATCGAGAATATTCCCGACCTTTATGACCGCACTTGGGTTTGTAACGGAAGTGAGAACATAGGCGGAAGTGAAGTTACCTGTACGGAAACTCACGGAACGCTGACATATAAAGAGGCAATGGCACATTCCTGCAATATTGTTTTTGCAAAGCTTGCCGTTGAACTCGGAAGTGACACAATGACAAAAACTGCCGAGAAAATCGGCATTAACAGCTCCTTTGATGTTGACGGAATTAAAACCGCAAAAGGTTCATATGATGTCAGCGATGCCAATGAAAACCAGCTTGGCTGGTCGGGCGTAGGTCAGTATAATGACAAGGTAAACCCGATGCAGATGGCAATTATCTGCGGTGCAATCGCAAACGGCGGTAAGGCTACAAACCCTACCCTTATCAAAGATGAGTCCATACTCTCCGCACTCGGCATAAACTACAAGAGCAGCGGACAGGAGCTTTTTTCATCCGATACGGCGGCAAAGCTTGATGATGTTATGAGATACACCGTTTCGGATTACTACGGCGACAACCTTTTCGGCGGACTTACAGTCTGTGCCAAAACAGGTACGGGTGAAGTCGGCGATGATAAGAACCCTAACGGCTGGATGGTCGGCTACTCAAAAGATGAGGACTGCCCTCTCGCCTTTGCCTGTGTTGTACAGGATTCGGGTTTCGGTTTCCAATATGCCGGTCCCGTGGTTGAGGCCGCAATGATTCAGGCTGCAAAAAGCCTTGGAGCGTCTGCGGTGCAGTAAAATTAAAATTATATTATTGAAAATACAGTTTGACCGATTTTTTCGGTACATTGAAAGGAAGAACCCTGATGAATTTTTTAAAGGCTATGTTCGGCAACTACAGCAAGCGTGAAGTTAAGCGTGTGCAACCAATCTGTGACAAGGTGCTTGCACTCGAAGATAAATATGCGGCTATGAGCGAAAGTGAACTCAAGAACCAGACAACAATTCTTAAAGAAAGACTTGCCAACGGCGAAACAACAGACGATATTCTCCCCGAAGCATTTGCAACCTGTCGTGAGGCAGGCTGGAGAGTGCTTGGTATGAAGCACTTCCCCGTTCAGATTATCGGCGGTATCGTTCTTCACCAGGGCAGAATCGCCGAGATGAAAACCGGTGAAGGTAAAACCTTGGTTGCTACCCTCCCTGCATACCTCAACGCTCTTACAGGCGAAGGTGTTCACATTGTAACAGTCAACGATTACCTTGCCCGTCGTGACTCAGAGTGGATGGGCAAGCTTTACAGATACCTCGGTCTTTCGGTCGGTCTTATCTGCCACGACCTCGATAATGATGGCAGAAAAAAGGCTTATGCCGCAGACATTACATACGGAACAAACAACGAACTCGGTTTTGACTACCTCCGTGACAACATGGTAGTTTACAAGGAAAACAAGGTTCAGCGCCCACACGCATTTGCAATTGTCGATGAGGTTGACTCAATCCTCATTGATGAGGCGAGAACTCCTCTTATTATTTCGGGTAAGGGCGACAAGTCAACAGACCTTTATGCAAAGGCAGACGCTCTTGCAAAAACCCTTAAAGTTCAGCGTTTTGCAGAACTTGACGCAAAAGAGGATATGGAGGAATATTACAAGGAAAACGACATTGATTATGTTGTTGATGAAAAGCAGAAAACAGCAACCCTCACACAGAGCGGTGTTAAGAAAGCCGAAGAATTTTTCGGTATTGAAAACCTTACCGATCCTGATAACCTTACAATTCAGCACCATGTAAATCAGGCTATCAAGGCTAACGGCGTTATGAAGCTTGATGTTGACTATGTTGTCAAGGACGGCGAAGTTATCATCGTTGACGAGTTTACAGGTCGTCTTATGTACGGCCGTCGTTTTAACGAAGGTCTTCACCAGGCTATTGAGGCTAAAGAGGGCGTAAAGGTTCAGAGCGAAAGCAAGACTCTTGCTACAATCACATTCCAGAACTACTTCCGTCTTTACAAAAAGCTTTCTGGTATGACAGGTACTGCTCAGACAGAGTCGGAAGAATTCCAGGAAATCTACAAGCTTGATGTTGTTGAAATTCCTACAAACAAGCCTGTTTTAAGAAAAGACCTCCCCGATTCGGTTTATAAGACAGAAAACGGCAAGTTCCACGCTGTTATTGACGCAATTGTTGAGGCTCACGAAAAGGGACAGCCTGTCCTTGTCGGTACAATTTCAATTGAGAAGTCGGAGCTTCTTTCAAAAATGCTCAAAAAGAGAGGCATCAAGCACAATGTCCTCAATGCAAAACAGCATGAAAAAGAGGCTGAAATTGTTGCTCAGGCAGGTAAACTCGGTGCGGTAACAATCGCAACCAATATGGCAGGTCGTGGTACCGATATCATCCTCGGCGGTAACGCAGAGTATATGGCAAAAGCCGCAATGCGTAAGCAGGGCTTTACAGAGGAGCTTATTGAAGAAGCTACAGGTTATGCGGAAACCGATGATGAAGAAATCATCAATGCAAGAAATACATTCAGAGAACTGAATGACAAGTATAAGGAAGAAATTAAGGGCGAGGCTGAAAAGGTAAGAGAGGCCGGAGGTCTTTACATTATGGGTACGGAAAGACACGAGTCACGCCGTATTGATAACCAGCTCCGTGGTCGTGCAGGCCGTCAGGGCGATCCGGGTGTCAGCCGTTTCTTCCTCTCAACCGAGGATGACCTTATGCGTCTGTTCGGCGGTGACAGAATGAAAATGATGATGGAGCGTATGAATGTTGCCGAAGATATGCCTATTGAGAATAAGATGCTCACAAGTATTATCGAAGGCTCACAGGAAAAGGTTGAGCTTCGTAACTTCGGCATTCGTAAGGATGTCCTCCAGTACGACGATGTTATGAACAAACAGCGTGAAATCATCTACGGTCAGCGTGATCAGGTTCTTAACGGTGAGGATCTCCACGAAACAATCCTCAAAATGGTTGAGGATACAATCGCAACTTCAATCAAGCAGTACCTCCCCGAAGGTCCTGCAGAACATTGGAACTTCCAAAGCCTCAAGGATTACTACGCAGGCTGGCTTATCAGAGATGATTCTAAGTACGATTTCAGTCTTGAGGATCTTGAAGATATGGAACCCGAAGAGATTCAGAAGATGCTCGTTGATGATGCTCTTGAAATCTACAAGGAAAACGAAGAACTTCTTCCCGAGGAAACAATCCGTGAGATGGAGCGTGTTTACCTCCTCAAGAATGTTGATACACATTGGATGGATCACATCGACAATATGGATCAGCTCAAGAGCGGTATCAGACTTCGTTCATACGGTCAGCACGATCCTGTTGTTGAGTACAGAGTTGAAGGCTTCGATATGTTTGATGAGATGATTGAAAGCATTCGTGAAGATACTGTCAAGATGATGCTCATTATGCCAAAGCGTGTTTATGAGATTCAGAAAAGACAGGATGCAATTGCAGCGGCAAAGAGAGCAGCTCAGAGGGCTGCCGCAGCGGCACAGTCTGCATCCGATGATGAAGAAGCTGTTGAACAGTCGGACGCCGTAAAGCAAGCGCTTCACCGTGAGCAGGTTGCTCAGCCTACAGAAACTTCTGCAGACGGTACGGATTCTGTCAACAAGACTATCCGTAAGGGCAAGAAAATCGGCAGAAACGATCCCTGTCCGTGCGGCAGCGGTAAAAAGTACAAGAAGTGCTGCGGCAGAGATCTTTAATATGTTTGCATAAAGCGGTTTGTATAATTGCGATTTAAGTGAATTACATTTTGAGGGGCAGAGAGCAATACTCTGCCCTTTATTTGTGCCGAATTTTCAAGGTATTCGGTGATTAATTTTATCGGATATAGAAACTGATTATAAAAATATATCTGAAAAATTCTGCAAAATGCTGGTTTTGGGGCATTTTAAAAGCAGCAATCGCAAAATAATACATATTTCCGCACGCACAGCTTGGAGTAAACCTGCATAAAATTTTTGATATTTTTGAAAAAAGAATTAAAAATCAACAAATTTAGTGCCGAAATTGACTTTTTAACTGCCTGTTAAGGTTGTATAATGGGTATAATTTATCTTAAACACAAAAAATGGCGATAAATAAGTAATAAAATCACATTATGGTCAAAAATATTAAATCGTGCTTGCAGATATGCAAAATAGCCAAAAATATTACCCAAAGTTTGGCTGTATTGCCTCTACAAATATGCAATAAAATATTATATACTTGTATACAAGTAAAAAAGAAGAACAAATTCAAAAATTTGCGTTTCATAATTAGTTGGCAGATATATTGGACTGTCCTATGCAGTTCTGTTTAATTGTACTTTGACTGCCAAAACAAAGTAATCGGCAATGAAGGAGAAGAAAAAATTATGAAATTAAGTAAAAAGCTTTGCATAACCGCAAAGAAAAGCTTTTCCCTTGTGCTTGCACTTACCCTCATGCTTTCGATATGTGCCGTGTCGGGTATGTCGCTTAATGTGTTTGCGGCAACATCTTTGGATCAGAAGATTTACATTAACCTGAACAAGAATAAGGAATGGAATGGTTTTTCTTCTGTTACATGTCGTTTTGCTCAGGATGACGGCACGGTTCTTAAAACAGAAAAGGTAAGCAAAGATCCTTCGTCGGGAGTTTTTGAAGCCACTGCACCATCCGGTGCAACAAGAATTGAGCTTTCTTCCGGGGTTAATTTTACTCTTCCCAAAACGACTGTTGCAAAAGATTTTCGCCGTATCTATCTTTATAACAGCAATAATACCTATAATGAAGCTTATGCATATTCTTGGGTAAGCGATACTGACTTCAACGCAGAGTGGCCGGGTGCTGCAATGACTAAGACATCTTCAGACAGCGATTACTACTATGTAGATGTTAAGTCATCCCATAAAAATGTAATCTTCAGCAACAAGGGCGAAACACAAACAAGCGACCTCGGTATTAACGACTCATACAGTAAAGATAATGCTCTTTATGATGCCTCAAAAAGTCAGTGGACTAACCCGTTCATCAAGACCATCGACATTTCGGGTGCTACGGGCGACACAGAATTTTATCTTTCTACCGACGGCTCGTTCAAAGAAAGTAAATACCTTTCTGTTCAAGCTCCCGACAAACAGTCAAAGGCAACATATAAAACAGTTTATGTTTCAAACGATGACTGGAAGTCGCTTTCAAAGATTTATGCAACTTTTGACTACAACGATGCCTATGAAGGAACAGTTGAGCTTACAAAAGACACCATAGACACCAAGGTAAGCGGTTCTGTGGTGTTCAAAGGTGAAATTCCGGCGGGTGCGCTTTTAAGATTCCATCCGAACGAACATAACCTCAACGGTGCATCTTCCGCAACTTCATATCCGACAGGTTCGGGATATGATGATTCGGGCTACAGCAAGAACACGGCTACATATGTTAAGACAGCCAGAGGCGAAGGCTGGACAAAATTCTCGGAAATAGACAATGTAAACTATGGTGCTGTCGTTGAAAATTCATTCTCAAATAATCCTGACATCGTAGGCGTTGACGCAACATACTTTGACTACTGGTCTGATATGGAGCAGGAGAAAGGGTATCTTCAGTGTCAGGGTAAGAACAACGATGGTGATATTGAAAATTACTGGTATCAGTTTGATAACTTCAACAAGTACATAAGCGACATTGCTTCAAACTGTAAGTCTGACTGGAAGTATCCTCTCTACTTCGGCAATATGTATAATGGTGGTAATTGGTACAGTATATTTGAGACCCACGCAAAAGGACTTACAAACATCAACAATTATAAAGATAACTATTACTATGCAGTAAACAACTCCAACGGTATGAAATGGGGTGGCGGTGATTATAACCAGTCCTTACAGGGTCTTATGTACAACAGGCTTGACAGTAAGGGCAATCTTCAGGTTGCAAATGGTGTCAAGGCTCCTTACTTTGATGCTGAGGCACTTTCAACCGCTAAATATAATGATGCAAAAGTTAATGATGCAAAAGTTGCCAATGTTTATAAGTCATCTTTCCCGTTCCGTACAACTACTGACGATGCAGGTGTTACTACTTATGAATTCACTTCAAAAAATGCAAAAGATAACATCTACTTTACATGGAACGGCCTCACACCTACCAAAATTAACTACGGTACGGGCAAACAGTATGGTGTACAAGATGCATTGACAAATTTCGGCGGTACACAAGGTAACGGTTATGGTATTTTCCCATTTAATAACACAACGGGTAAAGGCAGTGACGCACAAAAGAACGATACACTCAATACTATTGATACTTCAGCCGGCAAGGGTACAAGTTACAACCATAACTATGGTTTCGGTATCAGACTTGATATAGACTTCAGAGTTCCGAAGGACGGTTTACTTGCAGACAACGAACCTGCAACCTTTAACTTCAGCGGTGACGATGACCTTTGGGTTTATATCGGTGAGGATTCAACAGGTGCTAACGCAGAGCTTGCTCTCGACCTCGGCGGTGACCATAAAGAGGCAAGCGGTTCAATTGACTTTAATTCAATGACCGCAACTGCCAAAAATGTATTTGCCGATTACTCAACTCCGTCATCGACTTCATCATCATCGACAACAGTTACAGTTCCGAGTGATGAGTTTTGGGTTGGAACAGATTCCGCTTATAAAGACTTCTGCGTTTATACATGGGGTTCGGAAACTAAGTATGTTCAACCGTATAAAGTATCAGACGGTTTCTACAAGTTTAAGCAGTCACAGTTTGGAAGCAACACAGGTGCTATTTTCTGTAAGCAGAAGAATGTAGGTGGCGATAAACTTTCAGGTGACCTTACACTTTCAGATCTTTACGGTAAAATGTGGAACGGTAACGGCACTCAGTATTCTGCAGACGGTTCGTTACATCATACAAACCTTGGCACCGTTACAAAGACAATCAACAATGGTGTTCAGCTTGATCCTAACAAGACATACCATATGGTAGTATTCTATATGGAGCGTGGTGAGGCTGAGTCTAACTTCTCAGTAAACTTTACAATGACACCTGCCAACAATGACCTCAAGGTTACAAAGGCACTTGATACAGGCGATGTTGTTTCTGAAATTTCAGATGACCTCAAAGCTAATGAAACTTTTGATTATACAATCAAAGAGAACGGCAAAGATACCTCCGGTAAAAGCTACAAGCTTACAAAATCAGACGAAAGCATAAGCAGTGAAACTCTTTCAAACAGCGGTTTCACACTTAAAGATAATTATATAGCTGACTTTGACAACTCATTCAAGACCGGCAACGATATGAAGGTTAACGAGTCAACAGACAGCAGTAAGCTTAAATACACAACGAACTGGGAACTTGTTAACAACAGAGTCGGTTCAATAATCAAGAGCGGTTCAGCTACGGACTCGGAATTCAACCTTGTAGATCCCACTGATAAAAAGGCTTATGCACAGCTCCAGCTCGACTATACCAACAAGATAGTGACAGCACCTCTTGAAATTTCAAAGAATGTTGTTGATGAAAACGGTACAACCGACTACGACACAAGTCAGCAGTTTACATTTGCAATTGCTCTCGACTTTGACGGCAAAGGTTCAACCTATGACTACAAGACCTATCCTCTTGAGTATCAGCTCAAAGAGAAGGGCGCAAGTGATTATTCAAGCACAGCTTACCGTACACCCTTGGACGGTTCGTTCACAATCAAAAAGGGCGAAAGCATTAAGCTTCTCAATATTCCTGTAGGTGCAACCTATAAGATTACAGAGAAAAATGTTATAGGTTATGTTCCCTACAAAGTAGGCGATCAGAACTTCAACGGTACATTTGTCGGTACTCTCGCCGAAGCAGGAAATGCGCTTAACTTTATCAATAAGGTTAATCCTACAAACATTGCCATTTCGGTAAATAAAACTCTTGACGGTCAGGCTTACAGCGGCAGCAAGTTCGTCTATACATTGACAGGTCTTGGATCAATGGATACAACAAAACTTGATACCGACGGCAAGACTTTTATCAAGACAAACAGCGCAGCAACAGTTTCCACGAATTTGAAAACACCTGACAAAAAAGGTAAGGTTGAATTCAAAAACCTCAAATTAGTCACTGCGGGTGTTTACAGATTTAAGATTACCGAGGCTCTTGCCGAGGGTGAAAATGCATCCGATTATATAATGGATACGAACACCTGGCTTGCCGAGATTGAACTTCTTGAAAACGGTAAAGTAACACCGCCTACGTATATTAAGGTTAGTAGCTCGGCTATTAAAGACAAAACCGATGCTGAGCTTGCAGGTTACTTCAACGATCCTACTTCTGTTAAAGAAAATGAAGCCCTGTTTGCAAATGAAACAACACACGGAAGCGCAACAGTAAACAAGAAGAACCAGACAGGCGGTAATGTAAGTGATACGGAATTTGCGGTGATGAAGGTATCTAGTGAGGATATCTTTACTGCAGATGATATCAATACAATCATTAATGATGCCTCAATGAAAACTCATATGGTTTCTAAAAAGACAGACAGCAACGGTCAGGCTGTGTTTGACAATCTGACAATCTTCAAGGACGGTCAGGGCGAGTTTACAAAAACAAACGGTAAAGTTGTATGGAACGAAAGTTCCGACAATTATATAACAGGTACTTCAAAATATCAAACATACTGTCTGTTTGAGTACAAACCGTCAGATGGTTACACCCCGAACTACACACTTTCCTACTTCACACTTCCTGTTGAGGGTAAGTACGATGTTACATATAATTATGTTGACGGTGCAATTACAATGCCACAGGCGAGCGGTGAAGGTATGAACGGCTATGTTGTTCTCGGTTTGTCGGTTGCAGGTCTTGCGGTGACAATGTTCACGGGCTACGCAATCTATTACGGAAAAGTTCGTAAAAAACGCAGAGCAGGACGCAGAAAGTAACCCGATATGATTTAAATTGTTAGAACAGATGATTTTTTAATCAGATGTTTCTTTCATAGAAAACCTCTTTGACTGCTACGGGCACCGTTGTTAGCCGGTGTCTGCCATGCAGCCACCCCAACCCGTTTAACCATTCGGTTAGAATATAATTACATATATTAAATCAAACACAAAGGAGAAAGAAAAATGAAAACTACAAAGAAAATCTTTGCAGCTGTTCTTGCAGTAATGATGATCACTCTCATGATTCCATTCTCAGCAAGCGCTGCTACAACACTTACAGTATCATGCAACCCTAATGCCGATACAACAGTTAATAAAGCCGACTATGTTGGTACCTATGAGTACAAATTCTTCAAGCTCGCAACGGTTGATACTACAACAGGTACAGTAACAGTTGAAGAGGCTTATGCAAGCAACACTGACCTTGTAAACGCTCTCAATTCAACAGAAGCAAACAAGAGCCAGAAAATCATCACAATTTGTGATGGTATGTCATGGACAGGTACCGCTGCTAAGACTGTTACATTCAAATATGACGGTTCAGCAGATGTTCCTACACAGGAGATTACAGACCTTGCAGACGGTATCTATTATGTATACTGCTCTAAGAAGCCTGGTACAGTTAAGTCTGTACAGGGTTCACTCATCTCACTTCCTTTCTTCAATGGCACAGACTGGACATATGATTATGAAACAGTAAACCTTGCTTCAAAGATTAATGTTTCAGGTATCACAGTTACAAAGACAGTTGAAGACAGCAAAGTTGGTACACAGAAGAACGCTGAGTACACACTTACAGCTTCAACAGCAGGTTCAACAACTAACAAGGTTGGCACATATGCAATTGTTGATAACATGGACAACGCTCTTTCACTCATTGACAGTACTGTAAAGGTTTACTTTGTTAAGGATGGTGTTGAAACACCTGCAAAGGACGGCGACTTCGAAGTAGTTCCTGGTTATGCTTATAAAGATGCCACTGGCGTTGATGCAACAGCTACATTCGCAGTCGTTGCATCAGAGGCACTCCTTAAGGGTGACGAGTTCTACAGTTATGATACAGTCAAGGTAACATTCTCTGCTAAGGTAAAAGCTGATATCGCTGACAAAGTTACTACAGACCTCCCCAACACAGACGGTCTTTACTATGGTAATGAAGGCAACTTCACATACAAGCCAGGTAATGATACTGTAAATGTTGCAACTGCAGGTCTTGATGTAACAAAGGTTGACGGTAACACAACATCAACAAAGCTTGCAGGCGCTGAATTCACACTTTATAAGGATTCAGCATGCACCGAGGCAATCGTAGTTGAAGGTGAAACTGTTAAGGCAACAACAACAACTAACGGCAACGATAAGTTCTACTATGGCACACACGAGTTCTACTTTACACCTGGCGTTGATTACTTTGTAAAGGAAACAAAGGCTCCTGCAGGCTACAACATCAACTCTACTATATTCAAAGTAACAGCTGTTGCAAAGGCATACACAGCAGTTGGTACAGTTGGAAACGGTGCTACAGTAGTTAAGGATTACCCTGTAACTGTTCCTCAGACAGGTGGTATGGGTACAATGATGTTCTATGTTGGCGGTGCAGCACTTATCGCTTGTGCAGGCGTTCTTCTCTTTGTTCTTAAGAGAAAGAAAGCAGCTAAATAATTAATCGAATATCTTTATCTTAAAATCTGTGATATGATATATGTAATTTTCAGGGGATGCGGCAACGCATCCCCGTTCTATTTTGGCTTTATTTAATGAATAATGAATAATTAAGGTGGCGGTGTTCCGCACCGCATTTGTATATGCTAAAACCGCCTCCCCCCGTCCGTAACAGTGCAAATTATGTGTTAAACCAAATTTTATAAATGTCGCAAACCACCACAATGTTACGCTCGGGCGGAATATGTTTTGGTATTGCACAAACTATCTTCACGAATTGGGAACGGCGGCTCGCCGTGCTACAGATTTGTGGAAACAATTGCAATGCTACGCTCGGGCATAAATGTTTTTTGACATTACAAACTATCTACACGAACAGGGAACGGCGGCTCGCCGTGCAGTTGCGATAAATAGTAAAATATAGTATAATAACAACGGAACAAAAACACGTAGAAAAGGAAAATTTTATGAAACGAAAGCTGTCAATTTTACTAATAGCTTTAATATTTGTTGCGGGAATCGGCATAATGAGCTATCCGCTTGTCAGCTCCGCAATTAATAACTATGTCAGTCGAAGCATGGTTAAGGAGTACACCAACAGGGTTGCTCAGATGCCGAGTGAGAAAACTCAAAAAATGTTTGAAGAGGCTGCTAAGTACAATAACAGCCTTTCAAATAATATGATAATTACCGACCCGTTCGACGAAAAGGCTTTTCAGAAAATCGGCGCAAATTATGAGAAAACTCTCAATGTTGATGATAACGGTCTTATCGGCTATATTGATGTGCCGAAAATCAATGTTTATCTGCCGATTTATCACGGCACAAGCGAAGAGGTTCTTTCCAAAGGCGCAGGACATCTGCAAAATACTTCCCTGCCTGTCGGCGGTACTAGCACACATTCCGTAATTTCTGCCCATTCGGGTTATCCGGGCGAAACATTTTTTGATTACCTCACCGATATGAAAGTCGGCGATGAGTTTTATGTTCATATCCTCGACAGAACGCTGAAATATGAGGTTGATCAAATCGAAGTTGTTCTTCCCTCGGAAATCAATTCCTTGCGGATTGTTGACGGCGAAGACCTTGTAACGCTCCTCACCTGTACCCCATACGGCGTTAATACTCACAGACTTCTCGTGCGTGGCAAGCATGTTGCATACGATGATACTAAATATGTTGAAACAGGTGTGTCGCTTGCGAAGTTTGACAACGGTTACATATTCTTTCTCGGTTACAAAATCCCTTATGCAGTCGCAATCGGCATAATTGTCGGCTTTGTTGCACTTGTTGTGTTTGTGGTTGTATTTCTGCTCAAGCGTAAAAAGAAGAAGTCAAACGGTGCAAAACGGCTGAGAGATGACTCGGCTGACGAAAATCAGAATGATTCGGGTGGTGATTCCGATGATTAAAAAAATACTTACGGGTGTGGCAATAGCAATGCTCGTTGTCGGAATAGGTCTTGTCGCATTTCCCCCCATATCAAATTTTATCGGAACACAGATTTCAAACGGTGAGGCTGACGGCTTTGACGCCCGTGTTGAAGAAGCTGAGGACGGCTCTTTTGAACAGGCGGTCAAGGACGGCAAGGTTGACGAAGATGGTTACAAAATTGACAGAGAAGGCAAGCGTACTTCCAAACAGCCCGTTGTTTTCAAGGCTGACCTTGACAGACTTTTCCATGACAGTGTTGCCTACAACAAAAAACTTGAAACGAACCAGTATGAAATGCTCCGCAACGATACCTATTCGCAGGCTGCCGTCAATCTTGAGGATTACGGCATAACGGACGGCATTTACGGCTATGTTACCGCCGAAACAATAAATATGCGTCTGCCGATTTACCTCGGTGCGAACAGCTCAAATATGAGCTACGGTGCGGCACATATGAGTGCAACCTCATTGCCGATCGGCGGTAAGAATACAAACGCAGTCCTTGCAGGTCACACGGGATACATCGGTCGAATATTCTTTGACAACCTCCGCAACCTCAAAATCGGTGACAGGGTTTCAATCACAAATTATTGGGATACACTCAATTACAAGGTCGTTGAAACCAAAGTCAATAAGCCGAGCGAATCAGGCGACTGCTATTTGCAGAAGGACAGAGATTTGCTCACGATGTTTACCTGCATAAGTGACGGCAACGGCGGTTTTGACCGTTACTATGTAATATGTGAGCGTGCATCATAATTTACAGCAGACTGCATCACGGTGAAGATGCAACTGTTTTGCAGAAATATGTTGTCGGTTCGGACAGATAAACAATAAAAACGGAGGAAAAACAATGAAAAGTATAATCAAAAAATTAACTGCAATCGCAATGTGCGGTGTGCTTACTGTCGGTTCGGTTCTTATGACAGGTGCGGTAAGCGAAGATGAAAATCACAAGGACTTTGAAGTTACAGGTACAACGCAGAAAATTTCAAACAATCAGCTTTTTGTGACAACAACGGGATACACTGAAAATACCGATAAAAATTTCGGTGCAAAGTTCAGAACAACCAACGAAAAGGATTACGATATATGGTTTAAAGATTGTATCAACGCACCGAGATTTTTAAATCTTCCAAAGGGCGAAAAATTCGTAAAATATATGATGACGCAGGGGCACGGTTATTTCGGTAATGTTCAGACATTCTATCAGTTTGACAAAACAGGCGGTGAATATGTTAAGGTAAAAATCAAGCTTTCCGATTTTTCCTATCTGTTCAATGAAAACGGAACAATGCCTTCTGAGCTTAGCGACGGTTCTTACAAGGATTTTGATTTTACATACGAAGATTTCGGAACTAACAGCATCGGTGTTAATTGCTATGCGGAATCCGGTGTATATGCAACAAGCGGAGGTGCGGTAACATCCTTTGCTCCCGATAAGGACGGCTATGCTGAAATATATGTTTCAAGACAGCTTGGCGAAGACACAAAAGTAATGTCGTACCGCTATTGCAGACTTAAAAACGGAGCTAATTGCGATTGCGGAAGAATCGGAGATACTCTGGTCGGTTTAACTTGCGGTGATACGGATTTAGACGGATACATTTCTGTTGCGGATGCAACGCTTGTTCAGAAATATGTTGCAGGTATTGAGGACTTTGACAAGCTTCAGCTTTTTAACAGCGATGTAAACCATGACGGTGAAATCAGTGTTGTTGACGCAACCTTGATTCAGAAACATATTGTCGGTTTGGACAGCTGAACAATATAAATAGGTGTAAACAATGAAAAGTATAATCAAAAAATTAACTGCAATTGCAATGTGCGGTGTGCTTACCGTCGGTTCGGTTCTTATGACAGGTGCGGTAAGCGAGTATGAAGATCGCAAGGACTTTGAAGTTACAGGTACAACGCAGAAAATCTCAAACAATCAGCTTTTTGTTACAACAACGGGATATACCGAAAA
>ENA-OQDT01001139-OQDT01001139.1-human-gut-metagenome-genome-assembly--contig:-NODE-1139-length-16125-cov-4.817040_pt1 | contig 16125 bp, 14 predicted proteins | sample MGYA00242786_ERZ504617 | MGnify/ENA primary metagenome ERZ504617 (study PRJEB26092, sample SAMD00036337) | human gut metagenome | host: Homo sapiens | study: EMG produced TPA metagenomics assembly of...
ACGGCCGTGGCAAGTATTGTTCACGGTCGTGACAAGAGTTGATCACAGCCATGAGCAGACCTGTTCACGGCCGTGAAGAGCTAAAGAGAACGGCACTCTATTCCTACTTTTCCTTATAGGAAAAAGCAAGTATATAAGGAGCTGAAGAGAACATTAGCACTATCTTACGACTCATTACACCGCAGACAACAAACAAAAAGAAGAGTCATATCTACAAAAGAAGAGACTCCCTCTTTTGGTATGCCAAAGAGAGAGTCTCCTCAATATATATACAGCTAAAGCAGTTTATTTATATTCCTGCCAGCTCTTAATCTGAATATCACTCAGTTTCAGTTCACAGAATGCTTCGATGAAAGCACTTGCCAGACGGGCATTGGTGATCAACGGAATGTTATGGTCGATAGCACCACGACGGATACGGTAACCATTCGTCAACTCACGTTTGCTGTGGTTCTTCGGAATGTTGACGATCAAGTCGAACTTATGGTCAGCGATCATCTTCATCACGTTGTTTTCAGCACCCGGTTTTTCATCCGGCCAGTAAACCGGAGTCGTTTCTACACCGTGAGCATTTAGGAATGCAGCCGTTCCGGCAGTAGCATAAATCTGATATCCCTTGGCAAACAACATACGGCTCGCATCCAGCAAATCTACTTTAGACTTCATAGCACCGGAAGAGAACATCACCGCCTTTTCCGGAATCTTGAATCCTGTAGCGATCATTGCGTTCAGCAATGCTTCAGAGAAATCGTCGCCGATACAACCTACTTCACCGGTAGAAGACATATCCACGCCCAAAACAGGGTCAGCCTTGTGAAGACGGGAGAAAGAGAACTGAGAAGCTTTCACACCGATCCAATCGATGTCGAACGCAGTCTTGTCCGGCTGGCTGTACGGAGCATCCAGCATGATGCGGGTAGCTGTTTCGATAAAGTTGCGTTTCAGCACCTTAGATACGAACGGGAAGCTACGGGAAGCACGCAGGTTACATTCAATTACCTTCACCTCGTTGTTGCGGGCAAGGAACTGGATGTTGAACGGACCGGAGATATTCAGTTCTTTAGCAATCTGACGGCTGATCTTCTTGATGCGGCGGGCAGTTGCAAAGTAAATCTTCTGTGCTGGGAATACCAGTGTAGCGTCACCGGAGTGTACACCGGCAAATTCTACGTGCTCGGAAATAGCGTATTCAACCACTTCACCGTTCTGAGCTACCGCGTCGAACTCAATTTCCTTTGTATTTTCGAGGAACTGAGAAACAACTACCGGATATTCTTTAGATACTTCGGCAGCCATCTTCAGGAAGTTTTCCAGCTCTTCGTCATCGTAGCAAACGTTCATAGCCGCACCCGAGAGTACGTAAGAAGGACGAACCAATACCGGATAACCTACCTTTTCTACAAATCCCTTCACTTCTTCAAGGCTGGTCAGTTCCATCCAAGCCGGCTGTCGATGCCAAGCTGGTCGAGCATTGCCGAGAACTTGTTACGGTTTTCGGCACGGTCGATGGAAACCGGAGAAGTACCCAGTACAGGAACTGACTGGCGATACAACTTCATAGCCAGATTGTTCGGAATCTGTCCGCCTACGGATACGATCACACCGCGCGGTTGTTCAAGGTCGATCACGTCAAGTACACGTTCGAAAGAGAGTTCGTCGAAGTACAGACGGTCGCACATATCGTAGTCAGTAGAAACCGTTTCGGGGTTGTAGTTGATCATGATAGACTTGTAACCCAGTTTGCGGGCAGTCTGAACGGCGTTCACCGAGCACCAGTCAAATTCAACCGAGCTACCGATACGGTAAGCGCCCGAACCCAGTACGACTACTGATTTCTCATTCTTATAATAGTTTACATCATAACCTTCCACTGCATAAGTCATATACAGGTAGTTAGTCAGTTCCGGATGTTCGGAAGCAACCGTATTGATACGTTTTACTGCCGGAAGGATGCCCAGGGCTTTACGGTGAGCGCGTACTGCCAGATTTTCCTTTTCCATGTTGCCGGTCGGGTTCAGTACGAAGCGGGCAATCTGGAAGTCAGAGAAACCAAGAATTTTAGCTTCGCGCATCACGTCAGCCGGAATATCTTCCACCTTATTATATGTAGACAGTTTTGCCTTGTAGTCAACAATGTTCTTCAGCTTGCCGAGGAACCAAGGATCGATCTTAGTCAGTTCGTGGATGCGGTCGATGGAATATCCTTCTTCCATAGCTTGTGCGATAGAGAAGATACGCAAGTCTGTCGGACGTGAAAGTTCTTTGTCAAGGTCGTCGAAGTGTACATCGTCATTACCGACAAAACCGTGCATGCCTTGTCCGATCATACGAAGACCTTTCTGGATGATTTCTTCGAAAGAGCGGCCGATAGACATGATTTCACCTACAGACTTCATGCTTGAACCGATTTCGCGGGATACACCGGCGAATTTCGTCAAGTCCCAACGAGGGATTTTACAGATATAGTAGTCCAGTTGCGGAGCAAGATATGCAGAGTTCGGAGTGCCCATTTCACCGATCTGGTCGAGTGAGTAACCCAATGCGATCTTGGCGGCAACGAATGCCAGCGGATAACCGGTAGCCTTGGATGCCAGCGCGGAAGAACGACTCAGACGAGCATTTACTTCGATCACACGGTAGTCGTCCGTATCTGAGTTGAACGCATACTGGATGTTACATTCACCTACGATGCCGAGGTGACGGATACATTTCGTAGACAGTTCCTGCAACAGTTTCAGTTCTTTGTCGTCCAATGAGCAAGTCGGAGCTACTACAATAGATTCACCGGTGTGGATACCCAGCGGGTCGAAGTTTTCCATGCTGGCTACAGTGAAGCAGTGGTCGTTCGCGTCGCGGATCACTTCGAACTCGATTTCTTTCCAGCCTTTCAGAGATTCTTCTACCAGGATCTGCTTGGAGAAGGCGAAAGAGCTTTCGGCCAGTTTCAGGAATTCTTCTTCGTTAGCGCAGATACCGCTACCCAGACCTCCCAACGCGTAAGCCGAACGTACCATCACCGGATAACCGATCTTGCGGGCAGCAGCGATGGCATCCTCCATGCTTTCTACCGCCTGACTTACCGGAGTCTTCATATTGATTTCATCCAGTTTCTTCACGAACAGGTCACGGTCTTCCGTGTACATGATAGCTTCTACCGATGTACCGAGTACTTTCACTCCATATTTATCAAGAATACCTTGTGTGTACAGTTCGGCGCCGCAGTTCAATGCAGTCTGTCCGCCAAATGCCAGCAGGATGCCGTCGGGACGTTCTTTCTTGATAATCTCTTCTACGAAATAAGTAGTTACGGGAAGGAAATACACTTTATCGGCAATTCCTTCAGAAGTCTGAAATGGTTGCGATGTTCGGGTTTACCAATACTGAGCTGATACCTTCTTCTTTCAAAGCTTTCAGTGCTTGTGAGCCCTGAGTAGTCAAATTCTCCGGCTTGTCCGATTTTGAGTGCTCCAGAACCCAAAACGAGAACTTTCTTGATTTCCTTTTCCATTTCTTTTGTTGTTATAGTAAGTTGTTATTTCTAAGTTTTGCCAATAAAAAAAAATGCGTTACCCTCGTAAAAGGATTAACGCATTACCAAAGAACTAAAATATCGTTTTTGGAGAAAAGAGAAGAAGCCTGCCGTTTCCGGGTGAAAAACATCCGAATGGAGATAATACTTGCTTCTGATTTCCTGTTGATTCATTGTCGGTTTTAAAATTTGTGCAAAGTAACGACATAATTTTGCACATGACAAAAAGAAACGTTCACTTTTTTACAGTGAAGTGCCCCCATTTTGATACATCTTTCAGTTTTTATCTGTATCTTTGCCGCTCAATCTATTATAATAAGGTAATAACAATGGGAAAAGAGAAAATCATACTTACTGGTGACCGTCCTACCGGAAGACTCCATATCGGGCACTATGTAGGTTCACTGAAACGCAGAGTTGACCTGCAGGACGCGGGTGATTATAGTAAGATGTTTATCTTCATTGCCGATTCGCAGGCATTGACAGACAATATAGACAACCCGGAGAAGGTACGTCAGAATGTTATCGAGGTTGCTCTTGACTATCTGGCATGCGGAATCGACCCTTCCAAAGCTACTATCTTCATCCAGTCGCAGATACCGGAGCTATGCGAACTTAGCTTCTACTATATGGACCTTGTAAGCGTATCCCGCCTGCAACGTAACCCGACCGTGAAATCGGAAATCCAGATGCGTAACTTCGAGGCAAGCATTCCCGTAGGCTTCTTCACTTATCCTATCAGTCAGGCTGCGGACATTACTGCCTTCCGGGCAACCACCGTCCCCGTCGGTGAAGACCAGGAACCGATGCTCGAACAGGCTCGTGAAATCGTCCGCCGTTTCAACTATATCTATGGCGAAACGCTGGTAGAACCGGAAATCCTGTTGCCGGACAACGCTGCCTGCCTGCGTCTGCCGGGAACGGACGGCAAAGCCAAGATGAGTAAATCACTCGGCAACTGTATCTACCTGTCGGAAGAACCGGAAGAAATTCAGAAGAAAATCATGAGTATGTATACCGATCCGGGACACCTCCGCGTACAGGATCCGGGCAAGATTGAAGGTAATACCGTATTTACATACCTGGATGCTTTCTGCCGTCCGGAACACTTCGAACGCTATCTGCCGGATTATCCGAATCTGGATGAACTGAAAGCGCATTATCAACGCGGTGGACTGGGTGATGTGAAGGTAAAACGCTTCCTGAACGCTATCATGCAGGAAACACTGGAACCGATCCGCAATCGTCGTAAAGAGTTCAGCAAGGATATTCCTGCCGTTTACGAGATGCTACAAAAAGGATGCGAAGTAGCCAGAGCTGCCGCTGCCGAAACATTGGCGGATGTGAAGAAGGCTATGAAGATCAACTATTTCGATGACAAAGAACTGATTGAAGAGCAGGTGAAACGCTTCGCGGCTTCACAGGAATAAAGATAATAAAGACGAATATAATAAAGTAAAGGCTGCCGTCCACTTTCGAACAGGCAGCCTTTACTTTATTATATAGTCTGCTCAATCAGTTTCATCTTCATCATTTTTAAAGAGTACGTCTTTTAGTTTCTGATAAAGGAATGAAAGTATCAGCCAATATCAACCCCAGAATGATAAATACAATAATCTTGCCAATGGTCGGCATAGCCCATAAATCATCAAAGACGAGTTTGAGCAGGACTAATCCGAAAGTCGCAAGGCTCACCATGCGGAGTAGTTTCTGATGCAGGCGCATGCCAACCCCATTTGGACGATTATAATAGCGTTAATTAGAAATCATACGGTCTTTCGCCGCATAAAGGAATGGAAGGATTTACTACAATGGAGAAAAAAAACATTGACTGGGAAAATATCGGATTCGGATATATCCCTACAGATAAGCGTTTTGTAGCTAATTATAAAGATGGAGCATGGGATGAAGGTGGTCTCACAGAAGATCCTAACATCGTCATGAATGAATGTGCCGGAGTTCTTCAGTATGCGCAGACAGTATTTGAAGGAATGAAGGCTTACACAACAGAGGATGGACACATTGTCACTTTCCGTCCGGACCTCAATGCAAAGCGTATGGTCGACTCAGCGAAACGTCTTGAGATGCCGCCTTTCCCAGAAGATAAATTCGTTGATGCTATTGTTCAGACAGTAAAGGCAAATGAAGCTTACGTTCCACCTTACGGAACGGGAGCAACACTTTATATCAGACCTTATATGTTCGGAATCAATCCTGTAATCGGTGTAAAACCGGCTACTGACTATCAGTTCCGTGTATTTGCCACTCCGGTTGGACCGTACTTCAAGGGCGGCGTGAAACCACTGACACTGTGCGTATCAGACTTTGACCGCGCCGCACCGCATGGAACAGGACACATCAAAGCCGGACTGAACTATGCAATGAGCCTTCACGCAATTGTTACAGCTCACGCAAATGGTTTTGATGAAAATATGTACCTTGACTCCGCTACAAGAACAAAAGTTGAAGAAACAGGTGGAGCAAACTTCCTGTTCGTAACAAAAGATAACACTGTAGTTACACCACACTCCACAACAATTCTTCCGTCTATCACAAGACGTTCTCTGATGTATGTTGCTGAACATTATCTCGGACTGAAAGTAGAAGAAAGAGAAGTTTACTTTGATGAAGTAAAAGACTTCGCTGAATGTGGTCTGTGCGGAACAGCCGCTGTTATCTCACCGGTTGGTAAGATTGTCAACCACGGAGAAGAAATCTGCTTCCCTAGTGGAATGGAACAGATGGGACCTACAATCGCAAAACTTCGCGATACACTGACCGGTATCCAGATGGGACGTATCGAAGCACCGGAAGGATGGCTGAAATACATCGACTGATTTTAAATCAGATAAGAATTTTCGATCAGATATTGAAAGAAGGGATTCATTTTTCGAAATGTTTCTCTTCTTTTTTAGTGAAAAAGGACATCCTGCAGAGATTTACTCCCGCAAGATGTCCTTTTCATAGCTGTTATCCAGCAACCCTGTTCCATTCTTAATTATTTACTCGCAAAGTCCTTCGCTTTCAATTACTTTCACTACGCTGTCTACATACTTCTCACAGATCTCGTCAGAAGCTGCTTCTACCATAACACGGATTACCGGCTCTGTTCCACTCTCGCGAACAAGGATACGTCCGTCTGTTCCGAGTTCTTCAGCTGTTTTCTCTACTGCCGCCTGAACTGCTGCGTTATCCAGTGCTGTCTTTTTATCCTTTACACGAACATTCTTCAGAAGCTGTGGGAAGATCTTCACTTCATCTGCAAGTGTTCCAAGTGTCTGCTTTTTCTCAATGATCGCTTCCATAACCATAAGAGATGTCAGGATACCGTCACCTGTACGTGCATGTTTGCTGAAGATGATATGTCCGGACTGCTCTCCCCCAAGAACATATCCGTTCTTAAGCATGTTCTCGTAAACGTACTTGTCACCAACTGCTGTCTGCTCATACTTCATACCAATCTTATCACAAGCTTTATAAAGTCCAAGGTTAGACATGATTGTTGTAACAACTGTATTGTCTTTCAGTTTTCCCTGCTCCATGAGATATTTACCACATACATAAATAATGCGGTCTCCATCTACAACATTTCCATTCTCATCAACTGCGATACATCTGTCGGCATCTCCGTCATAAGCAAATCCGATATCCAGATGTTTCTCTTTTACATACTCCTGCAGAACTTCGATATGTGTAGAACCACAGTTTGTATTAATATTCACACCATTCGGCTCATTGTTGATTACATAAGTCTTTGCTCCAAGTGCATCGAATACACTCTTTGCAACGCTTGACGCACTACCATTCGCACAGTCAAGTCCAACTCTCATATCCTTGAAGGAACGTGTTGCAAGAGAAATCAGATGACCGATATAACGGTTTCTTCCTGCTGCATAGTCAACTGTGCGGCCAATGCTCTCTTTTGTTGCCAGCGGGATCTCATCAATCTCCCCATCGATATAAGCCTCGATCTTTGCCTCAACCTCAGCCTCCATCTTATGACCTCGCTGTTGATCACCTTGATACCATTATCATAGTATGGATTGTGGCTCGCTGAAATCATAAGTCCACAGTCAAAATCTTCTGTTCTTACTACATATGAAACACTTGGTGTTGTTGTCACATGAAGAAGGTAAGCGTCAGCTCCTGATGCTGTCAATCCTGCTGCAAGTGCATACTCAAACATATAACTACTTCTTCTTGTGTCTTTTCCGATTACGATTCTGGCCTTGTGGTCCTGTCCGAAATACCATCCAAGATAACGTCCTACTTTAAATGCATGCTCTACTGTAAGAACTACATTCGCCTCACCACGGAAACCCATCTGTTCCAAAATATTTTCCCATAATAATCTTCCTTTTCTTTCTTGTGATACCCTTTTGTTATCAGATCTATTCACAAATTTGCTACCGTAAAACATGTTTTCATTATATAAAACATGCTTTACAAGTTATTCCTATTATATTACCTTTATAAATCAGATACAAGCTTTTTTCTCTTAACATTCCTCGTTATGTTACTGTTCACACGATGTGCGACCAGCAACGCATCTCGCCATTTTAAATCGCCTTTGGCGATGGGGCGAGATGCATTCAAGCCAAAACATGCATCCTCCGTGTCAATCAGCGAAGTGATTGACACGGGAGTGAACAATAACCTCTTTATGTCCTTAAAAACATACAAGGTTTCCTCTTCTCAGTGTCCCTTTTTCTATGCTATACTTGAAAGGTTATGTTTTATAGTTATCATAAAAGAAAGGATTAATCTATCAAATGAATTCATTGAAGCCGATGTTACTTACATCATTAAAGAGCTACAATCGTTCTCAGTTCATCAAAGACGTGACTGCCGGAATCATTGTAGCAATTATTGCATTGCCGCTGTCAATCGCACTGGCACTTGCATCCGGTGTAGGACCGGAAGCTGGTATCTTCACTGCGATCGTTGCCGGATTTGTCATCTCTGCACTTGGCGGAAGCAGTGTACAGATTGCCGGACCAACGGCTGCATTCGCAACAATCGTCGCCGGCATTGTTGCCAAAGACGGAATGGATGGACTTGTCATTGCAACAATCCTCGCCGGTATCTTTCTGGTTCTGATGGGACTGTGCCATTTCGGAAGTCTGATCAAATTCATCCCATTTACGATCACAACCGGATTCACTTCCGGAATTGCTGTTACAATTGTAATCGGACAGCTGAAAGATTTCTTCGGACTTACCTATCCGGATGGAGTAAAACCGATCGAAACAACAGAGAAATTCCGTGCTGTTGTTGAAAACTTCTCTACAATTAATATTGATGCACTGATTGTCGGTGCAGTAAGTCTTGCTGTTCTGATCATTGCTCCATACATCTTCAAAAGAATTCCTGGATCTTTGATCGCAGTTATCATTGGAATCCTGATGGTTCAGTTCCTGCCGTTAAAAGTTTCTACAATTGGAAATCTTTATACAATCAGCAACTCACTCCCATCCTTCCATCTTCCGGCTGTATCATTTGAAGTTGTTCAAAATGCACTTCCGAACGCATTTACAATTGCTGTTCTCGCAGCGATTGAATCTCTGCTTTCCTGTGTTGTCGCAGACGGAATGATCAACGGTAAACACCGTTCCGACATGGAGCTTGTAGCCCAGGGAGCCGGCAACATTGCTTCTGCCCTTTTCGGCGGAATCCCTGCGACAGGAGCTATTGCAAGAACTGCTGCAAATATTAAAAACGGCGGACGTACTCCGATTGCCGGAATCGTTCATTCCATTACACTGGTCATTGTACTTGTCGTACTGATGCCATATGCTGGAATGATTCCAATGCCAACAATCGCAGCAATCCTGTTTATCGTTGCATATAATATGTGCCAGTGGCGTACCTTTGTAAAACTGGTTAAGACTGCTCCAAAGAGTGATGTCATTGTACTTTTTGCTTCCTTTATCCTGACAGTACTCTTCGACCTGGTCGTAGCAATTGAGATTGGTATGGTTCTTGCCTGCCTGCTCTTTATCAAGCGTATGAGCGAAGAAACACACGTCAACAGCTGGACTTATGTGGATGATGATACCCCGGATGTCGATGAACGCCTTCAGAAACTTCCACTTCAGATCCGTGTCTACGAAATCTCAGGACCTCTGTTCTTCGGAGCAGCAAGTGCGATTGAACACATTGCCGTAAAAGATTTTACAACCTGCCTTGTTCTTCGTATGCGAAGCGTTCCTGCACTGGACAGTACTGCTATGAATGCTTTGGTTGATCTGGTAGAGGTCTGTGAGTCAAAGGGAATTACGGTTGTCTTCTCCCACGTCAACGAACAGCCAATGAAAGTTATGGAGAAAGCCGGATTCACAGAGCTGGTTGGAAAAGAGAACTTCCAGCCGAATATCAGTGCCGCACTGAAACGTGCTGAAGAAGTTATTGCAGAATAATCAGGAGGATTTTACATATGATCAAATTAATCGCAAGCGACCTTGATGGTACGCTTCTTCATAACGGAGCACAGAAACTGACTCCTCGTGCCATAGAGCTGATTCATGAACTGACACAAAAAGGCATTCACTTTGTTGCTGCAAGCGGACGCCAGTATGATAATGAGCGTAGACTGTTTTCTGAGATTAAGGACGAGATTTCCTATATTGGAGAAAATGGTTCCATCTGTATTCATCAGGGAAAGGTAATCTCTCGCGGAATAATTGCAGATGACCTTGCCTGCCGCATTATAGATGAAGTGAAAAAATCACCGAATTTTGATATTCTCATCTCCAGAGAAGATGCTTGTCTGATTGAAGATAATCATGAAGCTTTTGTAAATCATATTGTAAATGTCATGCAGAACACAACAAAAATTGTAGACGACCTAAGCAAAATCGAGGGTCCATTTCTCAAGATTGCGATCTGTAATATGATTGATGACACAAAAGTAATCATGCAATATTTAGAACACTTACAGGAAATGTTCGGTGCAGAGATTAAGGTTGTTACTTCCGGAAATATCTGGATTGACTTCATTGCTCCGGGAACAAATAAAGGTGCTGCTCTTTCTAACCTGATGAAATTATTCCATGTAAAACCAAAAGAATGTATGGCATTCGGAGATCAGTATAATGATCTGGAAATGCTTGAACTGGTCGGTCACAGCTACGCAATGTCAAACAGTGCACCTGGTGTATCCTACTATGCGGATGAAGTAACTGATTCTGTTGAGGATGTTCTGGAAGATGTCCTGGCAAGTCTTGATAAGTAAATATCACCTGCGAACGTTACTTGTTCGCAACAAAAAACTCCCGAATGTTCACAGAAATTTCTGTAGGAACATCCGGGAGTTTTTCTATTCTATCTCTTCTTTTATATTTCTTCTTTAAATTCCAGAACTGCATATGGTTTTGCCTGTTCGTCACAGAGTTCCACAACGATTCTGTCTGCTTCTTTACTCAACTTCGGATAGATCATATCCCCCAGTACAGCTGCCTTTTTATACTCTACACGCAACTGTGCAATCTGAAGATCATCTGAGAGAAATTCCAATGCCATCTGCACATACTGACAGTTGTTCACATGCTCATTTGTGTCAATATGATACTTTCTGACCGGAAATGCTTCCAGATCATCTGTCTCTTCCGGAAGTCGGATTTTTCTTCCCTCATATGGTATATCAAGTGGTTCTTCTACTCCATACAACTGAACATCCTTTGGCTGCGGCCTGGTTGGTCTTCCTGTCTCTGTATCAATAAATGCCCAGACTGAATTCGCACAGGCGAGATATTTTCCATCTGCATCTTTCATATAAAAGTTTCTGTTTCCAAACAATCCCTTGAATTCTGTTGCAAATGTTCCGATTGTGATCTTCTCACCAAGCTCCGGTTTCCGATTCAGGATCACCTGCCAGTAAGATAAAAGCCACGCTCTTTTCTCTTCCTTCAGAACCGTTGTACCAATTCCAAGATCCTCCGACTGGAAGGTACTGCAGTCCTGAAAATAATTGATCAACGCCGGAACTGTCATCGTACCGTGGTGATCTACCTCGCTGTAACGTACTCTGCTGTCAAATTCATACATTTTCTTAACCTCTTTTATTTCTTATTTCCAAAAATACCAGCCAATCTTAAACTTTGTATTCGCTGTCACTTTGGAATATTCTTCTTCCGTCAGTACCTGTTTTAATTGCTTCTTTCCTTTGTCAGGAACCACCGCATTCGTTGTATCCAGAAAGCAGAGATTCGGATAAAGCACGCACCACCAGTTATGTCCCTCTGCACTCCCCAGTTCCACCCGCAGTGCCTGATAATTTCCCGCAGGAAATGTCACATCACCGTAAGTCTTATCAGGAAAGTAACAGGTTGTTACAGCCACATTCACACTCTGATCTTCTCCTGCCGCCGCAACTGTCTTTTCTCCGATTGCACGGATCTCATCTGTATGTGTACGTGCCCACTGCACAGTCTGCTTAAGACACTGTTTCTCTTCCGGTTCTTCTGACAATTCTTCTTTCATATAATCCAATACTGCATCTCTTACCTGCAATTTCAGATTCTGGTCCTTTTCGCTGTCACTATTCGCTAACACATGGAAGCGAAACACTTCCTGCGCCAGATGCTTCTGCGTTTCTTCCTGTGCATAGAATTCCTGTTTTGTATATATCATTCCTGTGAAGAAAGCAGCGATCAGAAGCCCCGCTGCCACTGAAAAAATCACTGCTCTTCCCGGCAGTTTTTCTTCCCGGACAGACTTCAGCTTTCTTCTGAGCAATGCAAACCGTTTCTTCATAATATCATCCTCCATCTATGATAAATCAATTTTGTTCATACATGGAGTCTTTCCACAAAAATGAATTCCATACATATAGAATAAAGAATGTGCCGAGGCACATTCTTTATTTTTTAAGCATTTTCTTCTTTCTCACGGATAGTGCCAACAACCGTTTCTGCCTGGTTCTTAATATGTTGGCTTGTAAACTTTGTAGCCAGCTCTTTATCATGTCCGGCAATCGCATCAATAATTGTCTGATGCTCATTCAACAGTTGTGGGTAGCATTCTTTCTTCTTCAGATATTCAATTCTGTATCTATACATCTGTTCGCGCAGATTATTCAGAAGCTGGATCAGTCTGCGGTTATCTGTTGCAGCGTAGATAATATCATGAAATGCAACGTCTGCCTGTGCGATCTGCGTAATATCATCACTGTTGAGAATAGACTCAAACGTTTCCGCTGCTGCACGAAGCTCGCGCACTCCTTCTTCATCCATTCTGTCACATGCAAGCTGTACTGCAAGTTCTTCTAACGCACAGCGCACTTCCAGCACATCTCTTAGATTCTTCTCTGTGATCTCTGCAACTTCCGCACCTTTTCTCGGAATCATAAGAACAAGACCTTCCAACTCCAGTTTACGGATTGCTTCACGAATCGGGGTTCTGCTCACTCCGAGTTTATTCGCCAGTTGAATCTCCATCAGACGCTCTCCCGGTTTCAGTTCTCCGCGCAGGATCGCCTGTCTCAATGTATTAAATACCACATCTCTCAGAGGCAGATATTCGTTCATTGTTACTTCAAAATCAGTTCCCATTTTACTTCCTCCTAACGTTGTGTATATTCGTTACGTATGCCTGTCTTGTCAGACCTTTGTCCCGAATCATCTTCTGTGCTTCTCTTGCTGATGCCCGGTTTTCAAACAGACCAAACACTGTTGGTCCACTCCCGCTCATCATTGCCCCGATTGCTCCGCAATCCTGCATCACCTGCTTGATATCCGCGATCACCGGATGCATCGGTATTGTCACATCCTCTAACACATTCCCCATAGAATCTGCAACCTTGTGAAGATCTCCCTTCCGAAGTCCTTCCAGAATTCCGTCAATATCCGGATGCTCGACAATCTCTTTGGAGTCCAGTGCTTCATACACCATCTTCGTTGAAACACTGATCGGAGGCTTGGCGATCAGTACCGTACATTTCGGCATTGCCGGAAGAACGCTTAACTCTTCTCCGATTCCTTCTGCCAGAACAGTTCCGCGCATAATACAATATGGAACATCTGCTCCAAGCTTCACTCCACGTTCCATCAACTGCTGCTGCGTCAGGTGCAGCCCAAACAACCGGTTCATTCCAAACAGAACGGCTGCCGCATTTGAGCTTCCTCCTGCAAGACCAGCAGCTACCGGAATGTGCTTATTCAGTGTGATCTGAACCCCTTCTTTCAGATCAAATTCATCCATCAGAAGCTGCGCTGCTTTATAAGCGATATTGCCATCCCCGGTTGGAAGAAACTTCAGATTTGTTGTCAGTGTAATTCCAGGTTCTTTCTTCTTCGCAATCTTCACTTCATCATACAGATAAATAGACTGCATGACCATTCTGACATCATGGTATCCATTCTCGCGTCTTCCAAGCACATCCAGGCCTAAATTAATCTTGGCAAGTGCTTTTAATTCAATTTGATTCATCCTATGTGCCTCCATCGCTGTTTTCCAAAGAACTAGATGTGAAAATTTACACAAATGTATCTTGTATACATAGTACTTACAGTATACTCATATTTTCTTTAAAAATCAACAATTTATCCCCTATTTTCACATTTTCATTTTCCAATTCGTTTACATTCATAATCCCCTCAACTGTAGTCATATACTGTTTTGCCAACTCCCAGAGATCTTCTTTCTCCTGCACAATATGACCAACGATTCCCGGCCTCTTATCCATCTGTTCAAGATCCAGCGGTTTCTCCAGGACAGATACGATTGTCTGAAGTTCTACCTCCCGCCGTAAGAATGCATCAAATGCAAGAATTGCTCTCACTTCTACAGCCTCACTGCCTGCCATAGACACCTGGATCTGATCTACATGGTGACTCATTGTACAACGTACATTTTCCGGAAGATCGGAACATTCGATCAGATGTTGGAATGGTATCATCCCCTGCCAGCTTCCATATGGTCTTGCATCATCTCCTCTCAGGTAGAGAAAGCTAAGATGCAGGATTCCTTCTATTTGGATTCCTTCTTCTCTATACTCCGTATGCTCTATCTGGATTTCCCCTCTGCTGCAGAGTACTTGAAGTACATCATCTTTTAATTCTGGAAGTGAAAGCCGTTCCGTTAGTTTATATCTGGATTGGTTCTGCATTAAAAGCTCTTCAAAAACCGTCTCCTGTTTTTCCGGAATACACTGCTCTTGCAAAGAGTAAATATCTTCTAACAACTCCATCTCCTGCTCTTCGTAAAAGTTCATCCGCAGCAGTAATGTCCCTTCAATCCCAAGGACCCGCATCTCGCCGTCCTCATCCATGCGGATATCAACCAGTGTATCCTCCAGCGTATGTTCCACAGAATAGAACATTCCTTCTGTCAAGCCATTGCAAAGAAGTTTTCCTTCATATGGAATCACCTGGCTGACCCAGTCTGCCTTCAATTCTTCTGACAGATAGAGACAGAACACCTGCAGTTCTCCTCTGACTGTCACCTCATCTGTCCCCGGGCGTAATTCTAACTTTCTACCGTGCACTTCGGATAACAGAATCTGGCTGATACTCTCCTTCGTTCCCGGTAATGTAATCTCTTCTTTTATTCTATAAGTGTCTTTTTTTGTGTCTGACAATCCAAGCAGACGAAACTTTTTCATTTTTTTATAAACTGCATGCTCACTTTCCACATCTTCCGTGACTTCTTCACTTATCATCTGGGTTCTTCCAATTTCAAGCTCTGTCAGCAGATGCAGACTCAGCTTTCTGGAATGCACCATTGATACACTGAACTCTGTTCTGAGATTTTTCAGGAAATATTCTTCCTCTCCCGGTTGTTCTACATATACCATCTCTTCGAATGGAAGCTTTCCTTCTAAAACTGCCGGTTGCGGATCCAAAGAGGCTGTCATGTACAAAATCTTAAATTGAGCTTTTCCACTGATTTTCAGATAATTTTCCACAAGCTTCATATCTTCCGTCTTCACGCAGACTATCCCTTCAATTACATTTCCCACATCCTCCTTTGCATCCGGAACGTTATAATCTTCGTCCAGCTGAAACTGATCGTAAATACATTTTCCCTCATGCATCAGACGTATCGCTCTCTTCACAATTTCCATCCTGCTCCTCCTCAATCAAACATAACCTCTTTTTCTGTTCCACTGATTTCCACGACTATGTATGGAAATGTCGTGATTTCTTTCGTCTCTTCACCAGTTGCCGGTCCCATCAGACTTGTATGCAAACAAACTGCATGCTCCGTTTCATAAAGTTCCTTCACCTCAATCGTATATCCTGTTGTCGGACATGCACCGTATCCTTCTGCAAGATATGTCTTTCCCTGATCCGAGTAGACAAAATGAAATGCTTTCTTTTTTTAACTGACCGATCACTTCTGTCATCTCCTCCGGAAGATGCTCCTGGTCGATCAGAATATATTCCAGATCTTTTTGTTTTTGCTCTTTCTCAATCCTGGTAATACATCCGCTTATAAAAAAAACAGACACACAGTAGAAACACAGTTAAAATGCCCTTTTGTTTTTTATTTTTCATTACAATATTTCAGATACTGTAAACAGTAACGCCATCCGGATTTTTTATTTCCCTTCAATCTATGCATCAGTTGTATTTTTTATGCTGCTACGGTATAAT
>ENA-OQDT01001141-OQDT01001141.1-human-gut-metagenome-genome-assembly--contig:-NODE-1141-length-16122-cov-2.633448_pt1 | contig 16122 bp, 16 predicted proteins | sample MGYA00242786_ERZ504617 | MGnify/ENA primary metagenome ERZ504617 (study PRJEB26092, sample SAMD00036337) | human gut metagenome | host: Homo sapiens | study: EMG produced TPA metagenomics assembly of...
AGCTCAGCAATCGTTCTCCAACTTTTCCAAGACTTTTATTACAAGCAATTTTCCGTTCTTCCTTTTTCATCAAACGAACATCCCGACTGAAAATCGCAATTATCTTTTCCTGAAACTCTTTTATTGTCTCTGCTTTATATACCTGTTTTTCATCTTCAAGCCATCCTTCATACACAGGAATGTTTCTTACTATTGTCGGAATTTCACAGGCAAGAGCTTCTAAAACAACGATTCCTTCCGTTTCCTCATAACTCATAAACGAAAATACGTCTGCCCCACAATATGCATCACGCAGTTCATCAGACTTTACGAATCCTGCAAACAATACATTATCCGGTTTCTTTGATATCGCCTCTTTGATTTCTGCTGTCACCAGGCTTTCATTACCGCCTCCAAACCAGATAAACTGTACTTTCGGCATCATTCTGGCCAGTTCAAGAAAATCCAGAATTCCTTTTCTTCCAATCAAATGTCCCACAGATATCACAACCTTCTGCTCTTCCGTTAGCTGATAATTTTGCGCGGAAGCGTATTCTCCCCTCTGGATCTAGGTTTGAAAAATTCTGTATCCACACCATTAGTAATCGAATAAATTTTTCGTTTCAATCCATACCCTTCCAACAATTTTCTGGAATATTCGGTTGGCGTCACAACAACATCCCCCAAATTGTAACAAAAGCAGATCCAATTTTTTAAAAATCGGCGCTGCAAGATTAGAACCAATAAAGGAATTTTTAAAATCTTCCATTGTAGAATGCCCATAATAAATCACTTTTTTCTTCTGCATTTTTGCTATAAAGGCCGCAATCACCGAATCTGGAAAAACTGTATTCATATGAACCACGGTTGCTTCTTTCCACCTGGCTGCACGCGGTGCCTCTACTGCATTCAGCATTTTCTCCTGATGCTCGATCGCTTTTCCGACACCACTTTTTTCTACAATCGGAAACCCACCTCTGTATATATATGTTTTCATAATCTTTACCCTATTCCTTTTATAATGAAAATAACATCTTAAATGCTGTCGTAAGCCCCAGACTGTAAAGTGCAATAGAAAATGGTTTTCCAAGTACAATAACTGCTGTAAACTGTTTCCACGTCATTTTTGTAGTTCCCGCAAGATAGCACAAAAAATCATCCGGTGCCACCGGGAAAAAGATCGCCAGCGCAAATAATTTCAAAAACTTACCGTCCTTCTGGGTCCATCCATCATATTTTTCTATCATTTTTTCAGAAAACATTTTGTATAAAACCGGCCTTCCTATTGTCTTTGAAATTCCAAACACTGCAATTGATCCTATACAGATACCAATATAATTATAAAGAAATCCTAGCCACGGCCCAAAAAAGATCACACCACCCAGGCAACTGACTCCACCCGGTAGAATTGGAATAATAACCTGCACAACCTGGATCAGAATAAAAACGAGCATTCCAGTATAACCGAATTTCCAGATAAATGTCTGCAAAGAATCTACCGAATTTAAAATGCCGTTTTTATATGCCCAGATTGCAAGAAGCGCACATCCGGCCAGTCCGGCTATCGAAAGCAGATTGAAAAATCCAGTCAGATTTCTCTGTTTCTTAGGCTGCATTTTCATATCGGTATTTTCGTATTTGCTGTTCATAGATTTTTTCCACTCTTTCGGCAAAATTTCCGGAAGAAAATTTTTCTGCTGAAATAGCAGCCTTGTTTTGCATCCTGCTTCTTGCATTTTCACCCATCCCTTCCATTCTTGGATTCTCATAAGATAATCTTCTTTTTATCATACTGCCATCCATTTCCCATCTGTCACAACTTGTTCCAGACATCCGTCTCTTCTGCAAAGGAGCGGAATACCACCTGCAAGCGCTTCTGCATAAGTCATTCCCTGTGTCTCGCTGATAGAAGCACTGACAAAGAGATCTCCTGCCTGATAATAGCGTCCCACTTCTTCCGGTGTGATCATTCCCGTAAAAATCACATTTTTAGCAAGCTTTAGCTCTTCGACCTTTTTTTCAGCTCCGGAAGATATGGTCCATCCCCTACAAGGACTAAAATCACCCCGGATTTTCCTGCATCTTGCTGATATTCCAGAAGCTCTTCAATGTTTTTTTCCTTTGCCATTCTGCCTACATATACCAACACCAGTGCATCCTGTGATATACCAAGCTGCATACGGATTTTTTTACGCCAGTCTTCTTTTTTACATAGCTGATATTTTTCCAGATGGATTCCAGATGGAATAACTTCCACCGGACAAGACACCTGGTATCCTTCCAATATCTTACGGATCTTATCACTGGGTGCAATTATGGTTTCTACCGCATTTGCAAGTTTCTTTGTCATCAACTGCACAATATTTCTTCCCCATACTTTCTGCGGTGAAAAATAATGGGTATAGTCCTCGTAAACTGTATGGTACGTATGTACAATCGGAACGTGAAGTTCAGATGCGATCCTTTTCGCTAAGAAAAATGTGGAAAATTCACACTGTGAATGCACAATATCCGGTTTCCACTCAAGCAACATTTCCATATAGTCACCTGCTGCCTTTGGAATTTTTAATCTTGCCTGCGGATAAATGCATCCAAGTCCAATTGATCCTGCATAAACCACATCGCCTTCTATATAAGAATGAAATGTTCTTGATAATGTAAGAATTTTTACTTCATGTCCTCTTTCTCTTAGCTGTCTGGAAAGATTCATAACTGAAGTAACAACACCGTTTATAACCGGTTCGTACCAGTCTGTTGTAATCAATACTCTCATTTATTAGTTCCTCCCGTTATCTTTTTATGAGCATAGTTTAACAGGGGATTGTTAAGATATGGAAAGGGCATTTCTAAAGAATTTTTAAACAAATGCGAAATATTCAGTCAAGACAATATTTCAAAAAAAGTGTATCACTTTTTAGAACTCTCTAAAAAATGATACACTTTCTATTTACTCACTTAATACATCCAATGCACTCATTGCCAAGAGCTGAACAGAAGCATGCAGATTTCTTTTTCCTTCTTCTCCGCCTGCTGCTACTGCAAACTCTTTTGTATGTGTCCCTACATGCTCTTTCAATTTCACATAAAACTGAATTGCCGGTATTTCATGGGTTACATTTCCAACATCAGTCGAACCGATTCCCTGAGTCAGGTCACGCTCTATATACTTTTCACCAATAAAGTCCATGTTCTTACGAACATACTGAACCAGTTTCTTATCATTACGCACATCTTTGACAACTTCATCCACTTGTCTTTCTTCAACTTCTGTCCTGGTTGCAATTGCCGCTCCTTTCGCACAATCACGAATAGCATCAACCATTTCCATCATATAATCATATTCCAGTGAACGAATATTAAATACTGCTTTCGCTTCATCTGTTATAGTATTATGAGCTACTCCGCCTTCTGTAATAATTCCGTGTACTCTGCTGTAATCTTTAAAATGTAAACGCATCATATCAACCGCATGGAACATTAACTGAACTCCACTCAGTGCATTTGCTCCCTTCCATGGGCAAGCTGCCGCATGGGCCGGTTTTCCTTTGAAGGTGAATTCCAATGTAATTGCTGCAAAAGAAATATCATCTGGCATAGATTCATCACACGGATGCATCAGAAGTGCAGCATCAATTCCTTCAAACACTCCATGGCGAACCATAATCGCTTTGCCACTGCCCTTTTCTTCGGCCGGAGTACCTAATACTTTTAACACGCCACCTATCTCATGCTTTTCCATAACTTCCTTTAATACAATTCCTGCACCGGCTGCTGATGTTCCGATCAGATTATGTCCACAACCATGTCCGATTTCTGGAAGACAATCATATTCTCCCATAAGTGCTACTGTTTTCCCTGGTTTTCCAGAATCAAAAAACTGCTTCAAAAAGACGTCGGCATTTCTGCAATTCCTCGTTTAACAACAAAAGCCATGGCTTTCCAACAGTTTGCAAAAGTGCTTCCTGTGATTTGTATTCTTTAAAATGCCAGTTCAGGGTTTGCAAAAAATATAATCACTTACTTTTTCAAATTCTTCCTTTTTCTCTTTTGCAAGATTACTGATTTCCTGTTTCATTAATTCTAAATTATCCATATTCTTCACCTCTCATTTTATCTGTATGGTTTTAGATCATTCCTTTTAAAGATAAGATAATATTTGAAATTGCTGCTGATCCAAAATAAGTAGATGCCATAACCACAAAGGATACCACTGTCGACTTTGCTAAATCCGGAAGTTTGCTTCCAATAGAAACCATATGTATAATTATGACAATTCCATAATTCACCAATACTATTTTAATTTGTTCCAAAATATTACTTAACCTATATTATTCACGGCACAGCTGTGAAATAATATAGGTTAAATATAGAATATCATAAAACACTGTTTTTTCAAATATCATCTTACGCTTAACTTTATCCAGATTGTTATTTCTGACCAAACGTCATTTTTTCTCATGGATTTTTTTCCACACTTTTTGCTATACTATTCTCAATACTGGCACTATTAACGACATTACACAGGAGGTCACATGAAGAAAGTGCTTCAAATATTTCAGAGAGATTTAAAGAGACTCTTACGTAGCCCTGCTGCTGCTCTCGTCATGGTGGGAGTCTGCATTCTCCCTTCTCTCTATGCATGGTTCAACATTGCCGCCAACATGGATCCCTACGGACAATACAAAAAAGTGTAAAAGTGGCAATTGCAAATTGTGACACCGGTGGACACACCGGTTCGATGAATCTAAATGCCGGAGGCACCATCGTACAGAATCTGAAAAAAAATCACCAGCTTGGCTGGACCTTTGTTGATGAAAAGAAAGCCAAAAGCGGTGTCCGTTCCGGCAAATACTACGCTGCCATTGTAATCCCGGAGGATTTCAGCGAGTCTCTCCTCAGCATCCTTTCCGGGGATTTAAAACAGCCGCAGCTCGACTATTATATTAATGAAAAGAAAAACGCGATTGCTCCGAAGATCACCGCCACCGGCGCAAGCACGATCCAGCAGCAGATCAATGACACCTTTTCGTCCGTTGCCGCTGACTCCATTGCGAAGATCGTGCAGAAATCGGCCGGTACACTGACCGGCAAGCTTGACGGAACAAATTCTACGCTGATGCAGGCGCTTACCGATACCCGTAAGAATCTTGCTGACTATCAGAACGCCCTGAAGGATTTCCAGACTACGGTAAAAGATTCCGGTTCTTTGATCGATGACACTCTGAAAACACTGGACTCTGTAAATGCTGTTGCCTCTTCCGGTTCTGCTGCCCTTGCAGATTCATCAGATCTGCTTGCCACCAGCCGGACAGCAATCGGAACCTTTTCCACAGAATTTTCTACCAGCCTGTCAGATGGCGAGACGCTTTTAAACAATGTCTACACCTCCGCAGCCTTAAAGCTCGGAACTTTTGAGACAAAAGCCACACAGGTCAACACTGCGATCGGAGACAGTATTTCTTCTGCCAGCTCTTTAAATAAGAAAAATGCAGAAATTCTGGAAAAGCTTGCCGCCCTTCAGCAGCAGATCGGAAGTGATTCTTCTCTGTCCGGTATCGTCAGCGAAAAAATTGCAGAACTCCAGGCACAGAATGCTTCTCTTCAGGAACTCATTGATTCTCTTGGAACAGCAATTCCAGCATAGGAAATGCACTGACTACAGCAAGTAATACCAGAAGTTCTCTTGAGACACTCACTGCCCAGAACCGACAGTCTCTGCAGAATTACAGAAGCAGTCTGAACCAGTCGCTTCTGCCACAGCTGAACCAGTCACTTGACGGGCTTGCCACATTAAGCGGAAGCCTTTCTTCTACTTTAACCGGGGTAAATCCGACGATCACACAGTTAAAGGTGATCCTTACCCAGTTAAAGAGCAGTTTAAACGAAAGTGCAGACGCACTTGGTCAGACCGGAGGAACTCTTGAAAGCGTAGATACTGCTCTGGAAAATATTACCGCTGACCTAAAAGCTCTGCAGAGCTCCGAAACCTACCAGCATCTGATCTCACTGGAAGGCATCGACTCAGATTCCATTTCTGATTTTATGTCCTCACCGGTTTCGATCAATTCAAAGGTACTTTATGATGTGGAAAATTACGGTTCCGGAATGACTCCGTTCTACACTAATCTGGCACTCTGGGTTGGCGGACTGATCCTGGTATCCATCCTGAAACAGGAAGTAGACAAAGACGAAACCATTTCCCGTTTTACTCCGACAACTGCTTATTTCGGACGTTGGATGCTCTTTGTCGTGGTCGGACTGATCCAGGGATTTATTGTGTGCATAGGAGATCTGCTGCTTCTGAAAGTACAGTGTGTCCACCCGGTTGCATTTGTGTGCGCTGGTATGCTCTGCTCCTTTGTGTATGTCAATCTGATCTATGCAATGGCGCTGACCTTCAAGCACATTGGAAAAGCGCTTGCCGTTGTCCTGGTCATCCTGCAGATCCCTGGTTCTTCCGGAACCTATCCGATCGAGATGACACCGGTCTTTTTCCAGAGACTGCATCCGCTTCTGCCGTTCTCTTACGGAATTGGCGCTATGCGTGAGTGTATTGCCGGATTTTACAAAAATAACTACGCAAAGGATCTGCTGACCCTGCTGCTTTTCCTTCTCCTTGCATTCTTCATCGGACTGGTACTGAGACCACTTCTGATGAATCTGAACCATCTGTTCGACAAACGTCTTGCCGAGACAGACCTGATGCTGGGAGAGACTGCAACCGGTGAGCTCTCCCGCCCACAGCTTACACTGATGATGAAAACCATGATGCAGGACGAAGACGGACGGGCTGATTTTATCCAACGTGCCAACCGGTTCGAAAAACGGTATCCAAAGCTGATCCGTACCGGTTTTATCCTGATTCTTGTAATTCCGCTGATCTTTCTTCTTCTGATGTTCGGCCTGGAATCCAAGATCGTATACCTGACACTGTGGATCATTTCCCTGATCGTACTCGCCGTCTATCTGATCTGTGTAGAATATATTCACGACAAGACCTCCAGACAGCTTTCCTATATCCATCTGTCTGAAGAGAATTTCTTAAAAAAGTAAAGGAGGGAAAAGACGAATGAGAAATATGTGGACCATCTTCACAAGAGATATCCGGAAAATAAGAACAAATGTCATTGCGCTGATCGTCGTTCTCGGCGTCACAGTGGTTCCCTGCCTTTATGCATGGTTCAACATTGCGGCAAGCTGGGATCCCTATGGGAATACGGGGAATCTGAAGGTTGCCGTAGCAAGCGTAGATGAAGGCTATACCGGAAACCTGATCCCGCTCCAGCTGAATCTTGGCGATCAGGTATTGTCTGCTCTTCGGGAGAATACACAGCTCAACTGGGTATTTACGACCAAAAGCAAAGCAATGAAGGGTGTAAAATCCGGAGAATATTACGCAGCAATCGTAATCCCGGAAGATTTCAGTACGAACCTGATGAGTGTATTTTCCAGTGATATTAAAAAACCGGAGATTACCTATTACTCCAATGCAAAAGAAAATGCCATTGCGCCGAAGGTAACAGACAAAGGAGCAACCGCAGTCCAAACACAGGTCAACGAAGTATTTATCGAAACCATTTCCGATACGGTGCTGACCGCGCTCCAGACTGTTGCAAATACCGCAGACTCCAGGGATTCGGATGAGCTTGCAGGCACACTAATCACAAATCTGAATAAAATCGGTTCTGATCTGTCTGCCTCTTCGACTACCCTGCATTCCTTCTCACAGATGACCGATTCTGCGCAGCAGCTTCTGGACACAACTGCCGAATTCTTAAAAGCAACGAAAGAACAGGCTTCTGCAAATGCAGATACGCTTTCCGGTACACAGCAGTCCTTCTCCGGGATTCAGGAAACTCTGGACGGAGCTACAGACGGAATCAATGCTGCACTGACCTCTACCAAAAGCTTTTACGAACAGATGTCACAGACGATCGATCAGGCATTCCAGTCGCAGTCACAGGATGCTTCTTCTGTTGCCAGCACCCTTGATCTTCTTGGGAACCGCGTCAATGCGATCGTACAGTCTTACCAGGGAATCCGTGACAGCATTGCACAGATTGCAGATGCACACCCGGAGCTGTCTGATCTTACCGCACCGATTCTTGCTAAATTAGACGATTCCATTGCTGTTCAGGAAGAACTTCGTGATAAACTCACGAACGCCGCTTCCTCTCTGCGGGATACAGCAGGCAATGTAACAACCTCTAAAAAAGAGCTGGATGATCTGATCAGCTCCAGTATTTCCGGAATTGCAGCTGTCAAATCCGACTATGAAACCAATGTATCTGCTTCTTTAAAACAGCTGTCCGTCTCTCTTGGTTCCACCAAAAAAGATCTGTCCGGACTGCTCTCCCAGCTCGGTGTAAGTGCAGATGGAATCTATACCCTTGCTTCTTCAGCTGGCTCTGATCTGTCGCAGATTCAGAAGGCTCTGGAAACCTCTTCTGAGCTTTTGAAAACGGCTGCCTCAAAGACCACAGATACCACCTCCAGACTTGGTCAAATGGAAGCAACCGGCGATTTCTCCGAACTGGAAGATCTGATTTCCGGCGATAAGGACAGTATCAGTTCTTTCCTCGCCGCACCGGTAGAGCTGAAAACCAACAAAGTGTACCCGATTGAAAATTACGGTTCTTCCATGGCCCCATTCTACTCTACACTTTCCATCTGGATCGGCGGAATTGTCCTGGTTGCCATGCTCAAGGTCACTGTATCCGAAAACGGCACCACCGGACTTAAACATCTGAAGCTCCATCAGATTTATCTTGGAAGATACCTTATCTTTCTGATCCTGGGGCTTTTGCAGAGCACCCTGATCTGCCTCGGTGATCTGTTCTATCTTGGCATCCAGTGCAAGCACCCGTTCCTCTTCCTCCTTGCCGGATGGGTATCCAGCATCGTATATGTCAACATCATTTACACGCTGACTGTCTCCTTCGGAGATATCGGAAAAGCGGTCAGTGTCGTACTTCTGGTTATGCAGGTAGCCGGAACCGGCGGAACTTTCCCGATCGAGGTTGCCCCGGGATTCTTCAAAGCGGTATATCCGCTACTGCCGTTTACCCACAGTATGGCAGCCCTGCGTGAAGCTGTCGGTGGTCTTTACGGTATGGATTACTGGATCGATCTTGGAAAGCTTTGTATCTTCCTTATGGTGTCCCTGATCGTGGGACTGGTGCTTAGGAAGCCGATCATTAAGGTGAATGAAGCGTTCTCTGAGAAGCTGGAAGAGACGAAGATTATGTAATTTTCAATATTTTTTACCAGAATACGTTGGATTCTAATTTACGTTCGAAGCCCCCAATAAAAGGAGCCCGTCAGCACGATTTTCAAATCTGCCGACGGGCTTCTTGCAATTATACGCTTCTCTCTTTTGCTACCTGAACATATCCAGTTTTACCGGCGTTCCATCATCATAAAATTCATACAACTTTTCTCCGTCCTTTACCCGAAATCCCTTTCTGTCCGTTCCGTCCGAACAAGGCTGCCATAGTTCCTCCGAAATATCTACATAAATAATCGTTCCTTCTGCCTTTGTACACGAAACATCATCAATTGTAAGCTGAAATTTTGTTCCGTCCGATTTATTCTGCCCCAACCCAATGTACCTGTTCCTTTTTCAAATACATTATCTCTGGACTCCATATCATCATTTACAATATCAAATACCATGCAGAAATCCTTTTTCTGGTGTACCTTATAGATTCCAAGATGATACAGATCTCCTTCTGACTGATATTCATTATATTCTAAATGTTCTTCTCTAATGCTGAAAAATTCCTTCCAGTTCTCTTTCGTAAACTTCTCTTTCTTTATGTATGAACGGAATTTATCGCCTGATAATTCATAAAATTCTGTATTTACAATTTCATTCTCCTGTATCGTTACCGGTTCATTGTCATCATCATATACTTCACTTCTATCTCCTTTATACGATCATTTTTCAGACGCCGTATCTTTCCACCACAGGCAATGGTTCCTGCTACGATCAAAATAATTCCCCAAAAATATAGCATATTTTCTATATTCCAAATCCACTCAGCAATACATAATATCCTGTCAAGATCACTACAAACACCACAATAACCGGGATCGTCTTCTTCATCAGCTGCCCCCAGGATACCCGGAAATATTCCGTAATGATTGCAAGACAGATATGTGTCGGTGAAATCTGCATTGCCGCATAAGAAAGTGCCATCAGGTACACCAGAAGTCCGGCTCCTGCATGCGGTATGCTTGCAAATGCCAGCGGAATCAATAGCACAATCATAGAATTTGCTCCACTGATAATCGTTCCAAGAAACATAATGATTCCAAATGCCGCAAACTGTGGAATTGCAGATCCTGCAAACAAATCCGGAAGTTTTCCGATTGCCCCTGTATAGGTAAGAATGTTCTTGAACATCATCAGAATGATCGTATTGAAGATGATTCTCCACTCTACCGATGTCTTTGCAAAATCCAGCACTTCCTTCAGACTTAACCGATATACAATAATCGAAAGCACAATAATAAACGGCAGTACCTTGATCACAGAAAGATTCAGTGCGATCACAAGCACAATACAAAGCACCAGTGGCCAGAAACAGTACAGAAGCTGTTTGAATTCTTCATTTTTTGTCAATCGTTTCATCCTCACCTGCTTCATATCCTTTCGACAGCTTCCGCAAATAAAATACATATCCCAGTACCAGAAGCACCACAACCATCGGCGCCATAAAAAGTACAAATTGCCCGGTTGATACCGCTGTAATGGAAAGTGCCAGCAGAATTGCATTATAAGTCGGCGAAAAGCTTTCTGAAATATGGCGGTAGTAACTGGTCACAAACGTCTTTTCTTCCACATCCAGATCTTTTCCTGTCGCCTTATCTACGATCGCCCCACAGATATTGACAGCTCCTGCAGACGGAAGGAATCCAATGATCACCGGCGCAATTACACACACCATACGCCTGTCTCCGCTAAGCCTCTGTAGTGCCATCTCCGCTCTTTCCAGAAGTTTCCGGTTCTCCATGATCCGCTGCAAAAAGGTTACAAGAATAAAGCTTCCGACCACCAGCAGCGTATCCTTTTCATAAACCGACTGTATCATCAATTTTGCTGCATCCCCAAGCGGAATTCCAAACAGGATCACAGTCAGCAAAATGGCAGCGATCATCGCATCACGCAGTTTTAATTTTGCCAGGACCATCACCATAATGACAATAAAAATCACTGCAAGCTTTATAAATTCGGTCTGCATCTCTTTACTCCAATTCTCTTTTTTCTAATCTCCCTTTTTTCATCCACAGACACCGGTCCGCATAATTTGCAAATTCTCTGTCGTGGGTACTGACCAGGATTGTCGTTCCTTCTTTTGCCATTTTTTGAAAATATTTCATAATGATCTCTGAATTTTCCATATCCAGACTGCTTGTCGGTTCATCTGCGACTACCAGTTTCGGGTTCTGCGTAAATGTCCTTGCGATCGACACACGCCTTTGCTCTCCGCCGGACAGATTTGCCGGATATTCGGAAAGCATATTCTGGATTCCAAGAAGCTCCGTCAGATACGTGATCCTTTCTTTATCCGGTTTCCGGTTTTTCCCCAGCGAAAGTGGCAGCAGGATATTTTCCATGACCGTCAGATTCTGGAGAAGATTTTGTCCCTGCATGATATAACCAAGGTCGCCTCCCCGCAGAACCGATAACTGTCTGTCATTCATTTTTTCAATCTCATGATCCAGTACTGTGATCTTTCCTTCTGTCGGTTTCAGGATCCCGGTCAGCATATGGAAGAGGGTAGATTTTCCACTTCCCGACTGTCCCATGATCGCAACCAGTTCTTTTTCTTCCACTTCCAGATTCACGTGGTCTACTGCGTAAAACTGATTCTTTCCACGTACAAATTCCCGACTCAGATTTTCTGTCTTTACAATCATGATTCCACCTCCTGGATCAGTTTATATAGTTCCATACGATTCGCTCTGACTGCCGCATATAAGGTGGCAAGAAGGCTGACACCAACAGCAAGCCCCAGGCTCTGCAATGCAAGAATCACATATTGGGAAACATTTACATTCAGATATGGCATATTCATACTTTCCATGATCACGTCTTTAAATAACAGGATTCCGCCTCCGGAGAACACCACTCCAAGAAATCCTCCAAGCACACCGATCATTCCTGCTTCCAGAAGAAGCATCTGGAAAATCTGGCTTTTTCGTGCACCAATAGAAAGTAGTACCCCAAACTCCTTCAAACGTTCATTCACAGTAATGTTAAAAATGCAGATCAGTGCCAGGACTGCCATTAAAAACAACAGTCCGATCAGAAGCACGCTGTAAGACTGCATCTGTGCCAGTGTATCTGAAACTTTTCCGGACATTGCTTTTGCCGTATAAGCTTTCAGTCCGGAATCTCTCATCTTTGTGTTGATCGTGTTCGCCACTTCTTTCGGATCTGCTCCGTCTTTCGTCCGGATCGTCAGAAGGGAAACATATTTCTGCGGTTCTGTAAGATCCGTTACATACTTGATCTGAAAACTGTCAAATAATGTATATGCCGTCTCAAAATTCATGAATGCGCAGTTATCATAACTGGTTCCTGTTTCTTCGAGTTTTCCTGCAACCTCGTATTCCTGTCCAAAGAAAGAAATTTTATCTCCCGCTTTTGCCGTAATCTTGCTTCCAACAACAGTCTGACCCTTTTTCAATTCACTCACATTGCTTCCAGACATCCACGGCTGTACAATAAAATCACTTTCCGGTTCAAAAGCAACAATCTGTACCGGAACTGAACAGCATGCCGCATCCAGTGATGCAATGTAGAGCTGCGGAGAAATTTTGTCAATTCCATCCGTCTTTTTCACCTGATCCATCAAAGACTTTTCAAAATAGAAACTGCACAACCCTCCCGAAAACAGAGAATCGCTTAAATCTGATTCATATTCTCCCGGTGCTACGATCACATCCGCCCCAATCCGATCTACTGTCTTATCAATACAAGTTTTCATACTTTCTGTCAATACTCTACTGGTAAACAGCGCTGCCGATAAAATCAGCACCAGTGCTGCCAGAAACATCGTCCTGACTCTTCGATGCCGCAGATTTCTGACTGCAAGTCCAGGTACAGTCAACATTTTCTGTTCCATTTTTCTTTCCTTCCTTTTTTAACATTTTGTTCGGAAAACCCCCGTAATTTTCCAATTATAAGAAAGAATGTGCCTCGGCACATTCTCGCGCCGAGCGCAGTCGCTTGCGACATTCTTCATCTTCGTGCGAGTGCGCATCTCCGGCACGCAGTGCCTTTTGTTTCATAGGAAGTTCCTTCAGAAATTTCCTATAGAAACAATAAAAAATGTGCCTCGGCACTTTCCTAATATACAAGACAAAAGAGGAGCTTCCACTCATCCCAGAGTTCAAAGCTCCTCCACCTCATTCATTTATGTGTCTGATTATTTTGTGCTTACTTTTTCAGCAAGTGGATGCCATGCTGTCTCTACGACTTTATCTACAGTCCAGTCAGAGGTAATGATTCCTGCCGCAATGTAGTCCTTTGCAACAGCTTTAATTGTTTCCTTTGTATCTGCATTGGATACTGCCCAGTTCTGCTGATCAAGCATGTATTTTGTAAGCTCGATGTCACCAGATACCATACCCTCATCAAGCATGATCTGTGCAGCTTCGTCTTTGTTTTCTGCAATGTACATATATGCATCCATTACACATTTTGTAAGTACCTGAGAGATTACCGGATTTTCTTTTACGAATTTTCCGCTCATAGCCATTACGCAGCATGTTTCATCTTTGAAATCATCATCCCATGTGATAGAACGAAGAACTTTTAATGTTCCGTCATCTACGAATTTCTTTGCAAAACGGTCACTCAGAAGGCAAGCTTTGATGTCACCTGACTGAAGAGACTGGATTGCTGCACTTGATTCAACCTGTACACATGTTGCTGCATCCTGTTTCAATCCATCTGCAAGGAAGAAACGGATGATCATGTTGTGTGAAGATCCACCGATCGGGCTATCCATGCCAACAGTTGTGCCTTCCAGGTCTTTTGTTGATTCAATTCCTGAATCGGCAAGTACATATAATGATTTGCATCCTGTCTGCGCACTTCCTGTAAATACGATGTCCATTCCGTTTGTGATCGGAACTAACATATGTGCAATATGGTGTACTCCAAACTGAGCTTTTCCAGTTCCAAGTGCTTCTGTGATTTCAGTACCAGCTGCGATCTGAACATCTAATCCCCAATTATCATAGTATCCGAGTGCTTTTGCCATGCTAGGTCCTGATGTACAGTCACCACCATCATATTCTGCTGTGATGGTTGTTCCCCATGCCGGCTCTTTTTTCATTGCTTCTTTAATTTCATCATCTGACATTTTTGTGATATCAGTCACTTCTTTCTCTGTAGAAGCTTCCTGTTTTTTGGAATCACTTGTGTCTTCCTTCTTTTCTGATGAGCTTGATGAACCGCCACATGCAACCAGTGATACGGTCATTGCGCATGCAAGTAACGTTGCAAACAATCTTTTTTTCATAATTCTTTTCTCCTCTTCGTGATTTTTACTTTGTTGCTTTTATATTTATCTTTCAATAAATATCCATTTAATAATCTGTATGATGCTTCAGATCAAGCATCTTCAGAATCCTGTTCCGATATGCCTGAAACTCTTCGCTGTCTCTCTGCTTTGGTTCAGCCAGTTCAATCGGTATATCTGCCTTTACACGTCCCGGTCTTGGCTCCATAACCAGCACTCTTGTTCCCATATAAATTGCTTCTTCTACATCATGTGTAACCATGACAACCGTCTGTTTCTGTTCTCTCCAGATATTCAGGATCTCATCCTGCATATTCATTCTGGTAAATGCGTCCAGCGCGCCAAGAGGCTCGTCCAGAAGCAGAATATCCGGATGATTGATCAGCGATCTTACCAGCGCCACTCTCTGCGCCATACCTCCGGAGAGCTGATGCGGATAGTCTTTTCGGAAATCTTCAAGTCCTACCATTTTCAGCATATGCTCTACCAGTTCTTTATCCTGCTTTTTCTGCATACGCAAGCTGAAGGATACATTCTTCTCTACCGTAAGCCACGGAAACAATGTTGCTTTCTGGAATACCATTCCACGATCCGGTCCGGCTCCAACAATCGGTTTCCCGCCAAGTCTGATCTCACCGGTAGTCGGTCTGATCAGTCCTGCGATCAATCGCAAAATCGTTGATTTTCCACATCCACTTGTTCCAACAATACTGACAAACTCACCCGGCTGGATCGTCAGATTCACCTCTGCCAGCGCATGTGTGATCTCGTTACTGTCTGTCTTTGCAAAACTCTTTGTTACTTTGTCAAACTCCAGGACACGCCCGTGTCCCTGCTTCTCATCCACTGATGCCATCTTATTTCACAACTCCTTCCTGCCAGCGAAGCACTATTCTCTTGATCACATTCAGTATAAAGGTAACTGCTGTGAAAATAAGACAAATTAAAACGATAGCTGCATACATTTTAGAATAGATCGCCCATGATTTCTGCCACTGGATATACCATCCAAGACCTGCCTCGGCTCCCATCATCTCAGCAACCAGAAGTGCTGTACAGGCAGAACTCATTCCCTGTGTCATCCCCTGAAGAATGTTTGGCATTGCATGTGGGATTGCCACCCGGAATACCAGCTGGTGCCCTTTGGCACCTAATGTTCTGGCCGCTTCCAGATATGCCTTGTCTACATTCTGGATACCGGTTGACGATGCGATCGTAAGTGCAAACCATACACCAAGAGCGATGATAAATACACTTCCTTTAAACAGTGAGGATACCAGAACCATGATGATCGGGATCCATGTTGTGGAAGGGATCGGTCCAAGCATCTTAATGATCGGTGAAACCCAGTAGTTAATCCTTTTGCTGTATCCACAGGCAACACCTGTGATCAGTCCAAGGATCGCTCCGATAAAATATCCCGTGAATAATAATCGCAGTGAGTACAATGTACTTTTCAATAACAGTGCCCGGTCATCAATGATCGCACACAAAATCGTATTCACACATGGGAAGAACGGCTGTTTTAAAAATACCTGTCTTAACCGTCAGAAAAATCATACAGCATAATTACCAGTATGATCACAGAGTAAAGCGGTGCTTT
>ENA-OQDT01001142-OQDT01001142.1-human-gut-metagenome-genome-assembly--contig:-NODE-1142-length-16106-cov-2.619688_pt1 | contig 16106 bp, 24 predicted proteins | sample MGYA00242786_ERZ504617 | MGnify/ENA primary metagenome ERZ504617 (study PRJEB26092, sample SAMD00036337) | human gut metagenome | host: Homo sapiens | study: EMG produced TPA metagenomics assembly of...
AGCTCTTTGATGTCGCGGGAAACAGTAGCCTGAGTTACCTCGATACCGTCGTGGCGTAAAGCAGCCGCCAAATCTTCCTGAGTTTCGATTTTGCTGTGTTCGATGATTTCTTTGATCTTGCCGTGTCTGATACCTTTCACGTCTCTCACCTCATATCTGTATTTGTAAGCGGTTGGGTATTTTAAAGCATTTCCGTATTACGGATCAGCTTTTCCTGCCAGGTTTCATAATAACTGCGGCCATTGAGCCTGATAAAAGTTACTTTGTCAGGGCTTTTGGCAATTCTTACCGTATCATTTTCCGCTATCGATGCTACTATTTCTCCATCCGCCGAAAGCAACAGTTCTTCATAGGGCGGAATAGCATTCAGTTCTATGACCCTGTCCATCGGAATCAAAAGCGGTCTTGTATAAAGCGCATGAGCGCAGATAGGCGTAATAATAGTAACATCGAGGCTGGGATGTACAAGCGGCCCCCTGCCGATAACGAATACGCAGTAGAGCCTGTAGCCGTTGCCATGATGATACCGTCAGCGGCATAATTGCCCGAACGTTTGCCATTGACCTTCAGACTGAGATGCGCCAGCTTTGAAAAATGCCCCTTGGCCACTACCATATCGTTTAAGGCGTGAGCGTCAATCAAAACCTTACCGTCACGCCAAACACAGGCCTGCAGCTGACTGCGCTCTTCCAGCACATATTCTCCGGCCGTCAGCTTGGATAAGGCTTCCGGCAGTTCTTTAAGTTCTATTTCCGCTAAAAAGCCTAATTTACCAAAATTGACACCAAATACAGGGATTTTCAGCGGCGCCAAAAATCTCGTCATCTGCAGCAGCGTACCATCGCCGCCTAAAGATACCGCCATATGCATCTGCTTCAGGCTTGCCCTGTCGCAAACGTCGTAGCTGGGCCTGTCCTGATAATCCAAACGCTGCGGCAGTACCTGCCTCGATCTCAGCCTTAATCGCACAAATCCAACACTTTCGTCAAATCTGTTTTTTGGACATTTTCCATTTTTTCATATTTGGGAATATCCCCAAACCGTAATTTATTCATAAAAGCCTCGCTGTTTCTACTCCTGGGATCTGTGGTTTATCCAAATCACCATGTGATTTGGATACAAGCTCGTCAATCATAGTTTCACTTACCGCATTGTCATCACCCAGTGTCAGATGCAGTAAGTACTCAATATTGCCTTCAGGCCCTTTGATAGGAGAAAAATCCAGTCCGGCAATACCAAAACCTTCTTCTTTAGCAAAAGCTACTACTTTTTTGATAACGTCGGCATGTACCTTAGGGTCGCGTACGACACCTTTTTTTCCGACGTTTTCTTTGCCGGCCTCAAACTGCGGCTTAACAAGCGCAATAACAAATCCAGTTGGCTTAAGCAGTTTATGTACCGCCGGCAGCACCTTATCCAAAGAAATAAATGCCACGTCGATAGTTGCTGCGTCTACCAGTTCTCCCAAGCTTTCAGCTTCAAGATAGCGCACGTTAGTGCGTTCCATATTTACGACACGCTCATCACTGCGCAGCTTCCAGGCCAGCTGACCATAGCCTACATCAACGGCGTACACTTTAACAGCGCCATTCTGCAGGGCACAGTCGGAAAATCCGCCTGTGGAAGCGCCGATATCCGCAACAGTTTTACCTTCTACGCTGATGGGGAATATCTGCAATGCCTTTTCCAATTTCAGCCCACCGCGGCTCACATATTTAAGTTTTTCGCCCAGCAGGCGTATCGCTGCCTCTTCGGGAACCTGTGTCCCCGGTTTATCTATTTTCTGTTCATTGACCAGCACCTGACCTGCCATAATAGCAGCCTGAGCCCTTGCCCGGCTTTCAAAAAGTCCTCTGGCTGTCAGCAGTGCGTCTAATCGTTCTTTTTTCACTTTGCTTCTCCGGCACCTTTCACCAAAGCAGTAATTTTTTCTTTTATACTTTCTGTATCTAAACCCAGATCCCGGAACAAATATTTTTTGTCACCATGCGGTACAAATTCGTCAGGGAGTCCCAAATTTTAAGACCTGCACCTTTTGCATCAGACCGGCTTTATTAAGCAGCTCTAAAACTGCAGAGCCAACACCGCCAGCCAGCACGCCTTCTTCCAGGGTGACCAGTTTTCCATATTTTTTCGGGCCGCCTGAACGATCAATTCTTCATCAAGAGGTTTGGCAAAACGCAGATTGATCACACCAGCCTGAATACCGTTTGCCGCCAAAGCATCAGCAGTCCGCAAAGCTGTTTGCACCATGCTGCCGATCGCCAGCAGGCAAACATCGGTACCTTCCCGCAAAAGCTCACCTTTACCAATAGGAAGTTCTTTCAGTTCGTCTTCACAGTCAACGCCAATACCGCTGCCGCGCGGATAACGGATCGCGATCGGTCCGTTGAATTGTAATGCCGTGTTCAGCATCTGACGAAGTTCGTTTTCGTCCTTAGGTGCCATAATCGTCATCCTGGGCATCGAACGCAGATAAGCATATCAAAAACACCATGATGTGTAAAACCGTCGTCACCGACGATACCGGCACGGTCAAGGCACATCGTTACATGCAGATCCTGCATGCAGATATCGTGTAGCACCGAATCATACGCTCTTTGTAAAAATGTAGAATACACCGCAACAACGGGCTTCATTCCAGCAGCCGCCATACCGGCAGCCGCAGTAACAGCATGCTGCTCAGCGATACCTACGTCCAAAAAGCGCTGCGGATAGCATTCGGCAAATTTGTTAAGACCTGTGCCGTCAGGCATAGCCGCTGTGATAGCAACAATATCTGCATCTTGTTCAGCTAGTTCGACCAAAGTTTTACCAAACATTTCCGTGTAAGCGATCGGAGCCTGCGGATCGGTGATTTTTTTACCTGTTGCAATCTCAAACGGACCCGTGCCATGAAATTTATTCGGACTTTTTTCTGCAGGTTCATAGCCTTTACCTTTTTTAGTGATCACATGCACTAAAACAGGACCATCGACATGCTTTGCCGCTTCCAAAACCTCCAGCAGCTTATTCAAATCATGGCCGTCAATCGGGCCAAGATATTTAAAGCCCAACTCTTCAAAAACAGAGCTTGGTACCATCAGGTACTTTACACTGCCTTTAACACGTTCGATAGCATTTAAAACATCAGTGCCGAAGTCCAGGCTTTTCAGCCAGCCTTCAACATCGTGTTTGATTTTGTTATAGGTTTCACCTGTGCGCAGATCGCACAAATACTGTGACATCGCGCCGACATTTTTAGAAATAGACATTTCGTTGTCGTTTAAAATAACGATCATTTTTTTATGCAGATCGCCGGCATTATTCAAAGCTTCAAAAGACATACCGCCAGTCATCGAACCATCACCGATAACGGCAATAACATTATTATCTTCACCTTTAAGATCACGTGCTACAGCCATCCCCAAAGCAGCTGAGATGGATGTGCTGGAATGTCCTGTACCAAAAGCATCGTGCTCGCTTTCTTTACGCTTCGGGAATCCTGACAGGCCTTTATATTGCCGCAGCGTCGGAAACTGGTCCTTACGCCCCGTCAGTATTTTATGGATATATGACTGATGGCCTACGTCCCAGATAATTTTATCCTTCGGTGTCGTAAATACTTTATGCAAAGCCAAAGTCAGTTCTACCACACCTAAATTAGGAGCTAAGTGGCCGCCGTTTTTAGAAACGACATCAATGATCAGCTGCCTGATCTCGCCTGCTAAAAGCTTCATTTCATCCAGAGTCAGCATTTTCAGATCTGCGGGAGAATTTATTTTTTGCAATAATTGCTCATTTTGCATTCAGCAATCCGCCTTTCTTCTCAATAACAAATAACTTAGCTTTTACGCCCGCACATCATTTTTGTAATCTCACGCAGAGCTTCGGCATTTTCTCCAAACATTTCCAGACAGCCCAGCGCCTCGTCAACAGTTTTCTGAGCCAGCGCTTTGGCGCCTTCCAGAGTATATAAGGTCACATAAGTGGACTTATGCTTTTTCTCATCACTATGCGCTGCCTTGCCCATCTGAGCAGCATCACCCTCGACATCAAGGATATCGTCTGTGATCTGGAAAGCAAGACCCAGAAGATCGGCAAATTTTGTCAAAGCCAGCAGTTCATCACTGGCAGCACCAGACAATCGCGCACCACTGCGAACTGCCGCAATGAAAAGTGCTCCTGTTTTGCCTGCATGCAGCTTACGCAGTTCTTCTTCACTGATCTGCCTGCCTTCGGAATCAAGATCAATGACCTGACCGCCGACCATACCGAAGTTTCCGGCACACATTGCCACTTCGCGCACAGTTTCGACCAAAACTTCCGCCGGTACGTTTTTTGTTCCAGCATCACTTCAAAAGCAAGGGTCAGTAAAGCGTCACCAGCCAAAAGCGCCAGCGCTTCCCCAAAAACCTTGTGGTTGGTCAAACGGCCGCGACGATATTCATCATCATCCATACAAGGCAGATCATCATGGATCAGCGAATAGGTGTGGATCATTTCTAAACCACAGGCTACCGGCAGAAAATTATAACCGCTGACACCCAAAGCATCGGCTGTTGCCATTAAAATTATGGGACGGATACGCTTGCCACCTGCCAGCAGGCTGTAAGCCATTGCTTCATCGACACGCGAGATGCCCTTTTTTTCCAAACGTTTTTCCAGAAAAGTATTGACCAGCTTCTGCCTGTCTTCGTAATACTTATTAAAATCCATGTCAATCCTCCAGCTCTGCGAATGTTTCCAGTTCATATTCGTTATCGTCGTCAGCAGCAACGACGATTTTTTCTACTTCCTGCTGCACCGTATTGAGTTTAGTCATGCATACCTTACTCAAAGCAACGCCCTGCTGAAACGCTGCCAGCGCTTCTTCCAGCGGCAGTTCTCCACTTTCCAGCAGCTGTACCTGCTGTTCCAGCTCGGCCAACGCTTCTTCAAACTTTATGTTTTTGGCGATTTTTTTCATCGTCATTGTTTTTCACGCCTTTCTACCTGCTGCACAACCGATATCACATCACCGTCAGCAACCTGAGTCCTGAGTTCTTCTCCCCAGCGCACATCTGCGATACTGCGCAAAGCCCTGCCTGAGTCTGTCTTGGTTATCGAATAACCTCTGGCAAGTACCGTCAGCGGTGATAAAGCATCAAGCCGCGCTGCCAGCAGTCCAAACTTGTGCTGCCGTTTCTGCAGAATACTTTCCATCCTGCCCTGCAGCTGCCGCATCGCCATATCCGTACGCTGCTGCAATGGCTCCAGCCAGCGTTCCGGCTTGGCTAAAGCCCATGATCCCTGAAGACGCTGCAGCTTATGCTGCGCCTGTTCCAGTTGATGCACAAGCACCCGCTCGCCGCGTGCTGTCAGTTCCTCAACATAGCGCAGATACGAATCAGCATCTGCAACAACCAGCTCAGCAGCCTGTGAAGGCGTAGCTGCCCTGCGGTCAGCAGCAAAATCTGACAATGTAAAATCAGTTTCGTGCCCTACTGCTGAAACTACTGGTATTTCAGACGCAGCAATAGCACGCACAACAGGCTCTTCATTAAAAGCCCACAATTCTTCTATGGAACCGCCGCCGCGTCCAACGATCAGGACATCAGCCAAACGGTGTTTATTCATAAACCGGATCGCCCTGACAATTTCAGCACCAGAACCATCTCCCTGCACCTTGACAGGAAACAGCAACAGCTTGATGCCGCGATTGCGCCGCTGCGCGACAGTAATCATATCACGTACAGCAGCACCGGAAGGCGATGTTATCATTCCAACTGTTTTAGGGTTCAGCGGCAGTTCACGTTTACGTTCACTGTCAAACAACCCCTCCTCAGTCAGTTTTTTCTTTAATTCTTCATAAGCCAGCATCAGATCTCCAGCACCTAACGGCAGCAGCAGGTCTGTATAAAGCTGATAAACGCCATCGCGCTCGTACACTCCGACACGCCCGATAGCAACAACAGTATCACCGTTTTGCGGTTCAAATCGCAGACTGCGCGCCTGATTGCGAAACATAACTGCTTTAAGTACGCCGCCGGCATCTTTCAAGGTAAAATAACAATGCCCTGAAGAATAACGTTTAAAATTAGAGATTTCACCCTGGATCTGGATATTAGTAAAAGTACGATCGCCCTCCAGCAGGCTTTTGATCATCAAATTCAATTCACTTACGGAATAAATTACTTCATTCATAACTGCTTTCTCCCTGCCTGAACGCATAAGCAGCGCAGCCGGCAGCATTATCGGGGCTAAACCGGCTTTCGGGTATCCAGACCCTGATCCTGCGTTTAGCAAGCTTTTCTATCATATGACGGCGGATATAAGCATTAGAAACCACACCGCCTACCAGCAAAACATCAAAAATTTCTTTCTGCGCTGCCACGTTACGGATCATCCTGACAAAGGTTTCTGCCAGGGCATATTGCACACCTGCCGCCAAAGCTGTAGGATCAGCGCCAGCCTCGATTTTACGCAAAGCAGCAGTAGCAGGCCCGGATAAACTGACGTCACCCTGACGTACTGCTACCGGCAATTCGATGCAATCGGCCGCAGTTGCCGCCAGTTGTTCTAAAGCGGCTCCTGCCGGAAACTGCAGTCCCAACGCAACACCTACTCTATCAACAAACTGACCGGCATGCAGATCTTTGCTGCCGCCTGCCTGTGTCAGTGCATAAGTGCTGTCAGTTTGTTTTTCCGCTAATAATAAGTCAGTAGTACCGCCGGAAGCATGTAAAAGCAGAAAACGGTCGGCATCAGGCCCCTGCGCTGACCACAATCCGGCTTCCAAATGATTTTCCTGATGGCTGATCTGCCATAACGGAATTTCGTTTACAGCCGCTAAAGAGCGCGCCAGGCCCAACCCAACCAAAAATGCTGGCATATACGAATCTTCCAAGGGCCGTGGACGGGCAGAAACACCGATACCGATGACTTTCAGCGGCTTTTTTAAAACCTCTTCCAGCAAAATCGGCAGGTTACGCGTATGCTGAAACACCATCTCCGACTGCTGCAGACCTCTGCAGCCCGGTTTCACTTGTAAAATCCTGCGGGCCTCACCTACCAGTCCGCCTTCTCTGCCGATCAGTGCGACCGACGTTGTATAGCAGCTGGTATCAATGCCCAGATAGACCTCATTTTTAGACATCACTGCGAACCATTTTACCTAGAACTCCGTTGATAAACCGCGGAGTATCATCTGTTCCATAAATTTTCGCTATTTCCACAGCTTCGTTGATTGCCACATTAGGCACCAGCTTTTCTGCTGCAAAAAAGCATTTCATAAACGGCGACCCGCAAAATATTACGGTCGACAGCCGGCATACGCTCCAAGGTCCAGTCAATAGCATACTCACTGATCCTGGCATCTATCGCTTCACTATTAGCCAAAACACCATTTAAAACATCTTGTGCATACTCTTTGGCTTTTTCAGCACTTTTAATCAGACCGTTCTTCAACAGCAGCATTCAACGCTGCCTCACAGTCGACCTGAGCAAAATCTATCTGAAACAAACTTTGTAAAACCAATTCCCTTGCAATCCTGCGAATCATATTAGCCCTCTCTTGTCTGAAATTTATTTATGATAGCCTGGTGGCAGCAGTCTGTCCAGCCATTCCATCAGGTCTTCTTTTTTCGTCCAGCTTATTGCCGAGGAAGAACCCGGCAGTAATACATATGAGCAGAAAATTCGTCTGCAAAAAGCCTAAGATCAAAAATCATTACGCCGATAAACAGACCAAATATAGACCCCAGCAGCCGGCCACGGTAATTCTTCCAAAAGATCACTGAAAAATTTTCCGTAAAGCTGCCGTCTACCTCCTCAGCTTTCGCTTGACTGCTTGAAGAACAGATCTATGTCCTTGATCTCCATACCCAAGACCTTTTGATCGTATCACGTACATTATATTTAATTTCATCTGTAGTTTCAGGAATATTTATACCAGGCTCTATCGATGCATTGATGCGAATACTGATATGTTCTTCGCCCATTTTTGCTTCGACCTTAACACCATAAACACCATAAACCTCTTTAGCGATCTCCGCTACATAATCTTCAATAGCGCTTTTACCGACAGATACTTTACCGGAATCGGCACTGCTGATCGTCAGCGAAGTCATTCCAGTCGCGCCAATACCTGCAATAAGCAGGCGGATACTTACCAGCAGAATGATGATCCCGCCCACCGCATACTCCCAGTTGCCGGGAATAGTAGCAAAGAAAGCAGTGATAGCAGTCTGGCCGATAACGCCCAAGCTGCAAAGCACTACCAAAACGGCCACTACTGCCATCAAAAAAGTGTATAAAGTTAAAATTATTCTATCAGGTATTCCCAAAATAACTCACTCCTCACCAAAGAAATTTTCATGGGCGGCGTCCATTTTTTCCAGGCTCTCTTCCAATTCGCTCTTGGGTCGGCGCGCCACGCCCTGTATATGCACATCGACGAATTTGACTTCATAACCGGTCATGTTCTCGATTGCTTCTTTAACCTTTTCCTGTATTTCCAAAGCTATTTCAGGGATACATGAACCATATTCAACATTAACATAAACTGCGGCTGTCACAACATGCCCATCGACGGTGATCCGTACACCCTTGGCAAAACTTTTCTTACCTAAAAATTCATTCAGGCCTTCGGCAAAACTGCCGCTCATACCAATAACACCGTTGACTTCCTGCGCAGCCAGGCCTGCAACGATACTGATTACTTCGTCGGCAACTTTCACATCACCGATTTCGTCAGGCAGCTGTTCTTCTGCCTCAGCTGCATCGTCTGCATTCACAAACTCCCCTGTACCGGTTTCCAATTCTTTATCTTCAGAATCTGATTTCAACTACCATGCCACCTCCTGTCTGTGCGGCAACAGAATATACTTACCCTATTTTGCTTTTAATTATACCATAACTACTACGTGAATACTATGTATAAATGCTAAAAAAAACAGCGGCGAAAGTAAATTCACCGCTGTTTAAACAGTCGCTTTTAATTATGCACGTTCGATATATTCGCCAGTTCTGGTATCGATACGAAGAACATCGCCTTCGTTGATGAACAGAGGAACTTTTACAACATAACCGGTATCCATTTTAGCCGGTTTGCTGCCGCCGGTAGCGGTATCGCCGCGGATGCCGGGATCGGTTTCAACTACGGTCAGTTCAACAGTATTCGGCAGGTCAACACCGAGAATACGGCCTTCGTAAACCATGATTTTAACATCCATATTTTCTTTCAGGAAGTTCAAAGCATTACCCAACTGCTCTTTTGTCAATTCGGTCTGCTCATAGTTTTCGTTATCCATAAAAACATATTGTCCGTCAGATTCATATAAATATTGCATTTCACGACGGTCAACACGTGCTTTCGGCAGACGTTCGCCTGCATTAAAGGTACGTTCAACAACAGAACCAGTACACATGTTACGCATTTTAGCGCGGACAAAAGCTGCACCCTTACCAGGCTTTACATGCTGGAACTCAACGACTTGCCAGGCATCGCCGTCAATAGTAACAGTCACATTAGTTTTAAATTCGTTAGTAGAAATCATAAATAGTCCTCCTATATAAAAAATTAAACAATTTCCATCAGCTGTTTTTTAACCCCGGTCAGCACTTTTGCGCCTTCGTTCGGTCAACACAACCGTGTCTTCTATACGTACACCGCCCTTGCCGGGGATGTAAATACCAGGTTCAACAGTAAATGTCATACCGGGCTGCAAAATTACATTCTGACCGCGTTTGTTGATATTCGGCATTTCATGGATCTCAAGACCGATACCATGTCCCAGCCCATGCACATAGTTTTCGCCATACCCCCGGGAAGTTATATAATCCCTGACAACAGCATCCAGCTCTGCACCGGTAATACCGGGTTTAGCATTTTTCAAACCGCGCCACTGGGCTTCTTCAACAATGGTATAAATTTCTTTATGCCATGAGTTGGCCATTCCCAAGACAACGGTACGGGTCATATCAGAATGATAGCCGTCATAAACGGCACCGAAATCAAAAGTAATAAAGTCGCCGATCTCCACTTCTTTATCGGAAGCGATACCATGCGGCAGCGCAGAACGTTCACCCGAAGCTACGATAGTTTCAAAAGCGAGTTTTTCTGCTCCCAGGCTGCGCATATAGTATTCCAGACGGCCAGCCAGAGTTTTTTCAGTCATGCCGGGCTGTAATTCATCCAGCAACCGCAAATACGCCTCGTCGGCAATTTTTACAGCGCGCCACATCAATTCCAGCTCGCGTTTATCTTTGACCATACGGATATATTTCAGGTCAATGACCTTCAGTTCTTTGCCGCATAGAAGCTCCTGCAAAGTATTGAAGTCATTATAAGTGAAATAATCGCCGTCAAAACCAACTGTTTTAGCATCCTGCGCCAATTCGGCAACTGTATGCCAGATGTTTTCCGCATATTCGACGATATGGCAGCATTTGGCTTCTGCCCTTGCTTGATACAAGTATCTGCCATCAGTGACAAGGACAGCCCGACGGTCATCGGCATAAAGAATGCTCGAATCACCTCTGAAGCCGGTCAAATAGCGAATTGTATTAACGTCTTTAATAACGACGCAATCCAAATGTTCTTTTTCCAGAAAATCAAAGATTTTACCGATACGCGGCATAAATCCTTACCTCACTTTTTTTATAAAATAATACGATACCCAAATATTTTATCACACTTTTGACAATTTGCCTACAAAGCTTCATTAAAACTTTCAAGAATTTCTACTGAAAACGGCATATTTTCAACAATTTCTAAAACATCATTATAGGTATCAGGCGTACCACGTAAAAGAATGATGCCTTCCTGATGATCAATCGTGCTGACTAAGGCCAGATGCTCATAGCCCTCCATGATCCAGTTTACGTCTGCTATACGCTCAGGCGCAACCTTCGCGTAGATGGTACTTCGGTCTTCTAACATATTACCTTCCTCCGCAGCAGCGAATCAGGCATCAAAGCCCTGTCGCTGACGATAGAAAATTTTTGTTGAGCATGCGGTGCACAGTCGATACTTTCTCCGTCTGCATTACGCATATCCTCTAAAGTTAGCGGGAACAGTTCCCCGTCCGGCATCAGCAGTTCCAATACCTCGCCGTTTTTCACATTGTTGCGCTGTTCGATATAAGCGCGTTTAGCGTCAGCATCATATGCAAGCACGATACCGACAAAATCATGTGTCTGTTCATAACTGGAGGTCGTATAGACCTGTCCGTCACTGCCTGGTTTGCCAAAAGCAAACCCTTTCGTATACGGCCGGTGAGAAACTTTTTCCAACTCCTGACGCCATTCATCCGGGACCTGATATTTTTTGGGATCGTTCCAGTAAGCGTCGATCGCTTTACGGTATACGCTGACCACAGTAGCTACATAATGGATACTTTTCATACGCCCTTCGATTTTCAGGCTGCAAATACCCGCCTCTATCAAATCAGGAATATGATCGATCAGACACAAATCCTTTGAATTCATTACATAAGTACCGCGTTCATCCTCTTCAATATCAAAGCATTCATCAGAACGGTTCTTTTCGATAAGGCTGTATTCCCAGCGGCAGGCCTGCGCACAGGCACCACGGTTGCCGTCGCGTCCAGTCAGATAACTGCTGAGCAGACAGCGTCCGGAATATGAGATACACATTGCTCCATGCACAAAGGCTTCCAGCTCAACATCAGTCCTTGCACCGATTTCCCGGATTTCCTCCAGTGACAGCTCGCGTGCCAGCACGACACGTTCAGCTCCCAGTGCCTTCCATGCCTGCACTGCTGCCCAGTTACTTGTATTAGCCTGCGTACTTACATGCAGCGGCATTTCCGGTACAGTCTGACGTGCCACGTTCCAAACACCCAGATCAGAAATAAGCAAAGCGTCAACTCCGGCCTGCTGCAATTCCAGCAGATAGTCCGGCAGTCTGGCCAAATCTTCGTTATGGGCAAAAATATTAACCGTCACATAGACCTTTTTGCCAAGTCCGTGCGCGTAAGCAGCCGCTTCTGCAATTTCTTCAATACTGAAATTATTGGCAAAAGCCCGCAGCCCAAACATCTTACCGCCCAAATAAACGGCATCAGCGCCATAACGCAAAGCTATTTTACATTTTTCCATATTTCCTGCCGGCGCCAAAAAGCTCCGGCTTATTTTTCATTCTCGTCATATTACTTCCTTATTGTGGTCCATGAATATCTTCGATTGCCTTCAAATGCTCGGCATAAGTTTTTCGTAAAAACGGTGATGTCCGTCTTTTTCAGCAACAAAGTATAAATACTCCGCTTTTTTTCAGGATTTAAAACAGCCTTGATCGCACTCATCCCAGGACTGGAAATCGGTCCCGGCGGCAAACCTGGATTTTGATAAGTGTTATAAGGGTTTTGGATCCTGGTATCTGCAATTGTAATTTCTTCTTTTTGAGTCCCCAAAATATACTGAATAGTAGTATCTGACTGAATCGGCATATAAATCTCTAAGCGACGCAGAAAAACTCCGGCAATGCGCGGCTGTTCTTCTTTAAAAACAGCTTCCATCTCTACCAGGGCAGCCATATTTACCAGATCTCTGATCGACATTTTCTGTTTTTCTGCTTCTTCCGGAATATTTTTCTTTGTTCATCTGCGTATTGAATTCCTTAACCATCATGGCCAGCATATCTTTTTCATTCATACCGATGTCAAACATATAGGTAGAGGGAAAAATAAATCCTTCCGCCTTATAAATAACATTAGGATCACTGGTTTCCATATAGGGATATGGAGTATAATTACGCGCGGCTTCGATGAACTTTTCAGCAGAACCAAGACCTTCAGCCTCAATTTTTTTCGCAGTTTTAACTACGGTAAAGCCTTCTGGAACCGTAAACCTCACCCGCTGCACCTGTCCCTTTGACAGAACTTCAACGATCTCACTGTTAGACATCCCGGCTGTTATTTCATAACGCCCGGCCTGCAGATCGCGTTCCAATCCACGGAATTTGGCTTCCAGTCGAAACGCTTCCGGAGTTTTCACCAATTTCTGCTTATGCAGAAGATTTGCGATATCCGCAGTAGTCATCCCCGGCTCAACCGTAATCAGATACGGGCTTCCAGTCGCCAGATCTTTATTGCTGCCAGTGTAGTTCAATACCCAGTAAGCACCTACTACAACTACCAGAAAGATGCCTAAAAAAAAATGGCAGTACCTTCCTCATTTTTCCATTCCCTTCACACCAGAGATAAATAAAGCTCAAAAAGTGCCGGACAGTATGTCCGGCACTAGCAGTTGTTATTCTTCGTCCCAGTCTTCCATGAGTTTTTCGTAAGCAGCTTTTACTTCATCAAACTCTTCGTCTGTAGGAGCTAAATAAACTTCTTCGCCGTTTTCATCAAACTCAATACGGGCGATAATCACATTTTCTTCTTCGTCTTCCTCATGTTCATGGCAGTGACAATCTTCATCTTCACATTCGCAGTCTTCCAAATTGATCTGCGCTAAAATAGCGAAATTTTTCTTGCCTACAGGTACTACCATTTCTTCACGAAAATATAATTCGTTGCCTTCGTCGTCAGTAATAACTACGATTTGTTCTTCTTCCATAGCTTCCATATTTTCTTTATTTTCTGTTTGGTCCATTACGACACCTCGTTTCTAAATTATATACATTTTATATCATTTACAGTAATGCTGTCAATTTATCATTTTTCACCAAGCTGTGCAGCTAAAAAACCTTTATCCAGATCAAATCCAAGCTTACCGTTATCTTTAACTATGATATTAGTATCAAAGCTGCCGACAGCGGTAGCGATCTTGATATTGGAAAAAGCAAATTTTCCCTGCTGTCTGGTGATCGAACCTTTGATGGAACGGAACGGCAGCATCATGTACTTGCCTTCCTCGATGCGGAAGCTGCCCGCACCTGTGGCACTGCCTGCATCAGCAGTTCCTATCGCCAGCATTTTAAATGACAGCGGACCGTCGACCTGCGTTTCCGTAACTACGGAGCTGTCGAGGTCTATACCCTGTACTTCCAGTTTAAAGTCTTTGGTTTTTGTATCAATCTGACCATTGACATTGACCTGACCAGCATAAACATTACCGATAGCATCACCGATATTAAGCTTTCCGTCTTTATACAGAAACTTGCCGCTGAGCGCGGTAATATAAAGCGGATCGTAGGCCAGCTTATCAAGTCCAAAGGTGCCTTCAGCCTCAGGTTTGTCGATAGTACCCTTGACCTTGCCCAAAGCGGTAACAGCATCCTTCAAGCCCAGGCCCGGGCTCAAAGCTTCTATCACAAAGCTCGGCGCATTAACAGTCAAAGCATATGTCTGTTTTGCCTCCGGCTTTTCAGCATAATAAACATTGCCGTCTATGACCACCGTCTGTCCGGCAACCTCCAGATTCAGTCCGGCAAACTTCAAAGCCTCGGTATCAGCCGAAAACTTGCCGCTGCCTTTCGTTACAGGATAATTGATCAAAGAACCTTTCAAACCGTCGATCGTACCGTCGATATTCAAAGTCCATTTATCATCGGCTTATCAGCCCTGATTTTACGTCAGGCAGATTGCCTTCAGTGATCACCACATCAGCAGCCTGCGGCAAAACATTCAGGATATTCTGCAGCGGCATTTTCTTTACCTCTGCCACAACTGCCGTCGTGCCTGAATCATTTTGGATGTCAGCGATAATATCGCTTTTACCGTCTTTAACACGCAGACCGTATTTGAATTTTTGGATATTGTTTAAAATTTCCCTGGAACTGTACTTTATCAAAATCCAGCGGCTTGTTCTCCAGCAGCAGATTCACCTTCGCGTCCTTGATTTCCATCAAACCGCGGAACTGCGTTGCTGCAGCCGCCTTTTTTACAGTCAGCAGCTCATTGTTCTTCTGCTCTTCTTCAACCTGAAAATTGATATAATTGACAATGTTCAAACCGTCTTTTTTATTATAAGACACAAAAAAACTGGGCTTATCGATCACCACATCACCAACAGAAGCTCCGGTACCGCCTTTCAGCAAAGCGTCAAATAAATTGACAGATACCGTAGCCAGAGGTATTTCGGCAATCGTTTTGCCATCCGGCCCTACCCAGACGACATTTTTGAAAATAACATCACCCGACCAGTTAGCCTGAATCTCTTCGGCTTTTAAAGTCCCCTGCAGCGCAGTCTGCTCTGCCAGAAGCTTCTTAGTGAGTTCTTCGGCAGCACGGCCTCCGAACTGGAACAGCAGCACGAAAGCAACCAGAACCAGCGCAACAAAGCCGATAAATAATTTTTTTCGCCATACTTCATTCCGTCCTTTTACTTTGTGGACTATCCAGATAATTTTGCAGAATCACCACAGCCGCCATCATGTCGATAAACTTTTTTGCGTTTGCTGCGGCGCAGGTCGGCATCTATCAAAACTTTTTCAGCGGCAACTGTCGAAAGACGCTCGTCCCATAAGACGATTTTAAGCTGCGGGAACCTTTCGCCGATCACTCTGGCAAAATCCTCGCAGCTCTGCGCACGTTCGCCTACACTGCCGTTCATATTCTTAGGATAACCTACCACCATCGTATCTACTTCATATTCAGCGATAAGCTCGCCGATACGCTGCAGATCACGATCTTCACTGGTACGACGGATTGTTTCCACCCCGTTGGCGATCATCCCCATCAGATCACTGGCGGCTACGCCGATAGTCCGCGTGCCGACATCCAGAGACATACTTCTCATGTAAGCAGCTCTCCCCGTCTTATTTTGTGTTTTTTTCCAAATATTTTACTACCAGTTCTTCAATAAGCTCATAACGTTCAAAACGACGCAGCTTCGTGCGTGCGTCATCATGACTGGTAATATATGTAGGATCGCCGCTGAGCAGATAACCTACGAGCTGGTCAATAGGATTATAGCCTTTTTCTTCCAGCGCTTTGCACACCTCGCTGATTGTTTGCGAGACGTCTTTATTTTCATTGTTGCGCTTAAACATCATTGTTTCCTGCGATACCTGAGTCATCGTTGATCCCTCCTTGATACAAAATTCCCTTGTTGAACAACCGTTTGATATAGATACATTACTATTGTAGCATACCTTGAGACAAAAAAATATAAAATAACTGTGAACTTGTATAAATAAAGGCCGAGAATACTCTCGGCCTTTAAGTTTTTTTACA
>ENA-OQDT01001144-OQDT01001144.1-human-gut-metagenome-genome-assembly--contig:-NODE-1144-length-16094-cov-3.776727_pt1 | contig 16094 bp, 20 predicted proteins | sample MGYA00242786_ERZ504617 | MGnify/ENA primary metagenome ERZ504617 (study PRJEB26092, sample SAMD00036337) | human gut metagenome | host: Homo sapiens | study: EMG produced TPA metagenomics assembly of...
TTGTTTTCGTAAATATCGATCCACTGTTTATCGTTATCTGTCTCGAATCTTCCGTTCGGAAGCTGTTGCTCAGCCCTCCGTTTATAGAAGAAAAACATTTGTCCTTCCCCTAAAAATTCCCGCCGGCATTCTTTTGTAATCTCCTCCATCAAGGTCGGCTCGGTTGCCACCGAGCTAGGACAATTCCGGCTATTCCGTATCCGATCCAAATACCCTTTGGCGGTTACAAAGTCATCGGTATATTCAGCAGCCAACAAATAAATCTCACTCAACCGGATCAAAGGAACCATCTTATTCAATAACTCAGCCCCACTCGTTGTTATATCTTCATATTTCCGATGATAGTCGATCAGTTTTCCGGCATTGCTATAACTTGCCCAAATATTACGACGATAATCGTTTTCAGAAGCGTAAAAAGAATAGTCTTTCCCCAATTCCAAACGTTTACCCGTGAAAGTATATATCTGGTCCAGGGTCGGCAGGAACAACTTATCCTGAATCTCTGTACCCCGGTAGGAATCATATAACGAAAACATCACTTCCGAAGAAAATACCCGGTCAGGTTTAGAAACATCGGTAGCTGCCGCATGGGTTACAAAAGGGAATATCTCCGCCCCTTCCACCTGTACTTCACGCAGAATCTCTTCGGCAGTAACCAACGCATTACTTTCATCGTGTCCCCAGGCATAAGCCCGGACCAACAAAGCTTTTACAGCATAATAATTCAACCGGAACTGACGGTAATTCAATGCATTATCTCCGATACTGTTTCCCTCGTTCCGTACCCCATCCGTCAAAACCGGATCGGACTCTTTCAGTAAATTCAGAGCAGTTTTCAAATCTCCGATCACCGACTCCAAAACAACTTCAGCAGACAGTAAAGGAGAAATCTGAGCATCGGTATTGGTTACGTAGGGGATACATTCGGCCGTTTTAGAAGTTTCATCGTAAACAGGTCCGAACAGACGCAACATATCCAAATGGAGCATCGCCCTTAAAGCCAACGCTTCACCTTTATACAAACCGTAGACCGCACCAGCCAAGGAAGCATCCCCCTGCGCCGTACCGGTTTCGGAGTCAGATTTGGTGATGGTTGCGTTCCATTTTTTGAGGATATTGTGGAATGATTTGTTTGTCACCTTATTCCACTCAACCGCTGCCGTCTGGTTATCCGGGACAATGTACTGGTCCCCCATACCCACCTCGGACAATACATAGCTAGGGCCGATCAATACGTCCTCAAACCGCGCCGTTCCCGAACTGTCCGTCACAGCATACTCATCCACCGGCAGGCCGGATAGCGAAGTGCCCGACAAGTGAAATTTCACACCCTCGTTGAGACCGTCTTCCGAGGTTTTGGTAACAACCAGATCACCGCGCCGCAGTGTGTTGCTGAACGTGACGGTTGCCGTCTGCCCGCTGACCACAGTGACTCTCCGGGTTTCCTGCGGCTCATATTGGTCGTAGGACTGCTCGGTTACAGTATATATCCCTGGCCGGAGATTCTCCAACTGGATTTCACCGTTTTTCCCGGTGGTAACGTCCTTGTCCACGCCATTCCCGGAAATGTGGAAACGGATGCCCTCAACCTTGCCGTCTTCCGCGTTTTTGACGATTTTCATATTCCCGGCTGCCGTCTGTACCTTAAAGTATGCCGGCATCCGGGTCGCTTTCACCTTTTGTTCCGGATATCATATCCTGGTTCTCGTCTTCCTTGCCAGGAACCGACCAGATGAGTAGTCCGGTGGTATGATTGGTGGACGGCATCCGGCGGTTCAGCTTAATGGTAACGGATTCGTTAATCGGCTTGGAAGAGGTAATTGTCAGCACATCACCGTTGATTTTTACAGATGCTCCGCCGCCGGCAGATACATAGAACTTGTTCAGCACATGATTGTCATCGGTCAGCGAAAGGGTGTACCTGCCGTTGACGTAGTCCATCTCATAGGTTTTAGCCATTAATGGGACGCCGCTGGTAAAACTCGGACGTCTGTAATGGATTGCCATATCCGACAGGATGCGGTCATAGTAATCCTTAAAATATTTGTTGCGGCAGTATTGCTCAGTCATCGTGCCGGTATATCCGTTTATGGGATAGGTCTTATCATTCAGTTCGGTCGGTGATGACCGGAATCCCAGCGTGATCTGCCAGATGATCAGCTGGGTGGCTGCGTAACAGGCATTGGCATCCTTGCTGGTTTCCAGATCGGTTCGGTTGGGATACCCATAGGAAAGAGCAAGATGCAGGAGATCTTTTTGATCGTCCGACAGCATCTCGTATTTGTTTCCGTGGGTAGCGTTGCTGGAGCCCGCATAGCTGGCGGAATCCGGCAGCGGGATACCATGTTCAATGCAAAAGCAATAGACGTAATCCGCACCATACACCCAATTCAGATTTATTTCCGGTCAGACCGGGGCGTTTTGCGGTATAGTCGTGCATACTCCGCCGCAGAGGTTTGATCTCATAGCCGAATGGATTATCTTCCTTTTTCAATCCATAAGCGGCTGAAAACGTCTTGCCCTCTTTATCCGTCAGCGTATAGTCCCAGCTGACTTCGCATTTGGACAGATCCATCGTCACATCCGCTGCTGATGCACTCATAGGCAGAAGAACAGTGAGCAGCATGAACACTGCCAGCACCGCAGACAGGATGCGTTTTGATTTGGTAAGCATTCTTTTTCCTCCGTTTCAGGGTACAAAAAAGACACCGTCTGTTTCTCAGACGAATGTCCTTGTTCGTACAAGTATATTTTTGGTTTTTTATCCGCCGTAGATCACGGCGAAAGCAATATCCCCATCGATGGTGATCTGCACCACCTTGTAGGTCATATAGTCGCTTGTGATCCCATTTGCCGGATCAGTTGAAGTTTCAACAATTTTATCAATATGATTTTTGAGTCGGCTAATGGTTCCCTCTACACCTTCGTATTTAATTCTCGGTGTTCCCATATATCCAACATCCCAGCCGAACTCCATGGAGTCTTTCCACTCAAAGGTGAAGCCTTTCTTCGCATAGCTTTCGGCATAGGCGGTTGCTTCCCGTATAATGCGGTCATAGTCCGCTTGGGTATATACCGGATCGGTCGGTTCGGTGACCGGGGGTTCTGTCGGCTTCGTTGGATTTGATCCCTCTGCTTGGGGAGGAACTGCAGGCTCATCCGGCTCCGGTTTTGTTGGTCGGGAGGTTTCTGCCGAGGCTGGTGTATCCGGCTGTGTGGGAGTTGACGAAGCCCCCGGCTTTTTCGGCGGCTTGGTCTGTTCCGGTCGGCTCTCCGGAGGCGCTTGGGTACTTGCGGGCGCAGACGATCCTGCATTGGATTTTTCCTGTTCTGCCTGGCAGAGAGGGGACAGCCAAGCCGTTTCCCGAAGCGGCAGGCTCTGTCTGCTCCATCCGGTCAGCAGGGACGCTGCTGTTTTGACTGGATTCCGATGACTTTTCCGCTATCACTGTACTGCTCGTTCCAGCGGTTTCAGGCTGTATGGGGACTGGCTGATTCCCGCATCCTGCAAGGCTTATGAGCATGCTCCCGCAGAGAACTGCACAGATGAATGGTTCTTTTTTCATTTCCGATCACTCCTCTTACCTCCAGAATACAGAGATTTCCGGAAATGTCCAGCGACTATGACGGCTTTTCAAAAATATTTTTGTTTTAACAAATTCCGTTTTTCTGCTCCGCCCATTTCACCGACAAATGGATGAGGGCGGCTCGTTGTTCCTCGGCGGACAAACCATCGAGGAACTGGAGCAGGGTGACGCCGTCCGGCTCACTGCCGGCAGGCTTTTCTGCTTTGCTGCATCCATCGCAGATTTTTTTCCCGTTTAACCACGACCGTGCCATCATCCTGCTGAGTAAAAGACAACACATCGTTAAACGAAAAGCCTGTGCGCCGGCGCATTTCATAGGGGATGGTGATCCGGCCGCGCTTCCCAAGCACACGATACAGTTTAATCATCTTCCTCATCCTCTCCGGTTAATTCTTCCATTTGGTTTTTTCAGGCATTCGCCGCAGCATGGGCAGCAATAGGGACAGTCCTCACAGTCCTCATCATATGCCCCGCAGAAAGTGTCTTCCTCATCCGCCTTCTGCAGTACAAGGCGGCGATCCTCCACAAAGGCTTCCAGTGTCATATCCTCCGTAAATCCCAGTTCATCGAACAGTTCGGCGGGAACCGGAAGTAATCTGAATTCAGTTCGTTTCATAGCAGATAATCCTTTCATTTAAGATTTGCCGGGGGTCAAAATCGTATTCGCCAAACAGGGTGAGCTGTATGCTGGAACGAGCGCGCTCCGTTGTGTCATAGTTGGCGATCAGCAGTTCGGGATACTGTTTGCCGTTATCAAACCGCTGTGCAATATTGGACAGGCGTGTTGTGGTTTCAATCACGATACCCGACTGGGAATACAATTCCCGGATATATGGGCAGTCGTTGTAGGACAGCAGGAACTTTCCCTGGATGGAGAGGAGGGTGTCCCTCAAACGGATGTGATCTGCTTCGGTGAATCCATTCTCACCGATGTTCTGGTAATACCCCTCTGTGGCATGGTAGGGCGGGTCGAGATAGAAAAAGCTCACCGGACGGTCGTACTGGCGGATCAGCTTTTCGAAGTCCTTGTTCTCAATAACGACCTTCGCCAGCCTGCGGTGGGCCTGTTCAATTAGAGGAAAATTAGACCGGATATCGTGGGGCTGGCTGCCGAAGCTGGTCAATCCCGAAGCATAGGAATAACGGATCAGCTGATAGAACCATGCAGCCCGCTGGACATCACTTGCGGGGCTGTCCCGTGCCAGCGCCGCCCGGACAGCATCGAAATCCTCTCTTGCATTCAGCACAAACCGCAGGGCCTCCATGAGTTCTTCCGGTTTTTCCCTGACACAGCGGTAGAGATTGACCAGTAGCCCGTTGAAATCGTTATAGACCTCGAAATCATTTCCGGGTGGTTTGTGAAAGAGAACCCAGCCACCCCCGCCGAAGACTTCAATGTATCGCTCGTAGTATATTGGAAACAGACTCACGATCAGCTCCCGCAGGGCCTTTTTGCCGCCGATCCAGGACATGAAGCTGTTCAGTTGCCATCACCCCCCTTCAGGGGCAGGCGGGTCTGGTCGGTGTCAAACTGTTCCAGGGAGCGGTTCAGACCGTGGATGGCGGCGGCGATACCGCTGATCCTGCGGGTCAGATGCCCAATGGTTGCCCGCACCTCCTGCTCGGTGGCGGCGTAAAAATAGCCGCTGGAGTTGCTGGCAATCGGGATCCCGGCCCGGCGCAGCTGATTGACAAGCTGCCGAAGCTCTGTGCCCTTGATGGAAAAGGTCCGTTCCAATTCCCGGCTGGTTGCGGCGCACAAAGCACCCGGATGGTATCGCCTCAGATGCTCCGCAAGCAGTTCCTTCTGCATGGATGCCTCCTTTCCGGGGCGTTTTTCCGAAAAAGGGCGCAAAAAAACAGGGACCGTTATCCCTTGCGGAAAAACGGCCCCTGTGTGTTCTTATTCTGTTGTTACCGGATCACCCCCAACCCTCGCAGAAGCAGGACACAGTCCAATGCTCCCTGGCGGTAGAGGTGTCTGCACTGGCGGCAAGTAACCTGGTTCAATTGCCGGATATAATCCAGCATCAGTTTGCGGTGCTGTTCATCCAGCTGTGCGTCCTGTCGGATCTGGTCGCTGATGTGGGAGAGAGCAGCCTCCCCGCCAGCTTCAGGCAGCTTCTGATCCAGCTCCTGCAAAGCGGTTTCGATGAGGCGGTCTATGGTATCCTGCAGGATCTCTTTTCGCTCATCCATTGGAAGCACCTCCTATTTGCTCCACAACACTATCACACACTCTATGGAATAGCGATACCAAAATCCAATAAAAATACCGCCTTCACATTGTCTGGGCTGTCATCGGCGATCCACCCAAATCACTGTACTCGTAACGGAGTTCCCCTCCATTCCATGCAACATAGCCGTGGTCGGTGGCGCTCAGACCATGCTTTTGGATATACCATTCGGCATAGCTCTTTCCGTCAAAGCATTTGGCCAGAAAGCTGTCTCGGTCAATAATCCCACTTTTGACCGCCAGCTCGAAGCCGAATCTGCCAAGCTCGACCCCTCGGGGTATGAAGGCAAAGTGCTGGAGGTTCTGGGAAAAGTCCAATGCCTGATCCAGCCGGTGGCAGTCCTCCAGTTCCAGAACAGCCTGCCATTTATCCATCCAGTACGCCTCACCCTGGCCCTGTTCTGCCCATACATATCCAAAGTCAATGGCATGGCGCACAAGTTCGCTGGCTGAGTCATACTGGGAAAGGATATCCATCAGTTGGGGCAGACAGCAGTCCACCTCCAAAGCGATGCACTCGTTGAGGCTCTCTGCCTGCATTGCGTCCATGCCCAAAAGCAGTTCATCCGGATAATGGGGATCCGTGTATTCCCCGGCGTCGGGAAAGCCTATCCAGACACCTTCCATATTGGAGCGGCTGGCCAGCTTGATACGGATGGCGTAATCGCCGGTTGTGGGGAGTTCTGAGAGGTTTTTATCCGGTTGATGTTTTGGGGCAGCACTGCGCCGGATATAATGGCCTTCGCAAAACACGCCGGAGGCTCCTTCCTGCCGGAACATCTGCCCAACATAGGCGGGAGAGAAATAGGGGCGGGCAGCATCCGGAACCTGCTCCAGATGCTTCATAACAAACTGGCCCAAAGCGTCCTCGTCCCCGGCGCTGTAAAACAGCTCATAGCAGTGAAGCTGACCGGCTATTTCGATGGCTTCGCTGGCTGTTTCAGGCTTCTCCAGCTTCATCGCACCGCGAAACAGGAGCTGCTCCTTTTCCGTCATGGCGGCAAACCGCTGTTCCAGCCACTCGTATTCAGATTTGGTCAGTTCCAGTCCGTCCAGTGTATCCATCAATTGAACAAGTGCCTGTTCTTCTGCCATATCAGATCATCTCCATTCCGTTCTGCTCCGGGGCTTCATGGAGAGACTGAACGGGCTGACCGTCCAGTCTGCGGATCAGCCCATATTCTGTGATGACACCATTCCTATCCTCCAGAAGCTCTCTGCCGATCTCCGCTGACTGACCCGTCTGGAAAAGAGCCTCCGGCAGATCCGGGTATTTCTCCCGCAGCACCAGTTCCGCATAACCCCATGGTTGGGCCACATCTGGACGGAGCTCATATTGGTCCAGATCCTCCATCAATCGGATGGCATCCTGCAGGCCGGAACAGCCGCTTGCTTCCAGAATCGCCTTATATTTTATAATGGCGTCCTCATTCCAAATACGCTGCTTCTGTTTGAGCAGGGTGGCCATTTTTTCCGCAGGGGCAAGCCCACCTGCATCTGCTATTGCGTCGTTAATCATCTCCCGAAGGGAGGGGATCAGGCATTCCACGCACTGGAACCCGCACTCCTTCTCGGAGTTGGCCCCCACCTTATCAATGGCCTGTCCTATGGCGTTTCCGACAGCAGGAAGATTCAGAAATATGCTTTTATCGCTGTCATACGCCGGGTCGTCAAAACGGCCCATGGTCACTTCCAGCACCACCGGAGAGCCTGACCGGTCAAAATAGGCCATCTGACCAGGCCGATACACTTCCTCAAACGACTCTCCATTTGATTCCATATAGCCGCAGCTGGTAAATACGCCGCCGATGGTCTGGCGATGTTCTTCGCCAAAGACCTCCAGAAGACGCCCATGATAGCCGCTGCCCGGTTCGGTGGTGTCCAGCAGGCACATGGCCTCTTTCGTAAGCATCTCGTTTTCATACAAAAACGCCCCCAGGCTTTCATCATTGAAAACATCGGGGAGAATATGGCAGTCTGCATTGAATGTAAGGTTGATAAGCCTGGGAATCGGGATGGATTTTGTGCCACGGGCCTGTTCCATTTTCAGCAGGCCATCCATGGAAAGCAGTTCCACACTGGTCAGCATGGTCAGCCGCATTGCAAAGAGGTTCAGTTCATAGAGATTTTGGGCGCCACCGATGAGTTCGGAGGAGAGGCCGGCCCACCAACTTCGTGTCAGCTCAATGCCGCAATTCCGGCCATCGGGGATCCGCGCCTTTTGGAGCGCATCATGAAACTCTGCCCAGGTTGCAGGAAGCTTCAGTGTGATAGCAGTTTCATATCCTCTGGGTCCGCCGTTGCTGATTTCAACCTCAAACGCTTTTTTCTGATAATCCAATTCGGCACCTCCTAACTGAGCGTCATGCCCATCGGCTCTTGCTCATAGGCTTTGGGATCTGCGCCGGGGACATCCCAACCGCACATACTGCCCACCTCCATGGCCTTACGCTGCCACATGGTGACACCCATCTCCTCATTCAGCTGGTCAGCCAGTTCTACATTTTTCTCTTTATCTCCGGTATCCCAATCAGAGGGGTAGTACCCGGTTTCGCCGCGCTTGATGCAGATCAGCTGGCCGGTGGTGAGCAAGGTAGAGAAGCACAGTTCCGGCAGTCCCTTTGCAATTCTGGGCGCAAACAGTTCTTTCTCTGTCTGGATGCTCCAGTCATCGCTGTTCCACAGATGAACATAGAGCTCTCCGCCATCCACAGAAATCTCACGCTGTTCAAAGCCTTCGCCCCAGCCGTCCGATGCCTGACCTGAGATGTACTCCTTGAGGGTATCCAGTTCGTGGGCGGAAAGTTCTCCGACCACGCGGCATTCTGCCACACCCCAGAGCTGTCCATTGCGCTCCTCTACGGTGAACACAGCAGAACGCACCTTCCTGTTGACCTCATCATCCACATCATACCAGTGCATGATGCCGTTTTCGTTTTCCTCCGGCATACGGTTTCCAACGAGGGCCTTGAGTATCTGGCCCTCGTAATTACGGAGGCCGTTACCCTCCAATTCTGTGCCGGTGTCCTCGATGTCGCCCCATTCGTTCCGCTCATAGAGATCGGCTGTAAGGGGCATATACAACTTCATAGTGGTGGGCTCAGGCGGCAGGACGGAAAAACTGTCCTCTCCGATGATTAGGGCCAGACAACTGCCATTGTCCCACTTCACATGGAATTGTCCGATGTCGTCGATACTTTCCAGCGTGCCCATGGTGCCGGACGGCACTGGGTGATACGGATCTTTCATCTCTCTGAGCTTGATTCGGCTCCCAGCGGGGTACTGGTTCCGCAGAAAAGCCAGCCATTCTCTCGGCACATTGTTCATCAGGTCATTCCTCCCATCGTCATGCCCTCTTGGGGCGTATTTTCATAATCCTCCAGCGGGCGGGGATTCTCCTCGCCGTAGAGGTCGTACAGGATATCGTCCACCTGCTTGCGGATTGCGGGATCATCGGTCAGGGTTTCGTAGCGGAAGCCGGTAACAGGGTGATTCGGAAGCTCATCTCGGATGCATTGGAGGAAAGTCTCCGCATCCGTATATTCCTGCTGTTCGCCGCTGGCAAATGTCACCCGGCCTATCACCGCCGCCTGCTCCGCCAGATTCTGCCGCTGGACTCGGAGATCAAAGGCCGTCAGGTATGCCTGATAGTCGCCGGGGACAGGGTTGCAGCGCAGACAGTAGCGGTAATTCTCCGTCTCTACGATGTAGCCGTAGTTCGATGGCCAGTTGCCAACCTCACCGCCGTGGCTCCAGCAGTATTTGCTCATGCTGGACAGGTCCTTCAGGACGCCGGTATGCAGTTCATCCACGACCTGCTGCAATTCCGCCTTGAATTCCGGAGAATTCAGCTCCTCGGGGCCTCGGGGCCACCATGTATGCCAGAACTCCTTCCCCCGGTGACCAAAGTCCATTCGGACATGACCGATGCAGCCAAGCCGCTGGTCCTCCTCCGGCTTCATGGCATAGAAAAGGCCCGCTTCATCGAAAGAAGCGGGCCTGATCTGATAACGGGAGGGGATTGGCATTTCATGCTGGCGGCAAAAATCTATAAGGGTGATTTCCTCATCAAGAAAATCGGTTTGTCCCTTAACATCAAGGTAATCCTGACCATCGGGGAAGATGACTGGTTCCGGCGTAAGGATGGAACCAGCATAGTTGACGATAACCCGCGCCTCCAGCGTACTGATCAAATCGGGGTCATAGTCACTGCCACGCAGATCGTAGACATACCAGCCATCTGGCACGGTAGATCGATCCACCCTTGAATCTGAAAACAAAGCGGGCTTCCCAAGCAGTTCGATGTGCTGCATGGAATCGCTCCAGACATTGATGGTCATTGTATCCCTCCTATTTCCACCGTATTTTCCCATGCTTCCTGATCTTTGAGGGAGGCTCTTATCTGGGCGTATAAATCATCCAGCGCAGGAGACTCATAGCCCCAGAATCCAGCAATTTCCCGCATCAGCCTTTCACATTCTGTCACCGATTCTCTGGCGCCATCGGACCCCAGACTGGAAATCATATCAATCGCGTAGAGGTATAACCCCTGTATCACAGCGTCCCTATGCTCCTGTGTAGGAGTCCATTGGTGAACTGCCTGATCCACTTCCTGTATCTTCCGGTCAAAGGCCGTCACATGGTCTACTGTTTTGGCATCTAAGCCCCAGTAGCCTGCCAGTTCGTCTACCAAGCGGCGGAGGGCGGAAATCTGTTCCTTGCCTGCATCTCCTGCTTTCTGCCGCAGCTCTGCGGCATATTCTGTCAGGCCGTCAACGCATTTGGAGATTAGGGCTTTATCCTTCCGGGCTTGCGGTTCCATAGCGTTGATCAGTTCATCTAAAGTCATTCTCAATATCTGCACCTCCTTATCCCCAGTCATTCGGTATTCGACACGAACACTACCACACTCTGACAGCAATAGCTATCTGAATTTTTTGGCCTTGAAAATACAGCTGATTACCGCTGCACCATTCAATCCGATTTCTTTATGAACACCACCACGACAGATGGTCCTCAATTTCAGATGCCTCATTCTATTCTCCCCCACTGAAGGCCCTGTTGCGCTTGATATGCTTCGGCCGGGTCTTCCGACATCAATTCCTCCAGAGCCATTACTCCGAAATAGGACACATAACCATAGGCGCTGAAACGGCCATTTTCCTGTTGGATGCGGTGCTGCCCATAGCCCTCATAATCGTAGAAGGCATCCAGATGGTCATCATATCCAAACCGGCCGGACTCTTGGATCATGTATTTCCCATATTCTTTTGGAGTGTGGACGCCGGGAATAAAGTCGAACTGATCCAGATTTTCAGCCAAACGACAGATCTCACCGGCATTCTCAGGTTCTGCGAATATGATTACAGCTTCCAGCTTGGCCCTGTCTTTTTGATCCAGTTTTGCAATGGCTCCGCACATGGCATTGAGTGAATCCAGGCTGTCCCGCTTTTCATCCAGTATCTCGCCGACCTCTTTCTGAAGCAGGAATACATCTATCGTGTAGTCCGCATGGTCAGGATCCTGCCAGCCTGTCCGCAGCAGGGTGCGGCGAATCTGCTGCTCTGACGCGGGGAGCCAAAGCAGCTCCGGGGCTTGGTTTTCTGCCGGTACAATTTTCAATCCCATGCCGCTGTTGTCATAAAGATATTCCGGAAACTGCCGCCCATTGTAGAGCGGCTCCAATTTCATGCCGTTGTCGTAGACCACGCCGTAGGGGGTGACTGTCCCGGCTTCGCTGTCGATGAGCAAATAGGCGGTTTCGGTTCCATCCAGCGCCTCCAGATCTTCTGTTCTGGCACAGCCCCCATTCAAATTCATGTAATGTTCACGCCCGATTTTTTCAAGGTCGGAAAAATCGGTGATCACAGTGATCTTCTGACAGCAGAAGGTCAGATTGATGAGATCCTTTATTTCCGAGAGCCCCAGCTTGTGGGCCATCCCCTGGAACTGGGCGGCCTCTCCGTCATCGAAGCTGTCCAGCCGCTTGGCCAGATAGTCCAGCTCATCAAGGGTGACCTGTGTGCCGATCAGAGTGTTCAGGACGGTATAGAAGCTGTCCAACTCATCCACCTGACAATCCTGCCGGAGTGTATCGCCGATCTCCAGGGGTCCCAACAGCTCTATCGTGCTGTCATAGTTCTGATTGGGAATGGGGAAGGGGATCGTGGCCTGTCCATATTCCGGATGCTGGGCGTTGCTCAGTACCACTTGGAGCACATATCTCATTTTTTCACCTCCGCAGCTATGATCGTTTTTCCATACCGGGCGATCAGCATAGCGTTGAGAATATCACCGAAGGCTTCGCTGCTAACCTGTTCCTCGTCCGCCAATTCTGCGGAGGTAATGAGTAGCTTCCCGCAGTAGAGGCCCTTGGCTGCTCTGTACACCGGATAGTCCCTCGGGTCGATCCCCCGCAGGGAAACGGAGGAGAAGTCGATCCTGCCGTGAGATATATGGGGAAGCACTCTCCGCCAGAGCCCGATGCGGGAGGAGAGCAGATAAACCGCCGCCAGCTTCTGGGGGCAGATAGAGGCTGTGCCGGCCTCCGGCCACTCAGACAGCCTGTGCCGATGGGCCGGTTCCAGCGCAAGAGGAAGCGTATTCCCTTTGGAAAGAGAGCTGGCCCGCTTCCATAACTTCTGGTGGCCTGCCATGCGGAGGCATCTCTCCGCAAGCTCCTGATAGCCAATAGTCCCTGCTTCCAACCGCTCCGGAATGTATGGGCAAACAGATTCCTGACAGGTGTGCCGCATATAGCTCCGGCAGTAGGTGCAGTCCACATCCTCTTTTTTGTAATGGAATCTGCACAGGACCATCATCCCGCCGCCCCGTTTCTGAAAGCCGGGAACACTCATCATCATCCGTTCCAAACCGGCCAACGGAGTGTCTTGTGAAAAATATTTTGTCATTGCTGTTCCTTTCCGCATAAAAAATGGGGCCTGCTTATCTGCCTATCAGCAGATGCAGGCCCCGTTCTTCCGGTACTCTTACAGATTCATTTGTGGTTCCTGTCCCTGGCTTTGCTCCAAACGCTCTGCCAGATCCGGGACGGTGTATTCGATCTTTGTTCTTGAAGTCTGCAGGGCCTTGAGCTGGCCATCCTCCGGCTCAGGTCCCTCATCCAGCAGATAATCTGTGGCCCGATAGAGCTGGGTTAACTCCTCCGGTGAAAAAAGCTGGGCTTTGGAGATCAGCCCGGAGCGGACGGCGAAGTCCTGTTTGGCTCCTTGGAAATCCTCCTCATAATAATGTCCATGACTCACCCCGGTCCTGTCATGATCCCAGATCCATGTGACAAATTGATAACCCCAGCCGTTTTCCAATTCACGCCCAGCCAGCACTGCGCCGCCAAAATCCGCCAGCAGATGGAATTTCTCACTCAGACCGCTGGCATGAAGGAGGGGGGCGGTCTGGACCGCTTCAACATAGGCATACACTTCATCTGCAGTCTGGGCAACTTTATGGTATAGTTCACCGGCTTCCGGCTGATTGCTTCCGGCAGGGAGGAGGAACACATCACTCCCCGCCGAAACAGAGAGAACCGGCTGGTTGTTCAGCAGCACTGTCAGCCGGTTCTTCTCCGGATGGCCTGCGGTGATTCCAGCTGCCCGCAGGCGGCGGGCTAACTCTGCAAAATATTTATTTTCCAAACTCATTCCTCCCCTGAAAATGAAAAAGCCGGAACCTCTTTTGAGATTCCGGCAGAAAAGAAAAAGCGGCAAATATTCCCCGCAGGAAACACCGCCGCTCTTTTCCGTTCTCTATATCATCTGATACCCGCGGGTTTGACTCTTATCAGAGTGAATAGCGCAAGGTCAAATATCGATAAAATGAGGCCCGTAGATTTACTCATCTACGGGCCTCGGAAGCCTTGAAAACACTGGGGTTTTACACCCAACATCTTTTTTGGCCTCCCTTTCTGGTGGAGGCGGCGGGAGTCGAACCCGCGTCCGAAAGCACTTTAACAGGACTTTTCTCCGGGCGCAGTCAGGATTTAAAGCATTCCCTCCGCGCAAGGACACCTGACGGACCTTACGCTTTGGTAGAGTCATAATGCGTGGGCAGGTCAACTCTTTCCCGCCTCACGGACGCCACGTTTACGACGCCTTCCCCGGCCCGTGGCCTCTCCGGTTCAGACGGCCGCCTACTTAGGCAGCGAGAGCAACTTCGTTGTTGTTCTTTAATTTATAAGTTACCCGTTTTATAGAGGCCAGGCGCCTCTGCCCGCTTATCCTGCCTCCACACCCCCGTCGAAACCGGTACGCCCCCGTGTGAGCGGCGCACGACAAGTACGCCGCGAATACGGGAAACCCGTCAGGTATGCGAAAGCAAAAGGAAATGAAATTACATCTTCTCCGGCTCGGGATAGTCAACGCCCTGCGTATCCACGCGGATGGTCTTGATGACCTGTGGCTTTTTCGGCATGTCGTTGTACATGTTGCGGTTCACTCGGGAGATGTCCACAGCGGCCTGCGCATTCTCGGTAATCTTACCAAACGCCGCATACTGACCGTCAAGGTGCGGCGCGTCGGCCACCATGATGAAAAACTGGCTGCCCGCGCTGTCGGGGATCATCGTGCGCGCCATCGAGAGAACGCCCAGCGTGTGCTTAAGATCGTTCTTGAAGCCGTTGGCGGAAAATTCACCCTTGATCTCGTAGCCGGGGCCGCCTGTGCCGTTGCCGTCCGGGTCGCCGCCCTGGATCATAAAGCCGGGGATGACGCGGTGGAACACCACGCCGTCGTAAAAACCGGAGTTTGCCAGCGCGATGAAGTTGTTGACGGTGTTGGGCGCGATCTCTGGATAGAGTTCGCCGCTCATCACCGCGCCGCTTTCCATTTCGATGGTCACGATCGGATTTGCCATAATTTCTCTCCTTATCTCCGCGCTTTCATCGCGCGGTCGATCTCGCGCTTGGCGTCACGCTTGGCGGCGTCCTCGCGCTTGTCGTAGTTTTTCTTACCCTTGCACACACCGACTTCGACCTTCACGCGCGCGTCCTTGAAGTAAACGCTCAGCGGGATCAGCGCGTAGCCGTCCTGCTTGATGAGCGAATAGAGCTTGCCTATCTCGCGCTTGTGCAGAAGGAGCTTTTTGGGCCGGTCGGGGTCATGGTTGAAGATATTGCCCTTGTCGTAGGGCGAAATGTGCATCGACAGCACGTTCGCCTCGCCGTTTTTGACGATGACATAGCTGTCTTTCAGGTTAAGCGTGCCGGCGCGGATGGACTTGACCTCCGTGCCCTTGAGCTCGATGCCCGCCTCGTAGCGGTCTTCGACAAAATAGTCGTGGAACGCCTTGCGGTTCTGCGCCGCGATTTTTATCCCCTTTTTCTCCGCCACGGCACATCGCCTCCTTTGCGCTTCCATGATAGTGTAGCATACTTTTTCGCCCCAGACACAAGGGCTGTCACAAAAACGTAACAATTCGAAAAAACGCCGCATTCCGCTCTATTCTGCCCATCCACTTTAATTTATAGTAGAATTCCGCCCGCCGCCGTGCTATAATTTTAGTATCTATCCCATGCTTTGGCGGCGATCCGCCGCACTCAGGAGGCAGTTTTATCATGGATCTGACCGAACGCCAGCTTTCCCGCGAGACGATCTACGAGGGAAAAATTCTGCATATCTACCGCGACGACGTGCTCCTGCCAAACGGCAGAACGAGCGTACGCGAAGTCGCCGAGCATCCCGGCGGTGTCGCCATCGTCGCTCTTGACGAAAACGACAATGTGCTCACCGTGAAGCAGTACCGCTACGTCTTCTCCCGTGTGCTTGAGGAAATTCCCGCAGGGAAACTGGAGCGTGGCGAGGACCCCGATGAGGCCGCGCTGCGTGAGCTGAAGGAGGAAACGGGCGCAACGCCGAAGCGCATGACGAATCTCGGCAAGCTCCTCGTCTCCCCCGGCTGCTACAGCGAGGTGCTGCACCTTTATCTTGCCGAGGGTCTGACCTTCGGTGAGCAAAATCCTGACGAGGACGAGTTTTTAGAGCTTTACCGCACGCCGTTTTCCGACATGCTCGCACGCGTGATGCGCGGCGAGATCGAAGATGCGAAGTACCGTCTGCGGTATCCTCAAGGTCCACGCCCTGCGCACAGCGCAAAAAGAGAGACAGGAGAAAGAAACTGATGGAACAGAAGAAGACCGTCCTCATTGTCGAGGATGAGAAAAACATCGATCGATATCATCCGCTTACAACCTCCAGCGTACGGGACTATACACGCTCGAGGCCTACGACGGTGAGGCGGGCCTTGCCATGGCGCGCGAG
>ENA-OQDT01001145-OQDT01001145.1-human-gut-metagenome-genome-assembly--contig:-NODE-1145-length-16092-cov-3.841090_pt1 | contig 16092 bp, 18 predicted proteins | sample MGYA00242786_ERZ504617 | MGnify/ENA primary metagenome ERZ504617 (study PRJEB26092, sample SAMD00036337) | human gut metagenome | host: Homo sapiens | study: EMG produced TPA metagenomics assembly of...
AACAAGAGGAGTGAAGAAAGTGCCAAAAGGGAGCAGAAGAAAAGAAAAAGGAAACTGACGAAAACAAGGTGCAACAACGAGAGCCTTCCATTCGCGTTCTGCTTACAGACTCGTCCTGGCAATCCTGTTATCACCAGTCAGTAACCATAGAACAAAAAAGGGAAAAGAACATACCTACACCCCCGGATTCACAGGAGCTCCAGAATGATAGTCTGCTTCTGGACGGGGGAACTGATGGCATTGCGATTCCCTCTATTGAAAGAGCTCAGAATCCTCCTGTTTATTATGGAACTCTGGAAATTAAAAAGACAGCGCAGGGGCTGCTGATTATTAATGAATTGTCCCTGGAAGCTTATCTGGAAGCTGTAGTCCCAAGTGAAAATGCCTGCATCCTATGAAGAACAGGCATTGATGGCCCAGGCAGTATGTGCCAGAACCTATGCAGTTTGCCAGATACAGGAAAACAGTCTGGAAAAATATGGGGCGGATGTAGATGACAGCGTGAATTATCAGGTTTACAACAATTTTGGAGCAGATAAAAGAACAAATAAAGCAGTACAGGATACAAAAGGTCAGATCCTATGCCAGAATGGAGAACCGATCACGGCTTATTATTTTTCTACATCAGCAGGCAGGACAAGCACAGATGAGATCTGGGGAGCAGACAGGTCAGCAGCTTATCTGAAAAGTGTAGAATGTGATTTTGACCAGAATATGCCATGGAGCAGCTGGAGCGTGGAAATTCCCTGGGAAACTTTGGAGAAACGATCGGGAAATCTGGAAGGCAGTGGGAAATTTATAGGACTTCAGGTTATTAAAAAGAATATCAGTGGTGCAGTTACGGGAATGGAGATTGTGACGGAAAATAAAAGTATACAGCTGGAAGGCGAATATGAAATACGGCAATTTCTTTCCCCGGCAGGGTGTTTGATTACAGAAAAAGATGGAAGTATTGTGAACGGCAGTAATCTTCTGCCAAGTGCCTATTTTGAACTGAACGTGAAATCCGGTAAGGTAGTACAGATTCAGGGAAAAGGGTATGGCCACGGTGTGGGAATGAGCCAGAACGGGGCAAATGAAATGGCCAGGGAAGGTTATGGCTGGCAGGAAATTCTGGAGTATTTTTTTAAGGATATTACGTTGGAAGAGGTGGGAAATAACCTGTCAAAGCAGGAAGCGTGACATTTTGCAAGGTGTTTTTGTAAACAAAGTTCACAGAAAACCCGAGAATTAAGTTTGCGCAGCAAACGCTACTTCTTGTGCTTGTCACAAGAAGGTTCGTCTTTCTGTGCATCGCGAAGCGTGTTACTGTGAACGGAGTGAACCGTAACCGTTACTGGTCATGGAAAGAACAGTAACACCAGGAAAAAGTAGACAGAAAGCATGTTTCGTGATATGATACAAAAAATGATTACGAAAATGTAACAGGAGCAATCATATGGATAAGAAGAAAGAAAAACAGAGCGTTCTCCAGCTCCTGCTCGGCTTTATGGCCAGAGCAAATGGAGACCATGTGGGAGCTTATGCGGCACAGGCAGCATATTTCCTGATTATGTCTTTTATTCCGTTTATTCTGTTTCTCACGACTATAATTCGATATACACCTTTAACATACAATATGGTCAGCGAAACCATCCGGGCATTTGTGCCTCACAATATACAGAATTTTGTGCTTACCATTGTATCAGAAGTATATGGCAGAAGCACGGCGGTAGTTCCGATTTCTGCTATCATGGCATTGTGGTCAGCAGGAAAAGCCATGCAATCCCTTACGAACGGACTGAATAGCATTTATCACGTCCATGAGACCCGTAACTGGCTGATTACCAGAATGTATGCAGTTGTTTATACATTTCTGTTCAGCATTGCAATTATTGCAAGTCTTCTGCTTCTGGTTCTTGGAAATCAGATTCAGATTATGGCAGGAAAGTACGTTCCATTCCTTGGGAGAATTATCGGAAAGATCATTGGAGCCAGGACGGCGCTTGTATTTGCCGGACTGTTTCTGATCTTTCTGATTTTGTATAAAATGCTTCCAAACCGTAAAGCTACTTTTAAAAGTCAGGTGCCGGGAGCTCTTCTGATTGCAGCAGGGTGGTCCCTGTTTTCCTATTTCTTTTCTATTTATTTTGACATGTTTCCAGGCTTCAGCAATATGTATGGAAGCCTGACTGCGTTGATCATGGTGATGCTGTGGCTGTATATCTGTATGAATCTGCTGCTGTATGGAGCAGAGATCAACGCTTACTTTGAAAAACAGTTCAGAATGGCCCAGGCATCCATGAGGGAAATACTCAGCCGCGAGCGTGATGAGGCGGAAAAAGAGCTTAATAAAGAGAAGACAAAATATCTGGAAAAAGAGAATGGAAGAAAGAAAAAGACTGAGATGAAAGTTTCAGCTGAGAAAAAGAAGGAAGAGCAACAGATAAATTAACCTCTTGACAGATTCACTCTGATGTGGCATAGTTATAAAAGAGAAAAAGCCAGGAAGGTGTTTATAGGAAATTATTTTCTTTCAGAGAGAGGAAGCCACCGGCTGTAAGCTTCCTTAAGTTCAGATAGTTTCTGAGTTTCGCACCGGAGCCGCGTTTCTGAAATTTCCAGTAGGAAGCGACGTGAAGCTGCGCGTTAAGCGGCGGGAGAGCCTGTATATACAGGAATCAGGGTGGTACCGCGGAATATGCTTCGTCCCTTTTGTTGGGGACGGAGCTTTTTTATTTTCACGAGCAAGAGTCAAAGTCCACGCTTGGGTGAGAACTTGGTGACTGCCGCGAAAATGTAGGAAATACGCAAAGCGGGTTTTTCGCATTGTAAAGTCCTTGGAGCGCGCGAGCGCGGAACAATCCGCTTTTACGAAAGAAAAAATCTGCTATGTAGATATTTTCTTCCCTTTCTTTCCCTCCCGCACCTGGCAGATTATAAAAATAAAGGAGAAATGAACCATGGATATGAAAGAAAGACTTCAGGAACTGGCTGAGAACGCCAGAGTACGGATTGAAGAATCCGAAGGCCTGGATAAATTAAATGATGTGCGTGTGGCATATCTTGGAAAAAAAGGAGAGCTTACCGCAATCTTAAAGGGAATGAAGGACGTTTCCCCGGAGGAGAGACCGAAGATTGGCCAGCTTGTAAACGAGACCAGAGCTAAGATCGAAGGTCTTCTTGAAGAGTCCAGACAGAAACTGGAAGAAGCAGTCAGAGAAGAGAAGATGAAAGCAGAAGTAATCGATGTTACCCTACCTGCAAAGAAATCCAGAATCGGTCATCGTCATCCCAACAGCATTGCGCTGGAAGAGGTTGAGCGCATTTTTATTGGAATGGGCTATGAAGTTGTAGAAGGTCCGGAAGTTGAATATGCAGATTACAACTTTACCAAGCTGAATATTCCGGAGAATCATCCGGCAAGAGACGAGCAGGATACTTTCTTTATCAATGATTCCATACTTCTTCGTTCCCAGACATCTCCGGTTCAGGCACGTGCCATGGAAAAAGGCAAACTGCCGATTCGTATGATCGCACCTGGAAGAGTATTCCGTTCGGATGAAGTAGATGCAACTCATTCTCCATCCTTCCATCAGATTGAGGGCCTTGTAATAGATAAAAATATTACGTTCGCAGACCTGAAAGGAACTCTTGAAGTATTTGCAAAAGAACTTTTCGGACCAGAAACCAAAACAAAATTCAGACCACATCACTTCCCGTTTACAGAGCCAAGTGCAGAGGTTGATGTTTCCTGCTTCAAATGCGGCGGAAAAGGCTGCCGTTTCTGTAAAGGATCCGGCTGGATTGAAATCCTTGGCTGTGGAACAGTTCATCCCAATGTACTTCGCATGTGTGGAATTGATCCGGAGGAGTACACTGGTTTTGCATTCGGCGTAGGTCTTGAGCGTATTGCGCTTCTGAAATATGAGATTGATGATATGCGTCTGCTTTATGAGAACGACATCCGTTTCCTGAAGCAGTTCTGATTTCTGGGCATCGCGAAGCGTGTAACTGTGAAAGTACTGAGCAGTTACCTTTCATAATATAAATATTAGAGTGAGAAGAGGATTAAATAAATGAATACTTCATTATCTTGGATGAAAATGTATGTGCCGGATCTTGACGTAACCGCACAGGAATATACAGATGCAATGACATTGTCAGGTACAAAGGTAGAAGGCTTCACCAGGCTTGATGCTGACCTTGAAAAGATTGTAATCGGACAGATTGAGAAAATTGAGAAACATCCGGATGCAGATAAGCTGATCATCTGCCAGGTGAATATCGGATCTGAGGTGATCCAGATCGTTACGGGTGCTCCAAACGTAAAAGAGGGAGACAAGGTTCCGGTTGTTCTTGACGGAGGTCGTGTAGCAGGAGGACATGATGGAAAAATGACTTCTGGCGGAATCAGGATCAAAGCCGGAAAACTTCGCGGAGTACCGTCCAACGGCATGATGTGCTCCATCGAAGAGCTGGGAAGCAACCGGGATATGTATCCGGAAGCCCCGGAATATGGAATTTATATATTCCCGGAAAATGCAGTTGTAGGTGAGAGCGCTATTAAGGCTCTTGGACTTGATGACGTTGTATTTGAATATGAGATTACGTCCAACCGTGTTGACTGTTATGGTGTTCTTGGAATTGCAAGAGAAGCAGCAGCTACTTTTGGTAAGAAATTTTACCCTCCGGAAGTTAAAGAGACAGGAAATGATGAAAAAGCTTCTGATTACGTAAAGGTAACTGTAGAGAAACCGGAGCTTTGCCCACGTTATTGTGCAAGAGTTGTAAAAAATGTTAAGATCGGACCATCTCCGAAATGGATGCAGCGCTGCCTGGCTTCCAATGGAATCCGCCCGATCAACAATCTGGTAGATATCACCAACTATGTAATGGAAGAGTTTGGACAGCCAATGCATGCTTACGATCTCGATACGATTGCAAAACATGAAATTGTTGTACGCTGTGCAAGTAAAGATGAGAAATTTTGTCACACTGGATGGACAGGAACGTATTATGGACGAGAACGTCCTGATGATCTGCGATGGTGAGAAACCTGTTGGAATCGCTGGTATTATGGGTGGCGAGAACTCCATGATCACAGATGACGTACACACAGTTCTGTTTGAGGCAGCCTGCTTTGATGGAACAAACATCAGACTTTCTTCCAAGAGAATCGGACTTCGTACAGATGCTTCCGGTAAGTTTGAGAAAGGTCTTGACCCGAATAATGCAAAGGCTGCAATCGACAGAGCCTGCCAGCTGATGGAAGAGCTTGGTGCCGGTGAGGTTGTTGGCGGTATGGTTGATATCTGCAATAAGGTCAGCGAGCCATCCCGTGTAAAATTTGAACCAGATCGTATCAACGGTCTTCTTGGAACAAATCTTTCCAAAGAAGAGATGCTTGGCTATCTTGCAAAGATCGAACTCACCTATGATGAGGAGACAAATGAAATCGTAGCACCGACTTTCCGCCAGGATATCCACTGCATGGCAGATGTTGCAGAAGAAGTTGCACGTTTCTACGGATATGACAAGATTCCTACAACTTTGCCATCCGGTGAGGCTACTACAGGAAAAATGCCATTCAAGCTTCGCATTGAAAATATCGCAAGAGATATTGCAGAGTACTGCGGATTCTCAGAAGGTATGACTTACTCATTTGAGAGCCCGAAGGTATTTGACAAACTGAGAATTCCAGAAGATAATGTACTTCGTCAGGTGATCACCATCAGCAATCCTCTTGGTGAGGACTACAGCATTATGCGTACCAGTACACTGAATGGAATGCTTTCTTCTCTGGCAACTAACTATAACAGAAGAAACAAAGACGTTCGTCTTTATGAGCTTGGAAATGTATATCTTCCGAAGGCACTTCCACTTACCGAGCTTCCAGATGAAAGAACCATGTTTACACTTGGAATGTACGGAAACGGTGATTTCTTTGATATGAAGGGCGTTTGTGAGGAGTTCTTCGAAAAAATCGGTATGAAGAAGAAAATGGAGTATGATCCGGCAAGCGGAAAACCATTTCTTCATCCTGGAAGACAGGCCGATATGGTATACGAGGGAACCGTTGTAGGTTACCTTGGAGAGGTTCATCCGCTGGTTGCAGATAATTATGGAATTGGGGAGCGCGCATATATCGCAATGATCGATATCAAGAGCGTTCTTGAATTTGCAAATTTTGACCGCAAGTTTACCGGAATTGCAAAATATCCGGCAGTAACCCGTGACATCAGTATGCTGGTTCCGAAACAGGTGCTTGCAGGTCAGATCGAGGACATTCTTGCTCAGAGAGGCGGAAAGATCCTGGAGAGTTATCAGCTGTTTGATATCTACGAAGGAAGCCAGATCAAGGGTGGCTACAAGTCTATGGCTTATGCGCTTGTATTCCGTGATCACGATAAGACCCTGGAAGAAAGCGAGATTTCTGCGGCAATGAAGAAAATTTTAAATGGTCTGGAAGGCCTTGGAATCGAGTTGAGAAGCTGATGCTTTTATATATTGTAAGACACGGTCTGACGCCCTGGAACCACCTTCATAAGGCTCAGGGTTCAGCAGACATTCCTCTTGCTCAGGAGGGAATTGATCTTGCCAGAAGAACAGGCGAGGCTTTGATGGATGTAAAGTTTGATATCTGTTTTACAAGTCCTCTTACCCGTGCGAGACAGACTGCCCGGTTGGTTCTGGGTGGCCGTGATATTCCTGTGATACCGGATAAAAGGATTCAGGAAATTAATTTCGGGGTTCTGGAAGGGCACATTATGAGAACTGGAAATACTATGGAGTCCAACTGCGAAGAATTTGATCTGTTTTTAAGGATCCTCTGAAATTCCGCGTCCGGAAAACGGAGAGAATATACAGGATGTCCTAGATCGTACCAGAGAATTCTGGCTTGAAAAAACCTCAGATCCGTCTCTGGCAGACAAGACGATTTTGGTGTCTTCCCATGGATGTGCAGTGCGGGCTCTTCTCCAGAACCTGTACAAGGATCCTGAACATTTCTGGCATGGATGTGTGCCTCCTAACTGCAGCATTAACCTGGTAGAAGTGAAGGATGGTAAGGCCAGATTCCTGGAGGAAGATAAGGTTTACGCCTGAAAATATGAAATATGATATAATACCCCTGGCTGTATGAAAAAGGTGTGAAATGATTACTGTGAAGGTCGTGAGCAGTAACAGGAAACGTTTTTTCATTAGGCAAGGGGTATGATTTTTTCTTGTTATTATTAGAAAATTGTGATATTATGATAAAAAATGTACCATTATTAATGGAAAATTCACAAAATGCACCAATATATTACGATGAAAGCCCTGGGGCGTTCAGATTGCGGGAATGATTTTTTAAACAGCTCTGCAGATGCTATAAGCGCAGAGTAGTTGGCATTCATATATGGTGATGCCGTCGACAGACGGCATATCTATTTTGTGAAAATACAAATGGGGAGGCAGACAATGAAGAAAAAAATCACACATTCTGTATTGTTTGTTGCGGTTCTTGCAGGAACCACTGCTTTGACTTTATTTGCCGGCAGGGGGAACTTATCATCTACGATCTACAATTTCGTATTTCTGGCGGTGATCGCAGTCCTGTATCTGATCGCAATGTTTGGCGGAATGTTCCGTATGAATAATCTGAGTACGGCATTCCACAGAGCAGTAGAGGAGCTGAACGGTATGTTCAAGACTCCAGGGAAGACAGATCCCAGGAATCTTACATATTTAGGCGAGCTCTTCGATGATAAATATCTGGATCAGAAGATGGACAGCTTTACAGACAGCATTAACAATAGTAAAGAAGGTCTTGGGGATATTGAGGAATTTATTAATGAAGATGAGCTGGATATCCATGTTCATAAGAAGCTTCTGGAAATGGTTCCGGATATCTTTACCAGTCTTGGTATTTTAGGTACTTTCCTTGGTCTTGTCTGGGGTCTTCGCGATTTCCAGCCTACAGATTACAGCGCCATGACTTCTTCTGTAGAAGCGCTGGTGGAAGGTATTAAAGTAGCATTCCTTACCTCTATTTATGGTATCTCTTTTTCCATTATTTATACCTTTGGGATGAAGGGAGAGTATTCATCCATGACAGAGGAGCTTCAGGGATTCCTTGAAAAGTTTCATTCTTATGTAATGCCTACAGCGGAGAATGAGTCCAGAAATCTGCTGCTTGCAAGCCAGAAGCTGCAGACAAGCGCCATGAAACAGATGGCAGAGCAGTTTTCCGTTCAGATGGCAGACAGCTTTGAGAAGGTTATCACACCTACCTTCCAGAAGATGAATGATTCTCTGGATATGCTGGTTTCTTCTGTAACCAGATGTCAGGAGGATGCTATTCGTGAAATATCGGACGAATTTTTAAAACAGATGAACAATTCTTTCCATATGCAGTTCCGTGATTTCAACGTGGCACTGGATCAGCTGAAAAAGGCACAGAAAGAGAATACAGCTTATACTTCTGCCATGTACCAGACTATGAGCCAGAAGCTTTCTGAGACCTATGACAAGCAGGACAAAGCCATTACAGATATGGTAAGGGAGATGGGAGGTATGCAGACCCGCTACATGTCTACTGCCAATCGTATCCTTTCTGAGAATCAGGAGATCCAGAAGATGCAGCAGCAGGATTATCAGCATATTGTGGATTATCTGAAGGATGCCGAGAAATCTGCAGCTAAGTTCTGGGTTGCCTGCAACCAGGCAATGCAGAAATATGTTGAAACAGCAGCTTCTTCTATTGAGAGAGTAGGGGCTACAGGTCAGGCAAGTGCAGATCTGATCCAGGCAAACAGCAAGATGGCAGAGCAGTTTACGGCCCAGATGGAGGATTTTGCCCAGTATCAGAGACTTTCCTATAAAACAATGGAACAGGTCCGCAAGCTCCTCAGTGAGGTGACTGCAGCGAATACCAGAGATGTATCTCTGATCGCAAGCGGAAGAAATGATTCTGTAGAGAAGCTGGGCAATCTGATTGCTCAGCAGAATGAGGGACAGCAGGCTCTTCTTGAGGAAATCAACAAGAACATGAAAGAGCTTTCCAAGGCGGCACAGAAAGGAAAATTTGGCTTATTCAGATAAGAGGAGATAGACATGCGCAAAAAAAGAAAATCAGGGGATGGAGGCTTTAATGTATGGCGCTCTTATTCCGATGTTATGGCCGGCGTTCTGCTTCTTTTCATACTGATCATGTCATTGACGCTTTTCCAGGCTCAGAAGAGCTACGACGAGAGTATTCAGGAGAGAGATGAGAAGCTGGCTCTGCAGGCAGAGTATACGGCTGATCTTCTTGCCAAGCAGAATACCATTGAAGAACAGGAAGGAACTATTAAGACCAAAGATGAGAAGCTGACTGCACTGGCACAGACTCTGGCAGAGCAGGAAGCCAAGTTAAAAGAGCAGCAGGCTCTTCTGAATCAGCAGCAGACGGATCTGGATGAGAAGACCACGCAGCTTAGTGAGCAGCAGACAAAGATCGATAATATTATTGGTGTCAAGGCTGAAGTTGTGGAAGCACTTCAAAAAAGAATTCCAGAAAAATAATATCAATGTAAATCTGGATTCCCAGACTGGTGCATTGACACTGGATGCCAGTGTATTGTTTGATGTTGATGAGTCGGAGCTTACAGATGCTGGTAAGGAAGCACTCCGAAACGTACTTCCGATTTACTGTAAGGTGTTGATGGAGGATACTTATAAGAATTATCTTGCTGAGATCATTATTGACGGTTATACAGATACAGATGGTGATTATGCGTATAACCTGGAGCTTTCCCAGCAGCGTTCACTTGCAGTGGCGCAGTATCTTCTTGATATTCAGGGGGAGTTTCTGACTGAGGACCAGAGCCTGAATCTGCAGGATTACCTGACTGTAAACGGACATTCCATGGCGAATCCGATTCTGGATGCAGATGGAAATGTAGATAAAGAGGCTTCCCGTCGTGTTGAGGTCAAATTCAGACTGAAGGATGACGAGATGATCGAAGAACTGAGTAAGATCATGGCGGGAAGTGAAGAGAGTGCAGCAGATACTGCCACAGAGGCAGGCGCAGATGCAGCAGCTAATTAGTTACATATAATTTTCAAAAGCAAAAGAGTATTTCAAATTCTTAGATCAGAGAAAATGAAATACTCTTTTTGCGTTTGAAACTTTTTTAACTGTTTGCGTGGGAAAATGAAAACAGTTGAAAAAAATATGAACAATTACTGTTCGCTGGTAACGTTCCGCGAGGTGTTTTTTGTGAACAAAGTTCACAGAAAACCCGAGAATTGCGGCGCGAAATCATGCGAATGCATGATTTCTGTGCATCGCGAAGCGTGTTACTGGTCACGGAGTGAACAGTAACACATGAATTGCAGGAGGTAGAGTCTTCTATAGAAAATTAGTTGCAATTTATCTGTTTCAAGTATAAAATGAGAAACAGAGTGAGTTTATATCATGTTTTACAAAAGAAAAAGTACTGCTGTAGCATTCGCAGCAGCCACAGATAAAAGGAGAGAGTGAAATGTCAACAAAAATCGGACGTAATGATCCATGCTGGTGCGGCAGTGGAAAGAAATATAAAAAATGCCATGAGGCTTTTGATGCGAAAGTAGAAATCCTGCGTCAGAAAGGATATCCGGTTCTGGATCATAAACTGATCAAGACTCCAGAGCAGATTGAGAAGATTAAAGAGAGCTGTCGAATCAATGTTGCAGTACTTGATTATGTGGCAGAGCATATTAAAGCTGGTGTATCAACAGAAGAAATCAATCATTGGGTACATGAGGAAACTGTGCGTCATGGAGGAATCCCGGCACCGTTGAATTATGAAGGGTTTCCAAAAAGCGTGTGTACTTCTGTGAATGAGGTGGTATGCCATGGAATTCCATCTGAGGATGAGATCCTGAAGGACGGTGATATAGTAAATGTAGACGTTTCTACAATTTACAATGGCTATTTTTCTGACTCATCCCGTATGTTCTGTATTGGAAATGTAAGTCCTGAGAAAGAAAAACTGGTCCGCGTAACCAAAGAATGTGTGGAAATCGGTATTTCCAAGGTAAAACCATGGGAACCTATTGGAAATATGGGTCACGCTGTTCATATGCATGCACTTGAAAATGGCTACACAATTGTAAAAGAAATCGGCGGACATGGCGTTGGCCTGGAATTCCATGAGGATCCCTGGGTAAGCTATACTTCCGAAGAGAACAGCGGCGTGATCATGGAGCCGGGAATGATGTTTACCATTGAGCCTATGGTAAATATGGGAAGCGATGAAGTATATACAGATGAGGAAGATGACTGGACAGTACGCACTGAGGACGGTATGCCTTCTGCCCAGTGGGAAGTAACCGTACTGGTAACAGAGGATGGCTGCGAGGTTATCTGTTGGTAATGGTTTTGGAAGGTTGTCTTTGAAAAAAATTTGTGACTTGTTTTATGGGCTTTTTATAAAAATAATGGTTGCAAACAGAAAATAATTATAGTATAATCACTTATGTTGTGAAAAAAAGATGGTCCGCTGTTACCGTGATGGGTATTAAGAACATCCAGAGAATAAGGAGAGAATAAAATGAACGAAATTATTAAAAAACATCGAAGCAGAACAGCTGAAAAAAAAGACGTACCGCAGTTTAACGTAGGTGATACCGTAAGAGTACACGCACTGATCAAAGAGGGTAACCGTGAGCGTATCCAGATCTTTGAGGGAACTGTATTAAAGAAACAGGGCGGAAGCACCAGAGCTACTTTCACAGTAAGAAAAGCTTCCAACGGCGTTGGCGTTGAGAAAACATGGCCGCTTCATTCCCCACACGTAAAAGAAGTAGAAGTTATCCGTCGTGGTAAAGTTCGCCGTGCGAAACTGAACTACTTAAGAGACCGTGTAGGTAAAGCTGCTAAGGTTAAAGAGCTTGTTAAATAATTTCATGAATTAATTTGAAAGAAGGGACAATAACTTGTGTATTGTCCCTCTTTTTCCATCTGTCAGGAGATTTGGATGAATATCAGAAAATGGAAAGATAGTCCGGCACTGAAAGAGACCAGAGATATGCTGGAACAAAACTTGAAGATAAAAAAGTCCGGGGAATCCTTAACTGGATATTTCAGATAGCGGTAGTGCTCATTTTTTGGCATTCTGGCGGGAATTGCGCTGTTTCAATCAGTGACTGTACAGGAGAGTACCATGGAGCCCACACTGCAGGTTGGAGAACGCATTTTTTGTAAACAGGGCTGTTTATAAAGTATCCTCACCTGAACGGGGAGATATCATTGTATATAAAACCAGTGGAAGTGATGATGCGGCTCTGCATATCGGCCGCGTGATCGGTCTGCCCGGTGAGACTGTACAGATATCCAACGGAGCAGTATTGATCAACGGAGAAGTATATAATGAAAATAAGAATTTTCCTGAAATCAGTAATGCGGGATTGGCATCCGACGGAGTGTCTCTGGAAAGCGGTGAGTATTTTGTACTTGGCGATAACAGAAATAACAGTGAGGACAGCCGGTATGGTGATATCGGAAATATCAATAAGAAATATATTGTGGGAAAGGTATGGTTTGTCATTTCCCCGAAAGATAAATTTGGATTTTTGAAAGGTTAGGTGTATATGAACGTACAGTGGTACCCTGGTCATATGACCAAGGCAAAGAGACAGATGCAGGAGGACATTAAGCTGATCGATCTGATCATTGAACTTGTGGATGCCCGCGTACCTCTTTCGAGCAGAAACCCGGATATCGATGAACTGGGAAAAAATAAATCCAGACTGATTCTTCTTAATAAATCAGATCTGGCTGACGAGCGCCAGAATGAAGCCTGGAAAACTTATTTTCAGGCAAAGGGATTTTATGTTGTAAAAGTAGATTCCAGAAATGGTTCTGGAATGAAAGCAATCAATAATGTGATCCAGGAAGCATGTAAGGAAAAGATAGAAAGAGACAGACGCCGCGGTATTAAAAACCGTCCGATCCGCGCTATGGTAGTGGGAATCCCGAATGTAGGAAAATCTACATTTATCAATACCTTTGCAGGACGGGCCTGTGCAAAGACCGGAAACAAGCCGGGAGTTACGAAAGGAAAACAGTGGATCCGTCTGAATAAGGGAGTAGAACTTTTGGACACTCCTGGTATTTTGTGGCCGAAATTTGAAGACCAGCAGGTGGGAATCCGTCTGGCATGTGTAGGTTCTATCAAAGATGACATTCTGAATATGGAGGAACTGGCACTCTGGCTGATCGATTATCTGCGCGAAAATTATAAAGGGATTCTGGCAGAGAGATATCAGATCACAGAGGAGGGAACTTCTGTGGAAGTTCTGGAGGCGATTGCCAGAGCCAGAGGGTGTCTGAAAAAGCAGGAAGAGCTGGATTATGCCAAAGCTTCGCTGATACTGTTTGATGATTTCCGTTCCGGAAAAATGGGGCGGATCACATTGGAGTGGGCGCCATTATGAAAACAATAGCTGAGATTAAAGCCGAGTTTGCTGCAGCAGATATGAGCAGCTACCCGGCTTTATATGAAATTTATAAAGAAGATACAAGAAGTGGTGTGCAAAAGCTGATCGCACAGTGCCGCAAAAAGGAAGCAGCTCTGGAAGCGGAGAAGCAGCGTATTGAAAATATGAAGGTATATGAGCATAAATATGAACATCTTGGTTATTTATGCGGAATTGATGAAGTGGGAAGAGGCCCCCTTGCAGGCCCGGTTGTGGCATGTGCAGTAATTCTGCCACAGGACAGCCGGATCCTTTATCTGAACGATTCCAAGAAACTCAGTGCTTCCAAAAGAGAAGAACTGTATGATGTGATTATGAGGGAAGCGGTTTCAGTAGGAATCGGTATGCGCAGCCCGGAGCGTATTGATGAGATCAATATCCTTCAGGCTACTTATGAGGCAATGCGGGAGGCGGTAAGTAAACTGGAAGTGGTTCCTCAGCTTCTTCTCAATGATGCAGTCACGATTCCTCAGATCACCATTCCGCAGGTTCCCATTATTAAGGGAGATGCAAAGAGTGTTTCCATTGCAGCAGCAAGTATTGTTGCAAAAGTGACAAGGGACAGAATGATGGAAAAATATGATAAAGTGTTCCCGGAATATGGCTTTGCATCAAATAAGGGATATGGTTCTGCCGATCATATTGCGGCACTGAAAAAATACGGAGAAACCCCGATCCACAGAAAGACCTTTATTACACATTTCATATAAACAGTCGCAAAAGGGTTACTATCCTTCAGTACACAGCAATACACTGAGTGATGCACAGTAACAACAAAAGATGCCTACATATAATATAAAAAGAAATGGATGGAAGAATTTGCATAAAAATACCCGGTCTACCGGAAGCTGTTACGAACGAAAAGCTGCTGATTATCTGAAACAGCAGGGATTATTTATTCTGAGATATAATTACAGATGCAGATTTGGAGAAATCGATCTGATTGCCAGAGATGGAGAATATCTTGTTTTTGTTGAGGTAAAATACAGGAAAGACAATAGTTCCGGTTATTCGCTGGCTGCAGTAAATACTGCTAAACAGAAAACCATATGTAAGGTGGCAAGGTATTTTCTTACAGTGGAATATCACAATGTGGATATCCCATGCCGTTTCGATGTGGCAGGAATTGACGGGGATGAAATACACTGGGTTAAGAATGCGTTTGAATATATTGCAATCCTCTAATAATTATAGAAACTGCTTTGATGAATATTCTGCCATACAGCAGGAAGGGAATAATGAAATATGAAGATAAAATGGAACAGTGAACAGATTCCAAAGATGAATGTAAAAAACAATAAAGATGTTACATTTCTTACATATCCCGCATATGAAGAAATGAATTGGCTTGTTCATGGATTCAGCACCCGCTTTGGCGGAATGAGCAGAGGAATCTACAGTTCTATGAACCTGAGTTTTACAAGAGGTGATGATGAGTCCTGTGTGAAAGAAAATTACAGAAGGATTTCTGATGCTATGGGATTTGATATGAACAGCATCGTTACATCTGATCAGACTCATACCAACAATGTGCGGAAAGTAACAGAGAAAGACCGCGGAAAGGGAATTGTGATCCCACGTGATTATACAGATACAGATGGAATGATCACAAATGTTCCGGGGCTGGTTCTCGCAACCTTTTATGCGGATTGCGTTCCACTGTATTTTGCTGATCCGGTGAATCACGCGATCGGACTGTCTCATTCGGGATGGAGAGGTACGGTTCAGAAAATCGGTGCAGTTACCATAGAAAAGATGTCTGAAGAGTATGGAAGTAATCCGAAAGATCTGAAAGTGGCCATCGGACCGTCTATCTGTCAGGAGTGTTATGAAGTCAGCGAAGATGTGATTGAAGAATTTGAAAAGGTTTTTGATAAGAAATACCGGAACAGGCTGTTTTACAGAAAAGAAAACGGAAAATATCAGTTAAATCTGTGGATGGCAAACAAGATTATTTTTCTGGAAGCGGGAATCCCGGAAGAAAACATTTCCATGCCAAATCTCTGTACCTGCTGTAATCCTGAGTTTCTCTTTTCTCACAGGGCTTCCCATGGAAAAAGGGGAAATCTTGGGGCTTTTCTTGGCATACGTTCATAAAACCTGAAATTGTTATAAGCACAACAGTGCGAAGTGAGTAATCCTGAATTTGCAGATTAACTGTACAATACGAAAGAGGGGGAGCTAGTTAACAGCTCCCCTTTTCGTATTCATCTGCCGGAAAAACTATCTGGAATTTACTTTTTCCATAAGAGACATGATCTTTTCGTTGCTGGAACGAACCTTCTCAACGGAAACATCATGATTGATGATATCAATGATACTTGCAAGATATTTGCTCATATTTGCTTCTACATAATATGGTCTTTCGAGAAGTTCCGGAATGCGGTAATTCAGGTTGGTTGTGATCACTCTGTCAAGCCAGCCTTTCTCGTAATATTCATCAAATTTATCCAGACCGTCTGTGAACAGACCATAGGTAGTGCATACAAATACTCTCTTTGCGTTGCGTTCCTTTAACTGTTTGGCAACATCCAGCATACTTCCACCGGAGGAGATCATATCATCGATAACTACAACATCTTTGCCTTCTACGGAATCTCCAAGGAATTCGTGTGCAACAATAGG
>ENA-OQDT01001146-OQDT01001146.1-human-gut-metagenome-genome-assembly--contig:-NODE-1146-length-16074-cov-3.450931_pt1 | contig 16074 bp, 15 predicted proteins | sample MGYA00242786_ERZ504617 | MGnify/ENA primary metagenome ERZ504617 (study PRJEB26092, sample SAMD00036337) | human gut metagenome | host: Homo sapiens | study: EMG produced TPA metagenomics assembly of...
TGGATGAATTAAAGGCTGCTTATCCACAGGCTTTTGATGACAGTGAACAGCCAGTATATGAAAGAGCTGGCAGTATTTCGGGAGAAACTGCCGTGCTGCTTTCCCGAAACTGTGAATTTGCTTTAGGTGATATTTTTCGCCTTTGGATTTTGCATTGTAAATTCTATGGCAGAGATAGATACTTCCTTGTCCTATGCACTTTGGAATGGGCAGATGGCGAAATTGTTTCATCCGGTCAGCCGAATCGGAATCAGCTCCAGAGCTTCCAGAAAGCTGCTGCTGAGAAATTCGTGGAATATTTATTTCTGAGGAAGGACAGATGCTTTCCAGAGAAGATGGTTTCCCTGTAGTGGAAGCTGTTTACAATGGAGAAGACTACTGGAATCAGGGAGAGGCTGGAAACGTGTTAGTCACTGGCGGCAGCAGTAACAGCGAGAACGGTCAGAAATTGGTATACAGTATAAAAAGTTCCGTCCTCTGATAAGGTGAATGAATTAAAACAGCTTGGAAAAATGCTTACAACTCCGGTTTTGGATAATACAATCATTACCAGTGCTGTCTGTGAAAACGGAGTGCGTTACCTGAGCGGGGAAATCAGCCTTGATAAGGCTGCGAATGCAGTCATGCAGCAGGTGAACCTGTATCTGGCAGAATAGAAGGAGTAAGAGATGTTTAAAAAGCTTCACAGGCAAATGACCATATTTGCATCACTGATCACAAGCGGAATACTGATTCTGATGGCAGTTTCCTGTCTTGTGATCTCCGAGAGGGGGATTACCCATAATACTTACGAGAGATTTTTAAATAATGGAAATTCCTGTGTGGCTTATCTGGAAAATCAGACTGTGCTTTCTCACAAGTGGATACTGGAAGCAAAGCAGGAATACAAAGTGGAATTTCGCATTCGGAATAACGGAAAAAAGCTGTATTTTGATAAGCTGGATACAGAAAGCCAAAATCAGGATAAAAAGGAAGAGGATCTGAGCTCTGTAGAAAATATGCTGACAGAGGCTGCCAGAATTTCCCGGGAAGAGCAGGGGCTTGATGTGGACTATATGGGAAGCCTCTCTCTTTCCAAAACGGTTTATTTTGAAACTTCAGATTTTTATGCCTGTACAGCCTTGATTCCTAAGGGAAGCGGCGTGTTAAGCCTGGTGCTGGTATATCCTCTTGATGGGTTGAAAACACAGATCTTTCATCAAAGAGTCTGGTTTGGAGGTATGGTGCTGCTTGCAGTTCTGGCTTTGGTTACATTTTCCTGTTTTTTTACAGGAAAAATGCTTCGCCCTCTGGAAGAGAATCAAAGGAAACAAACCCAGTTTATTGCTTCGGCATCCCATGAACTGAGATCTCCGCTGGCTGTGATATTGTCAAGTGTACAGGCAATGGAATCTGACTGGGAAAATGCCGGCAGATTTTTGAAAACCATAAAAAGTGAGGGAGACAGGATGTCCCGGCTTATCGGGGATATGCTTTCTCTTGCAAATGCGGACAATAAATCCTGGAGTATTATGAAGGCAGATTGTGAGCTTGATACATTACTTTTGGATACATATGAGAAATATCAGCCTATTCTGCATGAGAAAAAGATTTCCTTGAAAGTAGTTCTGCCAGAGGAGCCTCTTTCTATCTGTAAGTGTGACAGTGCCAGAATCAGTCAGGTACTGGGAATACTTTTGGATAACGGGGCAAGCTATGTGTCGGTCGGTGGCAGGATGGAAATGGGAGTAAAAGAAAATGAAAAATATTTTCAGCTTTATGTACAGGATAATGGTCCGGGAATTTCGGATGAGAATAAGGAGGCTGTATTCCGAAGATTTTACAGGGCTGATCCGGCCAGAAAGGAGAAACAGCATTTTGGACTTGGACTTTGCATTGCCAGGGAAATTGTGACGTTACATAAAGGGAGTATCCGTATTCTGGATACTCCGGGTGGCGGAAGTACATTTGTGATAAGATTACCGAAATAAAATGAGATTTCTGTTTACTGGCAGACCTCCAACTGATAACCTATCCCGCGTATGGTTTTGAGAACCAGTGTGCTTTCCACAGATTTCAGGCGGCGACGGAGAAAATGTATGTAGTTGTCAAGATTTCCTTCTTCTACGTCGGATTCCATGCCCCATACGCGGGAGAGAAGAAGGTTTCTGGGAAGAACCTGACCGGGATTTCGGAGAAATACTTCCAGAAGGGCACTTTCGCGGCCGGAAAGAGTGCATTCTTTTGCACCCTTGGTAAGGCGCCCGCATTCAGGATCAAAAGCAATATCTCCCAGCTTCAGAAGATTTAAGTCACCCCATTTTCCGGGACGGCGCATAATGCTGTGGATTCTTGCAAGAAGCTCTTCAAAGGCGAAGGGCTTTACCATGTAATCATCTGCTCCGCAGTTCAATCCGTTGACTTTGTCCTGTAATTCGCCAAGTGCCGTAAGGAAAATAACAGGGGTTGAGATGTTGGACTGTCTGGCTTCTTTCAAAACCTGGGTTCCATCCATGGAAGGAAGCATGCGGTCCAGAAGTACCAGATCATACATATTTTCCTGCATATAGTAAAGACCTTCCGCACCATCCAGACATATATCTACCGTGAAATTTTCTTTTTCAAGTGCAAGCTTTGTAAGCTGCGCCAGATCTTTGTCATCTTCTATTATTAAGATTCTCATAAGAAACTCCTCTTCTTATAATCTGTTATCCATTATATACGCAAATCTCTAAAATTTCTCTAATTAATTTTAAAGCCTGTTTGAAAACCGGACAAAATCTCCCACAAATTGTGGCGCACATCTTGCAGAAAGCCTTTTTTCAAACACGCTTTTAGAGAAAGAATAGAGATTTCTTTGCTATTTTTATAATGCTGAATGAAAGGTAGAAAAGAGGAAATTTTTTTGAAAAGAAAACATGCCCTGAAAGGGATTTTATTTATTCTCCCTAGCTTTGCAGGAGTCTGTGTATTCTGGCTGCTTCCTTATGTGGATGTGATCCGCAGATCTTTTTTTGGAGCTGTAAATGGAGTGTTTACTGGATTTATGAATTATCAGATGATATTTTCCAATCAGGCATTTCTTCTTGCCGGGAAAAATACCTTGCGGTTTTTCGGAATCTGTATTCCGTTACTGGTGGTTTTGTCACTGGCAGCTGCTGTCCTGCTAAATGGACTTGGAAAAAATCAGAAGCAGCTGATGAAAACCGCATTTCTGCTTCCAATGGCCATTCCAGTTGCTTCTGTGGCAATTTTATGGAAAGTACTCTTTAATGGACAGGGGCTTTTGAACCATTTTCTGGAAATGTTGTCGTTGAAAAGTATAGACTGGTTGAATACAAAGGCTACCTTCTGGGTGCTGGTGATCAGTTATATTTGGCGAAATTTAGGGTATGACATTGTACTGTGGCTGGCAGGCCTTTCCACAATTCCGGAATCTCTTTATGAGGCAGCAAAGGTGGATGGAGCAGGTGCCTGGAAATGCTTTACCAGGATTACCTGTCCCAATCTTTTACCCTCTCTTTTTACCATTGTAGTTCTGTCGCTGCTGAACGGCTTTAAAGTATTCCGGGAGGCTTATCTGGTCGCAGGAGATTATCCACAGGAGAACATGTATCTTCTGCAGCATCTGTTCAATAACTGGTACAGAGACCTGGCCATGGATAAGATGGCGGCTGCGGCAGTGGTTACTGGAATTGCGATCATGGTTCTGGTACTTTTACTGCAAAAAGCATGGGAAAGAGAGGATTAAGAAGTGAAAAAGATAACTTGTTTTTTTCCTTGTACTTTTAGCTTTGGTCTTTATATTTCCTGTTTTATTTCTGGTAGTTGGTTCTCTTATGGGAAAAAATGAGCTTACAGATCTGCTGTTTCCAGTGCTGCAGGAGGGGGCGAAAGGATATGCTTCCTGGAAGTTGTTTCCGGAATATCCGACTCTGAAACATTATGTGGAAGTATTGCTGGATTCACCGGAATTTTTCGTAATGTTCTGGAACTCGGTGAAGATTACGGTTGGTGCCCTCGCTGGCGGGCTTCTGGTTGGAATGCCTGCTGCATGGGGATTTGCCAAATTTGATTTTCCAGGGAAAAATATATTGTTTACTTTGTATATTGCACTGATGATGATGCCGTTTCAGGTTATGCTTCTTGGCAATTATCTGGTGTTGGATAAAATTGGGCTTCTTGACTCGCTTTTGGGGATTATTTTCCCGGCGGTTTTTTCTACATTCCCCATATTTATTATGTACCGCTTTTTCAAAGGGATTCCTCTGGCGTTTCTGGAAGCGGCAAGACTTGACGGTGCAGGTGAGCTTAAACTGTTTTTTATAGTTGCCATCCCCTTGGGCTCACCTGGCGTCATTTCTGCCATTGTTCTGGGCTTTCTGGAGTACTGGAATCTGATCGAACAGCCGATGGCATTTTTGAAAACAAAAGAATTGTGGCCGTTGTCTTTGTACCTGCCTAATATTGAGTTGGAGCAGGCAGGGTTTGCATTTGCGGCCTCTGTGGTGGCGCTGGCCCCGGCAGTTCTGGTATTTTTGTCCGGACAGGACTACCTGGAGCAGGGAATTGTCTCTACGGCGGTAAAAGAATAAAAAGAGAAACAACTGGAAAGTGACGATAAAAAACGACAGTTTGATAAAATATATTGTCAATGGAATTTAAAAGAAATAGTTAGAATGCAGAGTGTTTTACAAATATGTTCAGGAACAGAATGGGAGTTTGACATGAAGAAAAAATTAATTCAGGCAACTTGCCTGTTTTTTGTAATGATGCTGATTTTTACCATATTGTCAAGAGTTTCGGATTCTGTAAATGTGATACAGATCCAGACTAAGAACCCGGCAAATCAGATGATCACTCATGAGGTGAAAGGCTCTGGAAAAGTGGAGGGCAGTCAGGAAGTGGCGGTGTTTGTACTGGAAAATCTGCAAGTGGAGCAGGTGATGGTACATGCAGGGCAGACTGTGAAAAAAGGGGATATTTTATTGAAGCTATCCCAGAACAGCATTCAGGCGGCTTTGAAGAATCTGGACGATAAAGTAAAAACTCTGGAAGGGCAGGCAAAGGATCTGGAAAGCCAGAAAAAGGTGAACAGCCAGAAGCGTGCAGCGGAGCAGACATGGGCTGGAAATTCTTATGATCTGGCTGTGCAAAGCGGAAATGTTTCCGTGGATAATGCAAGGGCGGAAGTTCAGATAGCCCAACAGCGGCTTGACGAATTTTACAGGGAAAAGGAAGCAAAGACTTCCGGGGATGATTTAAGTGGCTTCACAGATGGAGAGGAAGGATTTAATGATGGTGAGACCACTGTAACACAGGAGGATGATTCCGCCACAGAAACTGCCCTTCAGGATGATCTGCGAGCCAGACAGGAAGCATTAAATGAAGTGATCGCGGGAAGAAACCAGACTCTGGCAAGTGCTGGAAAAGCGGTGTCCGATGCCAGTACGCCGGAGGCTTCAGACAGTACCTTGGAGAACGTACAAAGAGAATTGGAAAATGCCAGAGCAGATATGGAAAAGGTTACAGTGCTTCAAAGTACAGAGGGAGTGATTTCGTCTCCTTCTGACGGTGTGATCAAAAGTCTGTCCGTGCAAACCGGAGACCTTACAGGACAGACTGCAGCAGTAGTTTTATATTCAGCCGATGGTGCTCTTCGAATGACTGGTACCATCTCAAAAGATGATATAAAATATGTATCTGCCGGCGCAGATGTGAAAATCACAGATAATAACAATAATGATATTTCTGGAGCAACAGTGGAAAATATAACAGAAAATAAGGAGGATAATGATATTCGTGACCTGTCCATCATAATGCCGGCGAACAGTCTGTCCATCGGTCAGAGCGGAGATTTTTCCATATCAAAAGATGCTGGACCTTATTCCTGCTGCGTTCCGCTTTCAGCGCTGTACCAGGAGAATGGGAAGGTTTATGTGTATGTTACAGACACAGAAAATACAGTGCTTGGAACGGTAATGGTTGCAAGAAAAGTGGAAGTTACTGTGCAGGATAGAAACCAGACAACTGCTGCATTGGGTGAGGGAAGCCTTTCTACGGATCAGGCTGTGATCGTCCAGGCAGACAGGGAACTGAAGGATGGAAGCAGGGTGAGGATTTCTGAAAATTAGCATGGAAAGTGAAAAGAAGAATTACTGTTTCAAATATCTGAAGGTTGTTATGGCAGTATTGCTGGCCGCAGCTTTATTTTATTCTGGAATGAAAGATTATGTGAAGGTGGGAAAAACAGATACAGCGGTGGTTGAACTGTATGGAGATTATCCTGCAGTAAACCTGGCGAAGCAGATCTGGGAAAATTATCAAAGTAGTGATGAGATTACAGATTTCTGTTTTGTGTGGAATGGAGGAGTTCAGGTGGTTACGAATCCAGAGGATTTCAGACAGACAAATGCCCGGGTGACAGGCATTGTGGGAATGGCTGCTTTGTATGACCGACAGGCTGCTTTATTAGAAGAGAATGATGAAACCGGATGCGTGATCGATAAAGACACAGCCCTGGAGCTTTTCGGCAGTGAAAATTGTGCGGGAAGTCAGTTGACTGTGGGAGAGCAGATTTACGAAGTGCGAGGTGTGGTATCCTGGAATCAGCATACGATGCTTATCCGTCCGTCACGAAAAAATCAGGTTTGTACTCAGGTTCTGATCAGAGGGAAAAAAGGTCAGAATCTGGAGGGTGCTGCATCTGATTTTCTCGTGGGAAACGGACTATCCGGAATATTAGTGGATGACAGCTGGCTGGAAGTGATTTTGCCCTGGTTTCCAGTGGCTTTTCTTGTAATGCTTATAAGAACTGTTTCCAGGTGGCTGTATGAGATGGAGCGCGGAACCTGGGAAAATGGAATTCAAAGAAGTAGAGAAAAGAAAATTGATTTTAGAAAATGTAGCTGCTTTGTTATTAGAATTTTACTGTGGGGAATCGGCCTCATTTTTTTGCGTAAGGCTCTTATCCCATATTCCCCAGAGCTGGCTGCCGGACAAATGGTCAGATTTCTCTTTCTGGCCTGCGAAGCTCCGGAAAACAATGGAAGCTTTCCGCTGGTACATCATGTTCCCGAAAACTATGGCGCAGGCGGAGCGGCTGATGAGCGGAATTGGCTGTATTATAAAATGTGGGGCAGCAGCACTGCTTATAGGGGCGGTGTAGGCTGTCTTTTTTGCTTTTTTTGCCAAAAGAATTTTATAGATGAAGAAATATTTTGGTACATTTTTTTCGAGACTTTTCTTTAAAGTGTTTGCCAGACTGGAGCGCAGGTATTATAATAGACTTTAAGACCCTGAATAGGGAAAGAAGATTTACAGTCGCTGTTTACTGGGAAAAAAAGAACCAGCTGCCAGAAGAAAAGGCAGGACGGCGGCAAGTTTGTTACTGTTCATTGGTAAGGTTCGCGAAGCCTGTTGCTGTGAACGAAGTGAACAGGAACATGAGTTTTTATGAGATAAGGAGAGATTGAATGAGTAAGATTGCCATTGTAACGGACAGTAACAGCGGCATTACACAGGAGGAAGGACGCAGACTTGGAGTGTCTGTTATTCCTATGCCTTTTTTTATTAATGAGAAAATGTACCTGGAGGGAATTACCCTGAGCCAGGATGAATTTTATCAGTGGCTGAAGTCGGATGCTTCTATTTCCACTTCCCAGCCAAGCCCGGGAGAGACTATGGGATTATGGGACAACCTTCTGAAAGAGTATGATGAGATTGTACAGATCCCAATGTCAAGTGGTCTCAGCGCTACCTGTGCTACTGCAATGGGACTTGCCCAGGAGTATGAGGGCAGAGTGCACGTGGTAGATAATCAGAGAATTTCCGTAACCCAGCGTCAATCTGTGGTGGACGCGATTGCCCTTCGGGATGCAGGTAAAAGCGGAGCTGAAATTAAGAAGATCCTGGAAGAAGAGAAATTTAATTCCAGTATTTATATTACCTTGGAAACCCTGAAATATCTGAAAAAGGGCGGCAGGATCACACCTGCTGCAGCTGCAATAGGTACCGTTTTGAATCTGAAGCCGGTGCTGCAGCTCCAGGGTGAGAAGCTGGATGCTTTTGCCAAGGTAAGAGGCAAGAAGCAGGCCAGACGTACTATGCTGAAGGCTATGAAGGCAAATTTTGAGGGACGCTTTGCACCGTTTGTCCAGAATGGAGAAATGTGTCTTCAGGCTGCTTACACAGGTAATCCGGAAGAGGCAGAAGAGTGGAAGCAGGAGATGCAGGAAACCTTTCCTGGTATGGAAATCCATATGGATCCGCTGTCACTTAGTGTGGCATGCCATATTGGATATGGTTCTCTTGCAATCGCATGTTCTAAGAAAGTGACTGCATAGAAGCTAAGAAATGGCTATAGTTTATAAACATTAGTTTTGGATGTCACCTATAGATAGTAATTGAAAAGAATTGATTTTTTTAGAAAAGATTCCGAAATAGAATATATATTTTTGGAACGAATTCAGAAGAAAACAGAAGTATTCTCTCTGAGAAGAAAATTTAGGAGGATTTATGAAAAAACTTACAGACTACATGGCAGAAGAGCTTTCTGCAGCATTTGAAAAAGCAGGATACGATTCATCCTACGGTAAAGTAGGCGTTTCCAACCGTCCTGACCTTTGCGAATACCAGTGCAATGGTGCCATGGCGGGAGCTAAGGCTTATAAGAAAGCACCATTTATGATCGCAGATGACGTAGTGGGCAATCTGGCAGATTCCAAAGTATTTTCCATGAAAGAAATGGTAAAGCCCGGATTTATCAACCTGAAAGTCAGCGAAGAGTTTCTTGCAGATTATCTGAAAGAGATGGAGAAGGATGAGAAGCTTGGTGCAGACACAGCCAAAGAGCCGAAGACCATCGTAATCGATTACGGCGGACCGAATGTTGCCAAACCTCTTCATGTAGGTCATCTCCGTTCTGCAATTATTGGTGAAAGTATTAAGAGAATCGGTCGTTTCGTAGGCCATAAGGTGATCGGTGATGTTCATCTTGGTGACTGGGGACTTCAGATGGGACTGATCATTACAGAGCTGAAGCACAGACAGCCGGAGCTTGTATATTTTGATGACAGCTATACAGGTGAATATCCTGCAGAGGCACCTTTTACTATCAGTGAGCTTGAGGAGATTTATCCATGTGCAAGCGGCAAATCCAAGGAGGATGAGGCATACCGTCAGGAAGCACTGGAGGCAACTCATCTTCTTCAGCAGGGTAAGCCGGGGTACATGGCTCTCTGGAACCACATTATGAGTGTTTCTGTTACAGACCTTAAGAGAAACTATGCGAATCTGAACGTATCCTTTGATCTGTGGAAAAAAGAGTCTGATGCGCAGCCTTACATTCCGGACATGGTAGAGATGATGAAGGAAAAAGGCTTTGCATATGAGGATCAGGGAGCGCTTGTTGTAGACGTTAAAGAGGAGACCGATACCAAGGAAATCCCGCCATGTATGCTTCTGAAATCAGATGGAGCATCTCTTTATACTACTACAGACCTTGCCACAATTGTAGAGCGTATGAAGCTGTTCCAGCCAGATGAGATCCTTTACGTTGTTGACAAACGTCAGGAGCTTCATTTTATTCAGGTCTTCCGCTGCGCAAGAAAGACCGGTCTTGTGAAAGAAGACACAAGGCTTTCCTTCCTTGGCTTCGGTACTATGAATGGAAAAGATGGCAAACCGTTCAAAACAAGAGAGGGCGGTGTTATGCGCCTTGAGAACCTGATTGCCGATATTGATGAGGAAATGTTCACAAAGATCGTAGAGAACAGAAGTGTCCGTGATAAAGATGCAAGAGATACTGCTAAGATTGTAGGTCTGGCAGCAATTAAATATGGCGATCTTTCCAATCAGGCTACCAAGGATTATATTTTTGATGTAGACCGCTTCACCTCTTTCGAGGGAAATACAGGTCCGTACATCCTTTATACAATCGTTCGTATCAAATCCATCCTGAACCGTTATGTGGAAGCAGGCGGAAATCTTGAAGCAGGTGAGATCCTTCCGGCATCTAACGGCAGCGAGAAGAACCTGATGCTTCAGCTCAGTGGATTTGGAAGTATGATCGAGAGTGCATTTGAGGAAAAAGCTCCGCATAAAATCTGTGCATATATTTATGAGGTTTCCAATGCATTCAACAGCTTTTATCATGAGACCAAGATCCTCAGCGAAGAGAATCAGGCGCAGAAGGAATCCTATATCCGTCTTCTGCAGCTGACCAAGAGAGTGCTTGAGACAAGTATTGATCTTCTTGGATTCGAGGCACCGGATAAGATGTAATAAAATAATAAGCAGATTATGAGGGCATGGTCTGTGGTATGGAGCTGCGGCACTTTCTGGAAAAGCTGGAAGTGAGCGGCTCCTTTTTTCTTTACGCAAGCGACGTGACCAGGTTCATGCCTGCATGAGACGCTGACGGCTGCTGCGATAAGAGGTAAAGCTTACATAGTGTGTTTTGTCTCATTTTTGTATCGTTATGCTTTAAGGCAGAAAGGAAATGTCAGATGAAAGCGAAACATCATACAAATTTTCTGCCGGACAGGGTGTTTTCCTATTTTCAGAAAGAATGGAAAGTGCTTCTGGCAGTGACTATATCCGGTTTGATCTATAATATCGGCCTTCTGGCAGGTCCCTGGTTTGAGGGGAAAATGACCGGCTGCCTGGTGGATATCCTGAAAGGGGCTGACCAGTTTTCAGATATGCTGGTTCTGGTGCTGGGCTATGTGACCGCCATTGCAATTGTCCAGACTGCCAGATATATCAAGAGGTTTTATGTGCGGCGTTTTGCCAACAATGTAAATCGCAGAATGAAAGAAATCCTGTATGCCAGTCTGGTGCGGAAAAGTCGTGCAAGCCTTCGGGAAGAGGGGGAGGGAAGCATTATGACCAAGGCAATACTGGATGTGGATGACTGCGTAGAGGGAATGCGCAAATTCACTACGGAGATTTTTGATACAGGAGTTGCCCTGGCTGCTTATGCAGGAATGCTTTTGTGGTATGATTTCAGGCTTGCCTTGCTTTGCATGATTTTCCCGCCGGTTTCTTATATGACGGCGGAAAAAATGAAAAAAAATGATCCAGATAACCGGAACTGCATACAAAGAGCAGTCTGGACATTTAAGTACAGCGACTCTGGATCGGGCGGAAAATGCTGTTACATACCGTGTTTTTGGATGTGAAGAGGATCGCCGCAAGGCATATGAAGAAAATCTTACCGCTTATGAAAAGTCAGCAGTAAAAGCGAATATCTGGAATTCCATCATGCCGCCTTTGTACCGGATCATTTCCATGACCGGGGTACTGTTTATCCTGTATTTTGGACAGAAAAATGTTCTGGGAACAGGCTGGAGCACATGGACGATTGCATCTTTTACTACTTTCCTGGCATGTTTTGTGAAGCTGTCCGTGAAGTCATCCAGTGCAGCGAAGCTGTTTAATGCAGTGCACAAGGCGCAGATTTCCTGGAAGCGTATTAAGCCGCTTTTGACAAAGCAGGAAGAAATTCCAAAGAGTGAGAAAAATGTGTCTGGAATTCTGGAAAATGGGAAAGTGGAAAAGATCGAAAATGTGTCTGCTAAACATGCAGAAGAAACATTGTCGCAGAAGGAACTATCTCAGCTAGAGATAGCCCAGTCAGAAATTCGTTACAGGAACGTAAAAACAATTGCAGGTCCGTCATCTGAATTTTGCTTATCCGGATGGGAAACAGATTCTGAAGGATATTTCCTTCAAGGCTGAAAAAGGGCAGATAATCGGAATTACCGGACCAGTGGCCTGCGGAAAGTCTACTTTGGGAAAAGTATTTTTGTGCGAGTATCCATATGAAGGTCAGATTCTTGTGGATGGCAAAGAGCTTCAGAATATGCCCCAATCCTGGCAGACGAATATCATAGGCTATCTTGGTCATGATCCGGAGCTGTTTAACGACAGCGTGGAAAACAATGTGCTTATGGGTGAACAGAAAAAGACAGAGGATTTCCTGAAAATGGTTTGCATGGCAGAAGAAGTAAATGAGATGGATGATGGTTTACAGACTCTGGTAGGAAATGGTGGCGTACGTCTTTTCGGGCGGACAGGGAAAACGTCTGGCTCTTGCAAGAACTCTTTGCCACAAAAAGCCAGTTCTGGTTCTGGATGATCCTTTTTTCGGCTTTGGATAAGAGCACCGAGAGACAGATTTTTGCCAATTTGAAAGCACAGGCGAAAGAGAATATTGTGCTGCTGATTTCCCACCGTCTGTATCTGTTTCCGCAGATGGATCAGATCATCTGGATGGAAGATGGAAAAACAGTGGTGGGTACGCATGAAGAATTACTTGTGAAGGTACCGGAGTATAAGAAATTATTTACTGAGGAAGGAGGTGCAGAGAGTGAAGACAGACAGAAATAAGAACAACGTGAAATCAGAAGAAAATATGATTTTGGAAAAGAGCAGAAGGTCAGATGCAAATGTTTTTCCGGTAGAAAACAAGGGAAAAGGGAAAATTGCAAAAGCGAAAAAAAGACAGGTAAAAGGTGTGATCTGGAAAACAGTTCTGCAGCAGAAATGGCTGTCTATGGGTATTGTCTTTGCTGTAGCAGGCGCAGTGGTAACGGCTCTTATCCCGCCGCTGATCCTGGCAAAAATCGTAGATACAGTCACAGCGGGAAAAGCCGTGACATTCTGGGTGATTTTCCTTTATTTTGCAATGCTTGCACTTACCGGATTCATGGAATCTGCCAGGGAAGGTCTGCTTACCGTATTTGGGCAGAAAATCACACATGCACTTAGAAGCAGCCTTATGGAAAAATTCATATGCCTTACTTCTGACAAACTGACAGGGCTGGAACCTGGAACTCTGGCTTCACGCTTTGTTGGTGATGTAGATACTGTGGAAAATCTTTTTACCTCAGGGATCATCAGTATGTTTGCTGACGCCTGCAAGATTATCAGTATTCTGGTGGTGATCTGGTTTGAAAATAAGGGTCTCGCTGTGGTGCTTCTTGTAATACTGCCATTTCTTTTCTGGTTTACCAGACATGTGCAGAAAAACATGCTGGCAGCCCAGATCGAAAACCGTAAGGCTGTGGGAAGAGCCTCTGGACATGTGCCGGAAACCCTTCATAATATCCGTACCATCCATTGCCTTGGCAGGGAAAAATATATGGAAGAGCGTTACGACACTTACATCGGTGAAAGTTACCAGGCAATGGAGAGAACCAATTTTTATGATGCAGTATATTCACCGGTGATCTTGATTTTAAATGCAGTCGTGGTTGCAGCTGTGATGCTGCTTTCAGCATCTGGAAATAAGATGGTGCTCACGTTTTTTGGAATGTCTGCGGGAACTGCAGTGGCTGTGATCAACTATATTTCACAGATTTTTTTCGCCGGTGGAAAAGTCTTGGAATGGAGATTCAGACCATCCAGTCCGCGGTAGCTGGAATCCATAGGATTAATGAATTCTTTGGGCTGGAGGAGAAAGAAAATGGCGCACAGGAGAATGGAGATACCGAGAAAAACCTGGAATAATCCGGCAACAAAAATAGAAGAAAACAGAAATGAAAAGATTAGCCGAAAGGAAGCGATGGCTGATATGGAAGAAAGGCACAGACTGGGAGCTTCTGACAGTAATAGTTTGCCGTTTGTAGAATTCCGGAATGTAACCTTCGGCTACGATGAGCATGTGGTGCTGGAGCATCTGAATTTCAAGGTGATGGATATCGATCAGGTGACTCTACTCGGACGAACTGGTGCAGGAAAGAGTACGATATTGAAGCTGCTTCTTGGACTTTATGAGCCGGATCAGGGACAGGTACTGCTCCACGGCATTCCGGCAACGGCTGTGAGGGCTGGAGAACGACGGAAACTCTTTGGATACGTAGAGCAGACTTTTCACATGGTGCCGGGAACCGTACGCGACCAGATTACATTATATGATGACCGGATCTCTGAGCGTCAGGTAAAGGCTGTTGCAGAGCTTACAGGTTTAAAAGAGGCAATTGAGAGTCTGGAAAATGGTTACGATACTTATTGCACCCCGGAGATTTTTTCCCAGGGACAGTGGCAGCTGCTATCCATTGCCAGGGCAGCAGTGGCAGAGCCCAAACTGCTTCTTCTGGATGAGATTACTGCAAACCTGGATGCGGAGACAGAGAAGGCTGTTCTGGCCGCATTGAAACGTGTGGCAAAGGATCGTACCGTTATTTCCATTTCACACAGAACGTCCGCAGAACTGGGAAGGACGATTCAGATTTAATCTGAGATTGTGAAAAGCACTTATAAAATTTTTATAAAGTGCTTTTCACAGTGGACTTTAAATGTTATAATTCTGATTACATTCTTACATGTCTGATCTGGAGTTTTTTATCATGCTTCAGAATAGCGGGCATTTCATAATCACTAATTTTTATTCTGTTTATATTTATCATTTGCCGGAAGTCATCGGCAGCATTCACTTAATTTACGCGGACAAGGAGTTGAAGCCTTTTTTGTCTCGTTTTTGTTGTTGGTAAAGGGTTGCGTTTTATGTGAAAATCGAGGTGATTATCATCAATCTTACAGGTATGATCTTGAAAATGCGTTACTGTATCCTGGAGCAGGTAGGTGCAGGTGGGGAGGGGCATTTGTACCTTGCCAGGGATATGGAGCTTGGAAATTACTGGGCAGTGAAGGAACTTCCCATCTCCAAAAAACGGGAAGCAAAGCTTTTGCGTCTGCTGGAAACATCCTTTTGTTCCAAGGATGGTGGACTATATTGAGACAGAAGAAGCCTGCTATCTTGTGATGGAATTTATCCGGGGAAAGTCCTGGGACAGCTGCAAAGAGTGGGGCATGTATTTACAGCAGAGGAAATCCTGAGTTATTCAGATACGGTGCTTCAGGTGCTGGAATATCTACATAATCAGAAGCCGCCCATTTATTATGGGGATTTGAAGCCGGATAACCTGATGCTGTCGGAGACTGGCAGGCTGTATCTGGTGGATTTTGGAAGTGCAGTACTGGGATTTGGAAATGAGCCCAGAATCTGTATGGGAACGGAGGGCTTCGCCGCTCCGGAGCAGTATCAGGGAAAAGTCAGTGAAAGAAGTGATCTTTTTGCTCTTGGAAAAACCATCCGCTCTTTGGCCGGGCAAAACTGGGGGAGAATTTTTGTGGAAGATTCCGGGGCTGTGGCTGTTTGTGCATCGCTGTGTGCAGCCGCAGGAAGAAAAACGTCTGCAAAATGCGGCACAGGCAAAGAAAATGCTTCTTAACATAGGGAAAAGAAGAGGGCGGACCAGAAAGAATATGGCAGTAGTGCTGGGAACGGCCGCAGTTCTGCTTGCTGGCGGCATGTTTTTTGCAGTGCGGGAGAGAAAGCCTTCCTTTAAGGAAGCGCTGACAGAAGTAACGACGCTTTATTATGACACTTTGGCAGAAAAAAACACTGATGAAAATGCGCAGGTAGGCAAATCCTGGGAAAATTTGTGCCAAAGGGCTGAGACAGAATTGCAGAAAATACAAAAAGAATATAAAGAAGACAGAGAGCAGAGGCGTATTTTACTTTTGCTGGCGGCGAATGCAGAACTGCAGAAAGAGTGGGAACGGGCAGCGGTATATTATGAACAGCTGCTTTTATACGCACCGGAATATGCAGAAGGATATGGAAAATATGGCCTGTTTCTTCTGCGAAGAGGCCAGCGAAGCTCCAGCAGAAAGCTTCTGGCTTTATACAAAACAAGCGGGGCAGACGGAACGGACTGTCAAAGCGTGAAAATATGGGAAACGCAGCTGGAAATTGATTGAAGCGTGAAGCTATGGAAAAATAACTGGAAGGCAGTTGAAGTGTGGAGATATGAGAAAAACGGTTGAAAAGAAAGTGAAACGGTGGAGAGCTGGAGCGATTGTGATTATTATGGCTGGTATCATATGCGGCGGTATTCACAGCCAAATCTATGCAGGAGAGTTCGGCGGATTCGATATTGACATTGGAGGGGATGGGGGTACATTTGATGACTGGACAGAAGAACCGGAAGCGCCCAGGAACCAGCGAAGCCAGAGCAGAGTCCAAATGGAGGCAGCAGCGCAAGCAGCCCTGAAACAAAATAATAACAATAGCAGCAAGGCAGT
>ENA-OQDT01001147-OQDT01001147.1-human-gut-metagenome-genome-assembly--contig:-NODE-1147-length-16067-cov-3.618821_pt1 | contig 16067 bp, 14 predicted proteins | sample MGYA00242786_ERZ504617 | MGnify/ENA primary metagenome ERZ504617 (study PRJEB26092, sample SAMD00036337) | human gut metagenome | host: Homo sapiens | study: EMG produced TPA metagenomics assembly of...
TATAAAAAAATAAAGCTAATTGGTGACAATAAACCAATTAGCTTCTAAAGGTAGCGGAACCGGGAATCGAACCCGAGTTTCAGCCGTGAGAGGGCCGCGTCCTAGGCCACTAGACGATACCGCCATCAGTTGCTCTTAACTCTTTTTCTAAGACGCTGCAAAGTTAAAAGTTTGTTTTTAATCTGCAAAATAAAAATGATTTTTTTAGTGCTGTTACTATAAAATAGGAATTTAATGGTCAGTCCGAAAAAACTGTGGGTATGTTATGTTAATACGCGAAAGTAAGCTATCAGTGCGGTTGGATTAAAAAAAAGCAACCCAATGCGATTCTGATCGCAATCTACATAAGTTACTACTGGTTATCTTCCCTGAAGTTTTAATGAAGTATTTTGAGCCGTCTTTTTAGGGCTTCCGAAAGCCTTGATCTCAAATCATTGAAAAATAAAAGCGGGTCATAAACTACTTTTATGACCCGCTTGCGGAAGCTGGGGGATTCGAACCCCCGGTACGGTTACCCGTACGTCAGTTTAGCAAACTGGTGGTTTCAGCCACTCACCCAAACTTCCTTCTTTTCAGAAGCGTTATCTCTCAAACGCGGTGCAAAGATAAGGGGATAAATTGAATTATGCAAACATTTTGCTCTTTTTTTAGATATATTTTTTTGATGGAAGTAATAAGATGCTGATAGTGAAGTGCTAATGGATGGAATTAATTTTTCTCCCAAAAATCCAAACATTCTTTAGCCACCTTATTGGGCAATGGTATTTTTTGATATATTCAATGCTGTCGGCGGATAATTGAGAAATTTGGGTTAGCTAATAAACTATCTAGTTTATTATAAATGTCATTTTCTTCAGGGTATACGTTGATGATAGGATGAAGTCTGTCTTTGCCTAATAAGTTGTAATGTTCCTCTTCTGTACCTCCTACAACTATAATTCCTTTGCTCATGGCATATAATGCATTTTAATCCCAGGGGATAAGAATAAAGTTGATCTAACATTATATCGCACCCGTCCATAAAATATTCACATTCGTCATACGGGGTGAAAACGGTTTGTTGTTTGATTTCGCATGCAGATGGATGTCTGTAATATAATTTATAGAGGGAGCTATAAAGCCTCAACATCTCCAGTGGAGTCGCGGGGGTGGAAGCCCACCCTTCTCTACTTCTACCATAGAGGACGTAAGTAGCTGAAAAGCGAAAATGGATTAGAAATTTTCATTCTAATCCATTTCGCTTTTGGAGGTTCCTGGCGGATTCGAACCGCCGTACACGGTTTTGCAGACCGCTGACTAAGCCACTCATCCAAGGAACCTTGTCGTTAGCAATCTTTGTTTCTCGATTGCGGTTGCAAAGGTACGACATTTTTTTTAATCTGCAAATATTCTGCTATTTTTTTCTCACTTTTTCTGCATTTTTTTCGCAACCGTACTTTGGCTTGTTCTGCATAGACTTCATGGCGCAGTCCGAACTACAGCATTCACACGGATTGCTATTGTTCTTTATGCGCTTGAAATACTGAAAGATACGTATGCTTATCCATATGGTGCAGAGGCATACAATTGCAATAACTATAATTTGTTGTAATTCCATGCTTGATAAACAAATAATTTTAGGTTTAGGTTTATTAAACGATAAGACTTCCTATTTGAAATACAGTAAATGCAATAAGCCAAGCCAATCCAGTGGTGTATCCTGCTGTGAATATGGCCCATTTCCAACTGCCGGATTCTTGCTTGATTGCTGCGAAAGTGGCAATACAGGGGAAGTAAATCAATACAAATAGCATGTAAGCTAATGCAACCAGTGGAGTAATGGGGATGCGGTTAGAAAGATTCACATTTTCCACATCTCCTTCATTTGTGTATAATACTCCTAGTGTGCTTACTACCAGTTCTTTAGCACCCACACCTGAAATAAGTCCGATTCCTAACTTCCAGTCAAATCCTAGCGGTTTGATAACAGGCTCTATGGCTTTGCCTATTTGTCCGATATATGAATTTTTTTGTTGCTCAGCCACGCTTTCGTAAGCATCATGTTGTGGATAATACCCTAGAAACCAGATAATAATTGAGGCAATCATGATAATGCCTCCCATCTTTTTCAGATATTGTGCTCCTTTTTCCCATGTATGGCGCATGATACTTTTAGAGGTAGGCATACGATAGGGGGGGATTCCATCACAAATGGAGAATCTTCTCCTTTCACCAGAAATTTACTGAAAATACGGGCCATTATTACTGCCAATAAAATGCCTGCTGTGTAGATGCAAAGTAGCATAAAGCTGGCGCAGTTAGGGAAAAAAGCACCTATCATAACTAAATATATGGGAAGACGAGCACTACAGGACATTAAAGGATTCACCAACATGGTGATTAGTCTGGACTTTCGGTCTTCTATAGTACGTGTTGCCATTATGGCAGGTACATTACAGCCGAATCCCATAATCAGTGGAATAAAGGACTTGCCATGCAGTCCCATCCGATGCATTATTTTATCCATGATAAATGCAGCGCGTGCCATATACCCCGAATCTTCCAATATAGAAATAAAAAAGTATAATATGAGGATATTCGGCAGGAAAACGATAACACCGCCCACTCCACCGATAATACCATCTATCAGTAAGTCTTTCAAAGGACCTTCAGCCATATTGTTCCGTATCAGGTTGCCCAACTGGTCTACTAGCCATTCAATACCTTGCATAGGGTAGTCACCCAAAACAAAGGTTCCCTCAAACATGATGTAAAGGAACAGGAAAAAAATAGGATATCCCCAAATGCGATGTGTCACAATACTGTCTATCACGCGGGTTGTTTGTTCTTTTTCCAAATGATTGTCGGTGAATGTTTCCTTCAAAGCTCCGGTAATAAAACCATATTTAGCATCCGTAATAGCTTGCTCGCTGTCTTCGTTCATCACTTTACGGATACGTAAGGTTTCCTTGTTGCGTATCGCTATAATTTCTTTGCCATTAGGCAGTGTAGAGATGAAATTTTCTATTTCCTTATCGTTTTCCAGTAATTTGATAGATAGGAAGCGGGTGGAGTATTTATGGCGTATGTCTTCGTTTTGACTGATTGCTTTTTTTACTTCTTCGATACTGCGCTCCAGTTCAGGACCGTGGTTAATGTGAATATGGCGCATATATCCGCGTGGGCGGGCATCTTCCTCTTCTTTGTGGCTTCCGAATTCGTGGTCGGGTACATAGGTTTTGTGCCAGTCTCTCAGATCTTCCAGAATTTCAGAACGTATTTCGCCCTTTTGTGACAGGAAATCCCCGCCTTCGTAAATACCGATGATAACATGGAACAGTTGGTCTATGCCTTCACCCCGCCGGCAGACAGTAGGTATCATAGGCACTCCGATCAATTGGCTTAACTTGATGTAATCCAGTTTGTTGCCGCTGCTTTCCAGTTCGTCATACATATTCAGTGCGATGACCATACGCACATTCATGTCAATCAATTGGGTGGTAAGATAGAAATTACGTTTCCAGGTTGGAAGAGTCTGCCACATTGATGATTACATCCGGAGTTTCATTCAATGATATGTTTGCGTACATAAAGATTCTTCCTGGAGTAATAGGCTGAAAGAGAATAGGTTTCCGGGTAAATCTACAATACGGAAATGATAACCTTGGAAGTCGAAAAAACCTTCTTTGGCATCTACTGTCACACCACTGTAGTCTTTCCTACTATGTTCATGGCGCCGGATGCAATATTGAATAGCGAAGTCTTTCCACAATTAGGATTACCTACTAAGGCTACATTGATTGTACGGCGTTTGCCTTTTGCCAGTGCCACCAGTTCTGATTCGGACACGGGTACATCTTCTGTTATGGAACCATGGTAAGGGTTCTGCATCGTGCGTGCTTCCTGCTCGCTTACCACCTCAATCATATCTGCCTCTTGTCTTCGGAGAGAGATCTCGTAACCTAGTAGTCTGTATTTTATAGGGTCTTTCAAAGGGGCGTTCAAGATTACCTCTACGGTTTTTCCTTTAATAAAACCCATTTCAACGATTCGCTTGCGGAAACCACCGTGACCTAACACCTTGACTATTACGCCTTTTTCTCCTGTTCTTAATTCGGATAAACGCATCTTGTTTTAAATTTTTCGCAAAGATAAGTTATTACTTAGAAGTATGCAAACTATTTAGATTGTTTTTAAATAAAGAACAGGCACTTTGTTTTTGTCTTGCAGAACCCTTATCTTTGTGTCATGTTTCATTGGAATATTCAGAAGTATATAGAGGAAAAACAACTTTTCACTTTGCATGATAAGGTGTTAGTGGCATTGAGTGGCGGAGCGGATTCGGTAGCTTTGTTGCGTGTCTTGCTTGTTTTAGGGTATCATTGTGAGGCTGCCCATTGTAACTTCCATCTTCGTGGTGAGGAGTCCGATAGAGATGAAAGGTTTGTCAATGAGTTGTGTAAAGGGCTGGGAGTGACTTTGCATGTTACTCATTTTGATACAGTCGCTTATGCTTCAAGGCATCATGTTTCTATTGAGATGGCAGCTCGCGAAATGCGCTATGATTGGTTCGAACAACTGCGTAAGGAGAGGGGGATGGCTGTTATTGCCGTAGCCCATCATCGGGACGATAGTGTGGAAACTTTTTTATTGAATTTGATACGTGGCGCGGGAATCAATGGCTTGAAAGGTATCAGTCCGCATAACGGCTGCATTGTACGGCCTTTGTTGGAGGTGAGCCGTCAGGATATTTTGGATTATTTGCGTTGTTTGCGTCAAGGTTATGTTACAGACAGTACCAATCTGCAAGATGAATATATGCGTAATAAAATCCGTCTGAATATTCTTCCGATGTTGCGTGAGCTGAATCCTTCTGTCAGTGAAAGTATAGCTGAAACATCCAGACGTCTGACTGATGTTTCTCTTATATATAATAAGGAAATAGAGGCGGGGAAAGAAAGGGTGATGGAAAAGTCCGGCCATATTCTTATTTCTCGTTTGATGGAAGAGAGTGTTCCGGCGGCTTTGCTGTTTGAGATTCTTCATCCGTTAGGTTTCAATTCCGTTCAGGTAGGAGATGTATTCCGCAGTTTGTCTGCCCAGTCGGGAAAAAGATTCGTTTCTGCCGGATGGGAGGTGCTGCGCGACAGGACGGAGCTGATTATTCGCAGGAGGAAGCCGGCGGATGAGGAAGTGGAGGAAAATGTGCCCCCATTCCGGCTTGCAATGGAAACGCAGGAAATAATGCCGGACTTTGTCATCCCCAGGAATAAGAATACGGCCTGTTTGGATGCGGATAAGGTGGTACTACCTCTCACGGTGCGTAAATGGCGGCAGGGGGATAAGTTTGTTCCTTTCGGAATGAAAGGGAAAAAGAAGGTCAGCGATTATCTGACAGATCGTAAGTTTTCTCTTTTCCAGAAAGAAAATCAGTATGTGGTTTGCTCAGCAGACCGGATTGTATGGCTGGTAGGAGAGCGTAGCGATGACCGTTTCCGGGTGACGGAAGATACGAAACGGGTACTGATTATACGGCAGTTGGAAGATAAGTAGAATTTTTTTCTTTCCTGCTTTTTCATGAATGACAGGGAATGTTTCCTGAAATCTTGTAGCAAAAATCCGCGAATCATGCAACAAGATTTCAGAAATCATGTAGCAAGATTCGCGGATTTCAGATGGAGCTTCCCGGTATTATTTGCAATACTTCTGTATCAGTCCGTCTACCACTTCATCGCCCAGTTCTTTTGCTTTGGCAAAATTTGCACAGGCTTCTTTGTTTTTCTTTAATTGTATCTGGCAGTATCCCAGCATACGATATGCGGCTGCGGCTTTCGGGTCTAAAGAGATAGCCTTTTCCAATGCTTCTATTGCTTCGTTATGTTGCCCTACACGTAGATGCACCGAACCTTTTTCCACCCACATGGCTACATCCTCAGGAGTCATTTCTACTGCTTTATTAATGTCGTTGATAGCTTGCTGATACATTTTACATTGTATTTCCGCCTGTTCGCGTTGCAGATAAAAGGCGGCTGTAACGCGTCCACCGATGGCATCATAAAAAGTATCATAATCTATTACCGCTTCACGGTATTTGCCTGTCTGGGCTTTTATCTCTGCCCGTTCATAGAAATAAGGAGCCGCTTCCGATGTATAAGGCTTGGTGAAACGTGCCACAGCACTATCCATCAAGGCAATAACCTCGTTCATATCTGTTCCTTCAATCAGTTGTTTGGTTTTGGCTGCCGAGTAAAATGTAGCGGCAGAGGCTATGGAAGACTGGTTCACTTTTTCATAAGCGGCGTATGCCTCAGGATATTTTTTCATAGCAAACAGAATGTCTCCCTCCAATTGTGTGTAAATGGGTTGGTTGTCGGCCTGCATGGCATCATGAATAATGGAGAGAGCTTTGTCGTAACTCCAGTCACCGTATGGTTTCTTGTCACCTAAAGAGATGGTGTACGAATAAATTAATTTAGCGATATTATATTGCGTTTCACTCTTGTTGGCTGTCACTTCCAGTGCTTTCTTCAGGTCGGCATCTGCCAAAGCGTTGTGTTCATCATCATTAAATCCCATATAAGTAGTGGCACGGCGTATATATCCGTCCGCGCTGTTGGGATATTGTTCCAGGAAATCGTTTAATGTGGTGATATATTCGTCCTGATTTTGTTGTGAAGATGCCATGAACAGGTACACCAGTGCTTGGTCTTCTGTTTCGGGCAGTCCTTTTTTGATGCCGATTTTATTCAGTGACATATCGTTCAAAGAAAGGGCGGTGATGCTCAGCGAGGCACCGTATGTAGCTCCGATGGCATAACTTTCCTTGGCTTCATCCGATGCGTTTTTTTGGATTAAACCTAATACTTCTCCATTGGCATTCATAATAGGGCAACTTACTGTTTTTTCGTTGGTTGTCATTGCCAGTGTATAGTAATATGCCTTGTCGCCGATGGTGTCTACTTTGGTGACGGTCCCTGTCTGGCAGGTTGCCGCTTTTTGAGTCGAGTAGGGTAGCAGATAGACTGTTTCACCTACCGATGCCGGCTGTGATGCCGATTTTAATGCTATGGTCTTTTTATCGGTTTCAGTATTAAATTTTACGATGTCATACATGGAGTTGGCTCCCAAGATACGCAATACAGGCAATTCTTTACTGTCCGCATTAATGATTACTGCACGTTCGGCTCCTTCAAACAGGGTATAATCGGATAATGCCGTTCCATTTTCATTGATATAGAATCCATTTCCTGTATTCTTGATTTTGTTATCTTTATCGTATGTAACGATGGAAAAAACGGCTTTTTTTAGCTTTGCCGGCCCACTTTGGGGTTGCTTGTGCATAGCTTAGCTGGGCGGCTATGCCGCATGCCAGTATCAAAAGTACTTTCTTCATGATATAGTTAGTTGTTTGTTAACGATGATACGGTATTTATAAAGCGGATGCCGTTTTGTCTTCTGTGAAGCCGCGTTGCTTTACAGCTTCATAAATCAGAATACCTGCGGCAACCGATACGTTCAATGATTCTATTTTACCCATTAACGGTATTTTGATCCATTCATCGCACAGGGAAAGGTGTTCGTAGGGAACACCTGTGTCCTCGGCTCCCATAATGATACATACAGGGTCTTTATAGTTTGCTTTGGTGTAATCATAATCACCTTTTTCCGTGGCTGCTACAATCTTGAATCCGCAGTCTTTCAGATACTTGATGGTATTAGTCAGATTTTGTTCGCGGCATACGGGAAGAGTGTGCAGAGCTCCTGCTGATGTTTTCATTGCGTCGGCATTGACACTGACACTGTTTTTCGAGGGAATAATAATGGCATCTGCACCGGCACATTCGCAGGTACGGGCAATGGCTCCGAAGTTACGTACATCGGTAATTCCATCCAGCATGACGAATAGGGGTGTTTTTCCTTCTTCAAACAGGAAAGGTACCAGATCTTCTGTTTTCTGGTAGGTGACAGAGGAGATGAATGCTACAACTCCCTGATGGTTTTTCCGGGTAATACGGTTAATACGCATCCACGGGTACACGCATGAACAGGGATGAGGGTATTTTTCAAGCAGGTAAACAGTTCTTTGGACAGTTCGCTCTGTATATCTTTCTTCACCAATACTTTATCTATCTCTCTTCCGGCTTGTATGGCTTCAATAACAGCGCGTACACCGAAAATCATTTCATTCTTTTCTAACATATTTAATAAGTGGTTAATGGTTAGTGACAGGTGGTTAGTGGTAATTTGGCACTAGCCACTTATCAGCGCCTTTGCATTGTTCAGGGCTGCCTCTGTCAAGGTAGCCCCACTTAGCATATTGGCAATTTCTTTTACCTTTCTTCATCAGTCAGGCGGCGGATGTGGCTGTTGGTGCCTGTTTCCGTATCTTCCTTATATACTTTATAATGAGTGATGCCGCGTGCTGCAATCTGGGGCAGGTGGGTGATGCTGATGACCTGACGGTTTTGTTTTCCCATCTCCTGCATGATGAGCGCCATTTTCTCGGCGATGGAACCGGAAACTCCGGTGTCTATTTCATCAAAGATGATAGTAGGCAGTTTCACAGCTCCGGCTATCATGGCTTTCAGCGAAAGCATGACACGGGCAATCTCACCACCCGATGCTACGGAAGCTACATTTTGTAATGTTCCATTCTTGTTGGCCGAAAACAGGAATGTCACACTGTCCATCCCTTTACTGTCCGGTTCCTTGCGCGGATTCAGTTCCACCACAAAGCGCACATTGGGCATACCGAGAGGAACCAGCAGGCTTTGCATCTGTCTTTCAATGTGCTTGCCCGATTGGGAACGGAGTTTTGTCAACACAGCAGCTTGCTTTATCACTTTGTCATATAGCGTTTCTTTTTGGGCGGTAAGTTCTGCTATACGGTCATCAAAAGAAGTGATGGCGTTCAGCTTCTCATGATAGTCGGTTTGCACGGCTATCAATTCCTCTATTGTTTGTACGTGATGCTTCTGTTGCAAAGAGTAGATTAAGTTCAGGCGTTCATTTACATAATCCAGACGGGTGGGGTTGAACTCCACTTCCTCCTGTGCGCCTGCTATTTCATGCGACAGATCTTTCAGTTCTATGTAACAACTGTCTAAACGCCCTATCCATTCCTGGGCACGTGTGTACACTCTCGCTATGTTATGCAGGGTTTGCATACATTCTTTGGTAGCGGATAACAGGCTGGCATCTTCCGAAGCCATTATTTGGTCCACTTTGTACAAACCCGCTTTTATCTCTTCGGCATGATTCAAGGTTTCGGCTTCCTGTTCCAGTTCGGTTTGTTCTCCTTCCTGAAGGTTTGCATCATCCAGCTGTTCCAATTGGAACCGGATGTAATCTTCATCCTTCCGGCTTTGCTCGGCTTGCGTTATGAAGTCGGCCAGCTGTTTGCATACGTTTCTGTACTCGGTATAAATATCCTTGTATGCTGAAAGTTCGTTGTCATCTTGTGCCAGGATATCCAATACATTCAATTGGAATCCCTCACTGTTGAGCAACAGGTTTTGATGCTGGCTATGTACATCTATCAGTTTCTCGCCCAGTTCCTTCATCTGCGCCAATGAGGCCGGAGTATCGTTTATGAATGCGCGGCTTTTACCTGATGCATATAACTCGCGGCGGATAATACATTCATCCGGATCATATTCCAAATCTCTTTGGGTAAAGAAAGGCTCCATCTGATAGGCGGAGATGTTGAAACGTGCTTCTACAATACATTTATTGGCGCCTTTCTTGATCGCTTTGATATCGGCCCGTTGTCCCAGTAACAAGCCGATAGCGCCTAGAATAATCGATTTACCGGCGCCGGTCTCTCCGGTGATGACAGAGAAGCCGGGGGTGAAACTGATATCCAATGTATCAATCAATGCATAATTCTGTATATAGATAGATTGCAGCATATTCTTGCTCCTTTTTAATAATTTGCTGATTTGTCAATTTGCTAATTTGCTGCGCTGTTGTATTCCGCATGGTAATTAGCGCATTAGCACATTGGTAACGTGGCAAATTAAGAAATTATTTATTATTTACCAGTCTGTCAATAATATCCCTTGCTACTTCCTGTTTGCTTTTCAGCGGATAAGGAGTTGCTCCCTGACGGTCTATAATCGTTATTTTGTTGGTGTCACAACGAAACCCGGCTCCTTGGTCGTTCAATGAGTTCAGTACAATGAAATCAAGGTTCTTACGTTCCAGTTTTCTTTGTGCATTTTTTGTTTCATCATTTGTTTCCAAGGCAAATCCCACTAATGTCTGTCCGTCTTTTTTCCGGTTTCCCAGTGCGGCGGCAATGTCTTGTGTGGGTTTCAGTTGCAGTGTTAAATTATCTTTCTCTCTTTTGATTTTATGACCGGCTACGGTTTCCGGGGTAAAGTCGGCCACTGCCGCACACAGGATGCCGGCCGAAGCTGTAGGAAACTCGCGGATGGCGGCTTCGTACATTTCTCCGGCACTTTCCACATCTATGCGGCGGATGTTAGGGTGATGGGCCTGAATCGTTACCGGTCCGCTGATTAGCGATACTTCCGCTCCACGTGAAGCGCATTCCTCGGCAAGTGCGAATCCCATTTTTCCTGAAGAATAATTGCCGATAAAGCGTACCGGATCTATTTTCTCGTAGGTTGGACCGGCGGTAATGACTACTTTCTTTCCGGCCATGTCTTGTTGTTTGGCAAAGAAAGCTTCCAGAATTTCCACTATTTTTTCCGGTTCTTCCATTCTGCCTTTTCCTACCAGATGGCTTGCCAGTTCCCCTTCTGCCGGTTCTATAATATGATTTCCGTAAGAACGGAGCGTGTCCAGATTCTTCCGGGTGGAAGGGTGTGCGAACATATCCAGATCCATTGCCGGAGCTACGAATACGGGAGCTTTCATTGACAGATAAGTCGTGATCAGCATATTGTCCGCTATTCCGTTGGCCATTTTACCAATAGTGGATGCGGTAGCCGGAGCGATAATCATGGCATCCGCCCATAGTCCCAAATCAACGTGGCTGTTCCATGTCCCGTCACGCTGGGCAAAAAACTCGCTGATAACAGGTTTGCTTGTTAATGCAGACAAAGTGATAGGTGTGATGAATTCTTTGCCTGCGGGGGTAATCACGACTTGTACTTCCGCTCCCTTCTTAATAAGTCCGCGAATGAGTATAGCCGCTTTATAGGCGGCTATACTTCCGGTTATACCTAGTACGATTTTTTTTCCTTTCATACTCATTTCATCATTCCCGATTCACGTAGTCTGATTTTTGTCAGTACGTTTTTCGTGTTCAGCGTAAAGTCACCGTTCAGTATCCAGCTGTAGTAGCCCGGATCTTTTTGTAATACTTCGCTGACCGACATTCCTTTGTATTTCCCAAAATTTAAAGACTTCCACGCCTTTGTCATCATAAACAATGCGTCCGGCGAAATCTACGTTTCTTGTTGAAACTTGAATATTCGGCTAGAAATGCCATATCGTTTTGCAATTCTTCCGGATAGCGGTCCAATTGGGATTTCAGTACTTCGTATGTGGCACGTGTGTCGGCTTCGGCTGTATGGGCATCTTCCAGATTCTTTCCGCAATAGAATTTATAGGCGGCAGACAGGGTGCGCTGTTCCAGTTTGTGATAAATCACCTGCACGTCAATGAATTTTCGTTTCATCATGTCAATGTCTACTCCTGCGCGCAGGAACTCCTCGGCCAAAACCGGAATGTCAAAACGATTGGAATTGAAACCGGCAAGGTCACATCCCTCAATGTCCCGGGCTATCTCTTTTGCCACTTCCTTGAAAGTAGGGCAGTCCGCCACATCTGCGTCATAAATACCGTGGATGGCAGAAGATTGTTCGGGAATATGCATTTCCGGATTGATACGCATGGTCTTCGTTTCTTCGTTGCCGTTTGGGTACACCTTCAGATAGCATATTTCCACTATTCTGTCTGTGTTTATATTTGTTCCCGTTGTTTCCAAATCGAAAAAAACAATAGGATTCTTCAAGTTCAATTTCATTTTCAGCTTGTATTATATATTGTTTTTCCGCCACATGGTGGCGTGTCGTTTTTAGTCGTTCAGCATCATAGGCATCAGCAGCATCAGCAGGTCTTCTTTTTCTTCCTGTTCTACAGGAACAATAACACCCGCACGTGAAGGATCAGCCAGTTCGAAAAGTATTTCCTGTGCCGAGATATTGTTTAAAATATCGATCAGGAATGTTGATTTAAAGCCGATGCTCATGGGGCTTCCTGTATATTGGCAAGTCAGTGTTTCTTCTGCTGAGGTGGAGAAATCTATGTCTTGTGCGGAGATCTGGATCTGATTTTCACTGAGGCGGAGTTTTATCAAACTGCTTGCTTGTGATGAGAATACAGATACACGGCGGAGCGCACTGATCAGCATCATGCGGTCAATGGTGGCCTTGTGCGGATTATCCTGCGGAATTACTGAATTATAATTGGGATAGCGTCCTTCGATAAGACGGCATATCATGCTGTAGTTTTCTAATGTAAACGTAGCGTTACGGTCGTCAAAATCAATTTGCACATCTCCTTGTTCTTTCGGCAACAGGTTCTTCAGCAGGGTTGCCGGTTTCTTGGGCAGAATGAAAGCGGCTTTTTCATCGCCGTGTGCCACAAATGTTTTATTGCGTACTAATTTGTGCCCGTCTGAGGCTACGAAAGTGATGTCTTCGGTAGTGATATCAAAATAAATACCATTCATTACCGGACGTAACTCGTCATCGGCAGTAGCGAACAAAGAACGGTTGATACCTGCCAGCATCACCGGAGCGCCCATTGTTACGTGTACCGCATTTGCGCCTAATGCGGGAGCCTGCGGATATTCGTCGGCATTTTGTCCCATCAGGCTGTATTTACCATTCTGATATTGTACGGTGATTTCCAGATTCTCTGTATTTACCAGGAAAGTCAGTGGTTGTTCGGGTATTTCTTTCAGGGCTTCGAGTATGGTTTTTGAAGAAACGGCAAAGCGTCCGTCACCGTCACTTTCATTTACTTCCAAAGAAGTGGACAGGGTCGTTTCGCTGTCAGAGGCAGTGAGCGACAACGTTCCGTCAGTCAGTTCCATTAAGAAACAATCAAGAATAGGTAACGAATTTTTGGAGTTGATTACTCGGCTAATAGCTTGTAAATGACTGAATAATCCAGTACTTGAAACGATGAACTTCATAGTTTTATATTATTATATTTATATTCTATATCTCTACATTCATTTAACTGCCAAAGTTACGAAAAGATTATGGTTCAAGCGCAAAAAATGGCGAAAAAATTAGTTTACTCGCAAGGAAAAGTGTACTTTCGTGGCGAATTTAAATAACGTAATATGGAATTAGCAGGAAAAGTAATAGCAGTCCTCGAACCGAGAGGAGGAGTTTCAAAGACAGGAAATGAATGGAAAGTACAAGAATACGTAATTGAAACGCATGATCAATATCCTAAAAAAATGTGTTTTGACGTATTTGGAGCAGATAAGATAGCGCAATTTAATATTCAGGCAGGTGAAGAGTTGAATGTGTTTTTTGATGTGGATGCCCGCGAGTGGAATGGGCGTTGGTTCAACAGTATCCGTGCGTGGAAAGTAGAGCGTGTGGGTGCCCAGGGGCCTGTTGCGCCGGATGCTCCGTTTCCTCCCATGAATGCTGCTCCCGCTGCGCCGGTAGACTTTGCCGCGACAGACGAGAAGGATGATTTGCCTTTCTAGAGAATAGGAGATTCTCATAAACATAAATAAGCCGGTAGGGTCCGTGAAAGGGAGATATTCAGTAAATGTCCCTGTAAAATACAATGGCATATGAAGATGATAGAGTATAATCACTTCATATGCCATTTTTATTGTCATTTTTCTCTATATTCTAATATACTCTTATCGGGCAAGCTATGAAGTTCCGGAAGAAGTTTGATGACCTCTTCTGATTCTTTCAGTAAACTCATATCATGCTGCTTTCACCGTTCTGTTCCTGATCTTTTCAATCATCAGTATGGCATTTGCCGTATGTATTCCGAAGAAAATCCACAGGATTTCCGTCTTCCTGTTCCGTGCCTTTATCCTTGCGAGCAAGTAATGTTGCTTTTGAGTACCGAAGCTCCCTTCAAGCCGGGTGGCCCTTTCTTTTGAGAGTTCACTTCTAAGCACCTTCCTCAAAGGCTCATTTTTTGCCGCTCTTCCCTTGCGCACAAAGGATGTGGATATTCCATATTTTGTACAGAACTTCCTGTTGGCATTATTGGCGTATATGGAATCGGTAGCCACACACCTTACCCTTACATTCATCAACTTCTGATGTATACGGATACAATCTTTTAGACGTATGCCCTCATTGAATGCCTTGAAAGAGATGTCTCAATAAACGAGATTCCGTCTATCTGTATATTATTGACCTTTGCACCGAACTCGACAGATTTTGTCTCCTTGCCCCTTACGATAGGGCGTACGTAATAACGGTCAATACAGACAATACGGTCACTGATTTTCCTACCTTCAAAGAGTTCCTTTTCCTGTACAAGAACCTTTCTGATTATGGAAAGCCGTTTCTGATAATCCTGTGTATATGTGAGTGAAGAGCCGTATTCTCTGTGAATGTCATCCCGTTGTATGATGAGTTTTTCCAGGAGTCTAATCATGCGACATTTCAGCATCCTTGTCCTTGAGACCTTCCTCTTTCTTTTCTTGCAATAGGACAGATAGGATACCGCAATATCCGTATATTTGTTACGGGGACGTCTTATACCAAGATCTCTACAATGCTGGCAGATATGCCGATAGAGCCATTCGATCCTTTCCCAAAGGAGCTTCATGTCCGTAGGAAAACGCATATGACTTTCATAACATGTGATATCGGTCATACACACGTGAAGATTCTCAAGATAAGGCTTCCAGTGTGAGGCAAGGATTCCCTGAAGGAAGTCAATGTCAAGACGGGATGCAATCTCATTACGGACAGCACTGATTATCTTGTAGTTCGTTATAGGGCAGGACGGGGCTATCATGATACCACAGAACAACTGATAGTGTATGTTTCCGTTAAGATGTTCTACCAGTAACCTATCAGAGAATCCGGTGTAAGCTAAGCCTTCAGTACCATAAGGGCTATCTTTGCGGAAGGACTGAAACTGTTCCTCCACCCCAAGTGAGATTGTGAAAGGCCTATCTCTTTAGCTATGCTCTCAAACGGAAACACCGAATGAAGGCTGCCAAGTTTACTCTCATGAAAACTCTTACGATATTTTTCCAGAATATCGAATTCTGTAAAACCCAAAGTAGGATGAATTTCTGAATCTTTGTATCTTCGCCATATCTTAATTGGGATATTTCTCCCCCCGTCTGGCCGTCAAACCGTATTTTTGGGGGAATATTTAAAGATACAAAAAAGCCAACTAATTCGCATACTGTAAGTATGAATTAGTTGGCTAATTTATATGATTTACTGAATATTCCTAATAATTCATATATTAATTATGGTTTTATTTTCTTTCCCTTTTTGCGTTTTTAGTGCTTCAATAGCCTATTTTGACGGAAGAAACATTGTCATTAAGACCATAATCTCCTAAATTAGGAACATCTTTAGTATAGGTGTTATTCCATCCGGGACCGTCTGCTATTAAGAATGCATATGTACGCCCACCATAATTTTTGTCTGCATATAATCTTACTGTTACTGCTGAGGTTGGAAAACCGGGACTGGTTGTTGATGCTTTGAAAGAACTAATACAATTATCAAAGCTATAGCTATTTAAATCAGGATAATTACCTGCGCCTATTTTTAATTCAGCTCCGTTGTAATTTGTATCTTTATAAAATGTAGCTTCGGCTGCAAGTCTACTTGCTCTTGTTGTTTTTGTGTTAATGTTTAGTGTTTTGTTAAATTCACTTTCGTTATCATAGTAAGTAATTATTCCGGCATTGAAAAATGTAACAAGGATAGGGTTTTGATCAAGTTTTTCTGCCGTTTTTTGAACTTCTTTGTCTATGTAAACAATAGAAGAATCATTTGTGTAATTGAATTCCGAGGTGTAAATTTTTTCCTTGGTAATTAAATGTGGTAGATCGGGCTAAATTTTTAAGTGGTGTGACTTGTTGTCTAACT
>ENA-OQDT01001148-OQDT01001148.1-human-gut-metagenome-genome-assembly--contig:-NODE-1148-length-16038-cov-3.354535_pt1 | contig 16038 bp, 21 predicted proteins | sample MGYA00242786_ERZ504617 | MGnify/ENA primary metagenome ERZ504617 (study PRJEB26092, sample SAMD00036337) | human gut metagenome | host: Homo sapiens | study: EMG produced TPA metagenomics assembly of...
CTTTTCAATGTATTCGAATCTTTCCAAGATCGTTATGATCTTTGATATGTTAGCGGGAAGACTGGAATTATTTCCAATGTTATTGTTGATCAAATCCATATACATGGAAAGAAATAAAAATAAGAAAAAATCAAAAAAAATAAGAAAGAGGGCCATAGCATATGAAACGTAATACAGATTTTATGCTTCGTGATATCGCAGGTGAAGTAATTCTTGTACCAACAGGGGCTGCAACTCAGCAGTTTAATGGAATGATCACATTAAATGAAGTGGCAGCATTTATTTGGAAGAATTTAGATGAATCGAAGTCAAAAGAAGAATTGGTTGATAAGATCATGGATGAATTTGAAGTAGATGAAGAAACAGCAAGGACAGATGTAGAAGGATTTGTCGGAGCACTTTATGAACATGGACTGGTATTGGATGAATGAGACAGATTGCAAATAACGTTTATATCCCGGTATTGAAAGATCTGGTAGAAGAGGGAAAAGAAGTCAGCATGATGATCAGTGGGAGCAGTATGAATCCGTTTTTGATCCATCAAAGAGACTATATTTTGATGAAGAAGCCAGAAGAAGAATTGAAAGCTGGGGATATGGTGTTTTTTCAGAGAAGAGATGAGGCGTATGTGATGCATCGGATTCATCACATCAACAAGGAGGGAAAACTGTTTATTATCGGAGATGCACAGGTAGATATGGAAGGACCGATTGACAAAGAACAGGTTTTTGCGATCATTACAAAAGTAAAGCGTAAAGGAAAATGGATCGCACCTGGAGATTTTTGGTGGGAGTTTTTTGAACATATCTGGCTTCATTTGATTCCATTTCGGAGATTTTTTGATGAAATTATACGGAATTCGAAGATAAAGGGTGGTAATATTTTACGTATTACCATTCTTTTTTTGTTATCAGACATAGATTTTTTTCCAAATTTATAGTATCCTTAAAAATAAAAGATACAAAACAGGAGGAAGATCAATGGGACGTGTATTTAAATTCCATAACGACGTAGATACAGATCAGATCATCGCGTCACAATATTTGTTATTGCCAAATATTGAAGAGATGAAAGTATATACTTTTGAATCAATTGATAAAGATTTTGCCAAGAAGGTAAAAGAAGGAGATATTGTTGTAGCAGGAGAGAACTTTGGATGTGGGTCATCCAGAGAACAGGCGCCAAGTGTACTGAAAGCGTTAGGTGTCAAAGCAGTGGTTGCTAAATCATTTGCGAGAATCTTCTATAGAAACTCTATCAATATCGGATTACCAGTGATCATCAGCAAAGACTTATATGACAAAGTGGAAGACGGAGCTGACATTGATATCAACCTGTCTGAAGGATGGATCAAAACAGAGGATGAAACCCTTCCATGTACCAAGCTGCCACCATATATGCAGAATATCTTAGATCATGGCGGATTGATCAATTTCTTGAATGAAGGGGAGGAATAGGAACATGGGAATGACCATCGGAGAAAAGATTATTGCAAGAGCTGCGAAAGTAGATCAGGTAAAAGCAGGAGAGATCCATACGATTGAAGTTGACCGTTTAATGAGTAATGATGGAACGACACATTTAACAATTGATATGTATCATAACCAGTTAAAACATCCAAAGATCGCGGACAAAGACAAACTGGTATTTATCATGGACCACAATGTGCCTGCGGAGAATCCAAAAACAGCAGCAGCACATAGAAAGATGCGTAATTTTGCAAAAGAGCATGAGATCAAATTATATGAAGGAAAAGGTGTCTGCCATCAGATTATGGTAGAGAATCATGTATGTCCAGGAGAATTTATCATGGGTGCAGACTCCCATACGTGTACATATGGAGCTTTAGGAGCATTTGGTACAGGAATCGGATGTACTGATTTCTTATACGCTATGGTAACAGGACAGTCTTGGGTATTAGTTCCAGACACGATCCGTTTTAACCTGCATGGTAAATTAAGAGAAGGTGTATACGCCAGAGATTTAATGCTTTCTATCATCGGAATGGTTGGAGCAAATGGATGTAACTACAAGATCATGGAATTTGCTGGAGAAGGTGCTCATAACCTTGATATTGATGAACGTTTAGTTCTTTGCAATCTTGCTGTTGAAGCAGGAGCTAAGACTGGAATCGTTGAGCCAGATGAGAAAGTTGTAGAATACGTAGAAAGTCGTGGAAGAAAAAGCTGAGAACTTATTCAAGAGCGATGATGATGCGGTATTTGAGAAAGTTTATGATATCAACTTAGACGAGATCAAACCAGTTGTTGCAAGACCTCATCAGATCGATGATGTTGTGGATGCCAAAGAAGTCAATGATGTGAAGATCGATGAAGCATTCTTAGGATCATGTAACAATGGACGTATCGAAGAATTAAGAGTTGCTGCTGAAATACTTAAAAAGGTAAGAAAAGTAAGTGACAGCGTAAGATTTTTGATCGCACCAGCTTCCAATGAAGTTTATATGCAGGCATTAGATGAAGGTCTGATCGATAGTTTTCATGGAATCTGGAGCAATGGTTATGAACTGTAACTGCAGCGTTTGCTGGGGAAACTGTCAGGGTGTCATCGGGAAAGATGAAGTTTTGATTTCTACAGGAACAAGAAACTTCAAAGGACGTGCCGGACATCCGGATTCTTATGTATATTTAGGATCAGCAGCGACGGTCACAGCATCAGCGATCGCAGGTAAGATCACAACAGCAGACCAGATTTAAGGAAAAAGGATAGAATAGATATGGAACAGTTTAAAGGAAAGGTTTGGGTGCTTGGAGATGATATTGATACAGATATCATCATCCCAACAGAATATCTGGCACTTCCAACCGTAGAAGATATGAAACAGTATGGATTTTCTCCACTTCGTCCAGAACTAGCAGGACAGATCGGTGAAGGAGATATTATCGTAGCAGGAAGCAACTTTGGATGCGGTTCTTCAAGAGAACAGGCACCAGAGATCATCAAAGCATTAAAAGTTAAATGCGTCATTGCCAAATCATTTGCACGTATTTTCTTTCGTAATTCCATCAATAATGGATTACTGTTAATTGAGAATGACAAGATTCAGGATGCAGTTAAAGAAGGCGATGAGATTGAAGTTACTTTAGGAGAGAAGATCACATATAATGGTACAGATTATGAGATCCATTCCCTTCCAGATAACTTGATGGAGATCATCAACGCCGGTGGATTAGTAGAAGCCATGAAGAAAAGAAATGGGGTGAAATAGAGATATGGGACAGACAATGATTGAAAAGATCATCAGCAGAAACGTTGGTGTGGACAGTGTAAAACCAGGACAGATCCAGACAGTAAATGTAGACCGTGTTATGATTCATGATATCTTTATTCCATTCGTAGCAGAGAAATTCGAAGAAATGGGATTTACAAAGTTATGGGATCCAGACAAAGTCGTATTGATCTATGACCACATGGTACCAGCAAGTACAATAGACGATATCAGACATTTCAAGATCGGTGATGCATTTGCCAAGAAATATGGCATGAAAAATGTTCACAGAAGTGATGGGATCTGCCATCAGTTAATGACAGAATGTGGATATGCGAAACCTGGGAATATCGTATTCGGAACAGACTCTCATACAACAACTTATGGTTGTGTTGGATGTTTCTCTTCAGGAATCGGTTATACAGAGATGGCAGCAATCCTTGGAACAGGAGAGATGTGGGTAAGAGTTCCAGAGACGATCAAAGTAGTCATTGATGGAAAACTTCCTGAAAATGTAAGTTCTAAAGATATTATCTTACGATTGATCGGAGATTTAACAGCAGCTGGAGCTACTTATAAAGCATTAGAATTCTCTGGAAGCACAGTTGATGAGATGAGTGTTGCAGCCAGAATGACAATGTCAAATATGGCAATCGAAGCAGGAGCGAAAGCAGCACTTTTCGCACCGGATGAAAAGACAGCTGAATATTCTAAGGTAGATTTAGCTGATGTTGATTGGTTATATGGAGATGAAGATGCTGAGTATTGCCAGACAATTACATATAAAGCAGAAGATTTAGTACCAGTAGTGGCATGTCCATCACAGGTAGATAAGATCAGAGCTGTCAAAGAAGTCGAAGGAACAGAGCTTGATCAGGTATTTATCGGATCTTGTACAAACGGAAGATTAGAAGATCTGAAAGCGGCAGCAGAGATCTTAAAAGGAAAGAAAGTTGCTGATTATGTAAAATTGATCGTAACACCAGCTAGTAGAAAGATTTATAAACAGGCAGTGGATGCTGGATACATGAAGATTTTGGCAGAAGCCGGAGCGATCATCACGCATCCAGGATGTGGATTATGTTGTGGACGTGCAGGCGGGATCATGACAGATGGAGAACGTGTTCTTGCAACAAACAACCGTAACTTCTTAGGAAGAATGGGAACGTCAAAAGTAGAAATCTACTTAGGATCACCTAAGACAGCAGCTGCATCAGCAATCGCAGGTAAGATCGTAGAAGCATAAAGTGAACATATGAGGTAAAGATCCTCATAAATATAAAGAAAAAGTACATTGGGGGTCATTAGGACTCCCATTTACTATGTAGATGGAGTTTTTTATGACAAACTTATTAATATCATTATTTATTAAAGACAAAGAAAATGTAAAGGATGCAAAAGTAAGAAATGCTTATGGAAAGATGGCAGGGATTGTAGGAATCTGTTGTAACATCTTCTTATTTGCAACCAAATTTTTCGCAGGAATCATCACAGGAGCAATCTCTATCACAGCAGATGCGTTTAACAATTTATCTGACGCAGCATCTTCTATTATCACACTTGTCGGATTTGGAATGGCTGGAAAACCAGCAGATGAAGATCATCCATTCGGACATGGAAGGATGGAATATGTATCAGGACTTGTTGTATCTATCCTGATCTTGATGATGGGAGTGGAATTATTTAAAACATCAGTAGAAAAAGTGATTCATCCAGAGGTGATCACAGAACAATGGATTTCTTATGTAATATTAGTGATCTCGATCGCATTAAAATTTTGGATGTATATGTTTAACAAAGGAATCGGATGGAGAATTCACTCTGAAACGATGAAAGCGACAGCAGCGGATAGTTTAAATGATTGTATTTCAACAGCAGCTGTTGTTGGAGGAATGCTTGTATTCCATTATTTTCATTTAAATATTGATGGAATTGTCGGAATCTTTGTTGCATGTTTTGTACTCTGGGGTGGTTATGAATCAATCAAAGATACCATGAACCCCCTATTAGGAGAATCCCCAGATCCAGAATTGATCGCTAAGATCACAGAGACTGTATTAAATCATAAGATGGTCATCGGAGTTCATGATATCGTTGTTCACGACTATGGTCCAGGAAGAAGAATTGTCTCTTTGCATGCAGAAGTTCCATACAATAAAGACATGATGGAAGTACATGATCTGATGGATCATATTGAAATGCGTTTGATGGAAGAATATCACTGCGAAGCAACAATCCATATGGATCCTGTAGTGACGGATGATGAGGAAGTGAATGAGACAAGAAAAGAAGTTTTTAATATTGTTAAGAAATATGACAAGACACTGTCAGTTCATGACTTTCGAATGGTCAAAGGGCCAACACATACGAATGTGATCTTTGATCTTGTGATTCCTTATGGGAAAGATTATGAGCCAGAGAAGATCGTGAAGGATCTTAAGCAGAAGATTAAAGACGAGATGCAGGGGAAACATTATGCAGTGATTCGTGTAGACAGATTCTGATTTGTAGGTAGGCTTACGCGTATGTGACAGAAGATGAAAGGGCTTAAACAAGCACCGATTTGTCAAATTGCAGTATTTCGCTGTGTGTGGCTTTTTATAGTCTTGGTTATGTGCGTGGAAAGCATGATGCCAAGATAGAGAAATAACCGCCCATTGACCTGACAAGTTATGTGAGCGGTTATTCAATCGTTTATATCAGGCAAACCGTCATCGGTAGCACCTTTTCTATTATTATAGTAACATTTATATATTTTTATGTCAATTAAGATGATTAAAAATATAAGTGTGTGTTAGTATATATAAGATCAATATGACTGGACAGCATCTTAATCTTTCTCTAAAAGCTGAGCAATAATCGAATTAGGAAGTACATCTTTCAAAACATCCATACAAGAAAAATCAGTTCTGCTAGTCGGCAGGGCTTTTTTTGTAATTCGAAATCCCATTTTCTGATACATACCAACAGCCTTATAAGCCCAAGTATGCGTGTGAAGAAAAATAAAATCAGCATCTGGCTCTACAACAAGAAAACGAGACAAAGCAAACAAAACAATTGCCTTCCCAAGCCCCTTTCCCTGTTCTTTAGGAGAAGTAGACACCCAATGGATCAAAGGAAACCGAATATCGCTATTTGTCTTAAACCAAGAACTCGTCGTAGCAACAATCTCTCCCTCAGGATTCACAATAAAACAAACCCGGTCAGCTAAAAGTTCTTCATGAGTTAAAAAAGTTTTAGCAAAATAAGCAGAAGCATCCTCAAAACAATCAAACTCTCCAACCAACACTTCAAGCTTCGCCCAAGCAATCTCATCCCCAGATTCAAACATCTTATAAGAATATCCATCAGGCAAAACAGGAACCTTAAGATCCTCTAAATCTAACCCCTGTCCTTCGCGAACGTTCCGCCATTGCTTTCGCGATTGCTCTGAAATGTTAGGTTTTGTTAAGTTTTCACATCCGATCTCTTTTGCCGTGGTCGGAGAATACCCCGCCCGAATGGCTGCCTGAGTGGCATTCAGGTCAATCAAATATTCTTCTACAAATCTTTTCTGCTTTTTTGTCATCCGGGCTCACCACCTTTCATCCACTTCCGAAATAATACCCACTTTTTTCTAATAATTTTTTATAATTAACTCCCTGTAACGACGTGGGTTAGTTTTCGTTACAAGATTGTCCTGCCGATCTACTTCGATCAGATCATATCCTGCGTACAAGTCCCGGATCTCCTGACAGTCATTGTAAGACAGGATAAACTTACCTTTAATCCGGGAAAGCGCATCCCTCAGTCTCGCATGATCTTCCGACTGAAACTTGTCTGGATAATATTTTTCTGCATCATAATACGGCGGATCGCAATAAAATAATGCCGACTCCCGGTCATACGTTTTTATAAGACGCTCAAAATCGACATTCTCAATTACTACTCTATTCAATCTCTTCGATGCTTTCTGCAGATATTCTATCGTTCCCTGCATATCTCTTGAGCGCACACCAAACGAATCAAGGTCAGCACCAAAACTTAGTTTTATTCGACAGTAGAACCTCGCTGCTCTCTGTATGTCTGTCATGCCCTGAATCTCATTTTGGGCAACACAGTTGAAAAACTGTTCCCTGGATATCAGCATCCAGTCCAGCTCTTTTTGTAATGCATCCGGATGATATTTTACACACCTGAACAGATTCACCAGTTCTCCGTTCATGTCGTTGTATACTTCCATGTCCGCATGCTTTTCTTTGTCGAACAGTACCCATCCGGCTCCACCAAATACCTCAATGTATCTGTCAAAATTCTTTGGAAACTGTTCAATGATCTTTCTTTTCAGTAACTTCTTGCCACCGATCCAGCTTATAAAGCTATTCATTTTATCAACCCTCTTTCTGTAATACGTGGGTATTATTTCGTAAGCGCTTAAATCTTGGGTAGCTTTACTGTCTACGTTTTTAAACTCATAATGATAGTAAATAGATTTTTACTACACTCCGCTTGATAGGAGATAGAAATTTACTACATTTGGAGGTTTCATTATGAGTAATAAACGTGCTCCAGGACGTTCCTTGGATGAATGGATGGAACTGGTAACCGAATGCAGACAAAGCGGCCTGACAGATGCTGCATGGTGTAATGAACACGGGATATCTCCCAGCTGTTTTTACAATGCAGTTACCCGTCTCCGCAAAAAAGCCTGCCAGATACCGGATCCAGTTGGAAAAGCTAGCACTCTTCACCTTACGTCCCATAAACAGGATGTAGTCCAGATCGCTATAGAACCGGAGTCTTCTCCGGCAGGACTGATTCCAGATAATGGAAACAGTCCTATGCACCTTGACAATTCACATACGATTGAAATCGAAGCAGACGGATTGCTTATACGAATGAGTAATGAGATCAAACCGGTACTTCTGAAGATGCTTATGGATACGCTGAAGGAGTCACTATGTTAGCGGATATCTCAAGTGTTGATGCAATCTATATCGTCTGTGGCAGAACCGATATGCGCAAGTCCATTGATGGATTGTGTGCGATCATCCAGGAACAGTTTTCGATGGAGATCGACCATGCACTTTTTCTTTTTTGTGGACGTAAATGTGACCGCATCAAAGCTATTTTAAAAGAACCGGATGGAATCGTTATGATCTACAAAAGACTGACTGCCCAAGGTTCTTACCGGTGGCCCAGAAATAAATCTGAAGTCCGGAATCTTACATGGCGGGAGTTCGACTGGCTGATGTCTGGCCTTGATATTGAGCAGCCAAAAGCGATTAAGTCAACATGAAAAAGATGCACATAAAACTCGCATTTTTTGCTGTATTTTCAGCACTTTCAAGTCTTGGTAAATCCGCTGTTTTGCTGGGAAAAGTCCCTGTTTTCTGGTATAATGGAAATATCAGAAACAGGAGGAAAAAGCAGTGGCAGACAGTTCTAAAGATATCCAGCTCCATGAGCTGAAGGACATGATAAACGATCTCAAAAAGATGATAAAAACACTTCAGGCAACTGTCGATGCTGCCAATAAACGGGAAGAGTCTCTTACCCAGGAACGGGATAACCTGAAAGAAGAGATAGACCTTCTCCGTAAAAAACTGTTTGGCACCTCCAGCGAAAAAAGAACCATCGATATTCCAGGCCAGTTAAACTTTTTCAATGAAGCGGAACTGGAACAGAATCCAGAAGCTGTAAAAGCAGAGGATCTTGAAGCACTTCTTCCGGAAAAAACAGCAAAAAAACGAAAAGCAAGAGCTACAGACGCTGAACGGTTTAAGGGAGTTCCTGTTGAGGAAAAAGTATCTGGAACTTTCTGAGGAAGAGAAACTCTGCCCTTCCTGTGGTACTCCACTGAAAGAAATCGGGGAAGAGTTTGTCCGCCGGGAGCTGGTTTTTGTACCGGCAAAACTGAAAGTATATGAATACTATAGTAAGAACTATGAGTGTCCGCAGTGCAAACTTCAGGATATTCCGGTCATTAAAAAAGGAAAAGATGGCAGAGCCCATATGCTTTATGGAATGGCTTCTGCCGGAACAGTTGCCTGGGTAATGTACCAGAAGTTTTGTAATGGTCTTCCATACTACCGTCAGGAAAAGGACTGGAAACAGTATGGCGTAGAGATCACCAGAGCTACTATGGCAAACTGGGTGATCCGGAATTCCGAAGCGTTTTTTCTTCCTATGTACGAATACTTCCACAGGAAACTTCTGGAACGTGGATTCGCGATGGCAGATGAAACGCCACTTCAGGTTCTGCATGAACCGGAACGCCGCGCTCAGACAAAGTCATATATGTGGCTGTTCCGCAGCGGTGAAGACGGAGGAATACCTATTATCCTCTATAAATATTCGGAGACCCGGGCCGGAGACAATGCTGTGGATTTTCTTCACGGCTTCAAGGGTTATCTGATGTGCGATGGCTATAGTGGGTACAATAAAGTTCCAGATGCCAAACGCACAGCTTGCTGGGCACACATCAGAAGATATCTGGCAGATGCCATTCCCAAAGGAAAAGCTTTGGATTATACCCTGCCATCCGTACAGGGAATGCTGTACATTAACCAGCTCTTCCATCTGGAAGATGTGATCAGATCAAAGTATTCTTCCTTCGATGCTATCAAAAAGGCGCGTCTTGAAAAAGAAAAGCCGGTAGTAGAAGGCTTTTTGTCGTGGCTTGATCAGCAGAACCCTACCCGTGGAAGCAGAATGGATAAAGCTGTCACCTACATTCAGAACCGCCGCTCCTATCTGTCCACCTATCTAGAAGATGGCCGCTGCAGTTTTTCTAATAATCTCAGCGAAAATGCGATCCGTCCATTTACAGTAGGCCGTAAAAACTGGTTGTTCTGTGACACACCAAATGGAGCCCAGGCCAGTGCTGTTGTGTACACTATGGTAGAAATGGCAAAAGCCAATGGAGTAAACGTCTATCACTATCTTACTTATCTGCTGGAAAAAGTGCCTAATGATAGGATGAGCGATGATGAATTAGAACTTCTGGCTCCATGGAACGAAACTGTCAAAGCTGAAATCGAACATCGTGTAAACGAATCAAATCAATTATATGTGAACTGTCAAGGTGCTCCGGCTACTGAAAAGTAGTCGGGGATTTTTTCTATCATACCTAAAAATTAAGCGCTTACATTATTTCAAGAGGTGAAGCGGAACACCCGGAGTCGAACCGAGACGCAAGGCGCGACCCTGCACATCTGCCGTTGATGATATGCCCGCATGAAAAAAGAGACACCGAAGTGCCTCTTGTTCTTCTTATGATCTACGATTCAATCTAATTACCCTATTTAAGCCTATCCTATCAAATATTTCTTGCTCGACTCTCATTAACTCCTTAACTGTATCTATATAGTCTTTTATCACTGCCGGACGATCATAATCAAACTCCTCAAGCATTTTCTCTAAGGACGACAAATTCCTCTTTATGTCACCATCATGCATCAATAACGCTCTTGGGATTCGATCCGACAATTCTTCATAATATTTTGTTGGACTATTTGCCAATTCTTTTATTAAGCTAACAGGTATAAAGTGTTCTGGGTCACGGAGCATAACTTGCTGAGACCTTAATAAATCTAACATCTCTTCTAAAATTTTTTGCTGGTCTAAGCTTTTTCCTTTCTTTTTTCTCCTTCTTCCGTTGAAATATCCTCTATTCCTTTTAAAGCTGTATCTATCTCATTCCAACTAAGTTCAAACACTTTTTTTCAATCTTGTCTCTTCCAGCGCATTTTCTCCAAGCGCTTTATTCATAGACTGAAATAATTTATACATATCGTCTCTATCAACACTTGTCATTTGGAACTGCAAAATGGGACTATTAGAAATCTCCGAAGGCAATAAATTAAACAAAAAAGGACATACTTTACTTTTATCTATCGCTTTAGATAAAGCGCCCGCCTCAAAATTCAGCCATGCAGAATTCAAATTATCTTTTGTTACACACAAAATACCGAATTCAGCCGCCTCTAATTCTTTCGCAATGTCAGTGCTCCACCTTGCGCCTTTATCGATATCATCTGAAGAGAAATATGGTTCGATATCTTGTATTACACAAGGAATCCACTCTTTTAAAACCTTTGCCACTTCAAAACTTGTTTTCCCAGACCAGCTTATAAATACTTTCATCTTTCGTCTTTCTCCCCATGTCTCAAAACCATTATATTCCATGAAAACACCTCTTTTAGTATACTATATTTTTATTAATAATCAATATATTTATGCAGAAAACGCCCCGCAAATGCAGGACGTCTTTACTTGGTTTATGCAAGAGTAGGGGGAAGAGCCGCAGGCGCTTTGCCTTTTGGCTCTAGTATTATTATACATGTGCGTTTTGTGCTTTGTGTGCGTTTTCTAAATAATCATCAATTTTTCTACTTATGCGACTTCTGTCTAAATGCACTGCCTTAGCCACATCCTTTTGTCTGCGCCCATCTATGAAGCACATCCTGAAGATCCGCCTTGTAATGCTATCAGTTATCGCTTCCACCCATTCCTCTATCTCCACACATTCCTGCTCCAGCTGCTCCTTCCGTCGCTGATCCCGACACTGAAGGCGATCATACTTCTCCTTGTCAAATCCTACCACGCCCTGTGGCATGGGGTATCCCTTGCTGTAATCAAAGATTACGTCATTCCCGATCAACCCCTCATCTCTCCATCGGTTTTTGAGTATGTAATCCAGCTCCAGGATCTCATCCTTTTTACTCCGGTATCCCTGGAGCAGCTCCTTTGTTATCTCCATCCGCATCACCCCTTAATCCACATCGTCTCTGTAAATATTCCCACGCTGTCTCCTGCCGAATCTGCTGCCCCTGCGCTCGGATCAGCGCGGCAGCACTTGGTTCATTTGTATTGCTCAATGTATCATCTCCTTTTTCGGTCTGCCACGTTTCCGCATCCCTTTTAATCCATACGCTTTTACTCCAGCTATGACCGTTGCTACTGATATGTCTAACAAATATGCTATTTCTACGTTCGACTTTCCTTCGTTCACATATTTTTTCAGTTTCTCTACGTCGTAACACTTTCTGTACATTCGTTTCCGTGATCCGTCTTTTCCCGCATCATGTAACCCTATTCTCATCTTTTCAAGAAGCCCGGTATACCCTTGCCCCGGCCGGAGGCTGGCTCCTTTCTTAGTTATTTCAATTCGATTCCATCAGCACAGTTTTAAAATCCTCTACGCTTTCAACGTAACCATCGTTGTACGCTTCAAGCTGTTTATGCCCTTTTTCTTTATCATCGTTATTCCTCCCAGTATTCAATCACATATTCAATCTGCTGAATTCTGCCTGTTCTTCTGTGCATATTTAAGAAACTCCACCAGCTCCGTTTCATTGTTCTGGAACCGATTATATACTTCGTGTCTCTGCCATTTTGATACGCATCCCTTCTTCGGGGGTTTCGGTCCTCCAACAAGATGCATGAATGAAGAAATAAATTCCCCATGCCATTCCGTAGCTGGTTGAGTATACTCTTCCGCGATCAGCCTGGCACCATTTTCGAAGTCATATTTGTAGTACTTAGCCCCGATATTCTTATCCTCATACCAGAGTCCCCACACCTTATAATCCCGCAGCCAGGCTTTCCGCTGGTCATTGTTCTTGAAGATCGGCAGCTCTGGCTGTTGCGGCTCAGGAATATCAACCGCATCCAGATCACTGATCATTCCTGCAAGTGCCCCAACAAGAAGTTTCTGTTTTCTCGCCCGGATATCATTCTCTGAATAGCATGAGCATGAGAGTATCAGATCCATCAACCGATCTAACGGACATTCGCCGCTCTCTCGTTGCACATCACACTCACCGTAGTCGTCTATCGTATTTCTGTACTCACAGTAGTTTTCGCAAACGTCCTCACAAACCTCTTCAATGATCGTTACTATGCTTTTTATTTCATCTTTCATCGATTCACCTCATATGTCTTCTATTTCCACACTTTCTCCATACACTCTGTATGAAAGAAAATATCTGTTTTTCTCTTTGTCCTCACGTATTCCACATTCCCCATATCATCATCCGGTTTGATTTCTTTTCCACATCCCGGACAGATCACCGGATGATCCCAGTGGCTTTCAATCCTCTTTTTTTCTGTGCATTCGTCATACCTGTTTCTCCCTAATTGCTTTGATCCTTGCCTTTAAGCTCTGCATCACCCATGCCTGCACATCATCTTTCTTTTCCAGCGCCTTCATCACATCCTCATCCCGGGTATCCACACACACAAGGTGGTGGATGATCACTCGTTCTGTCTGCCCCTGTCGGTGCAATCTCTTGTTTGCTTGAGTGTACAGCTCATAATTCCAAGTCAACCCGAACCAAATGACATGATTTCCACCTTGCTGCAGGTTCAGTCCATAAGCGCTGCTTGCCGGATGGGTCAGAAGGATGTCGATCTGTCCGGCATTCCAATCATCCTCATCCCGTGTGTTTTTCAACTCCCGGACACGCAACTTTGTTTTCTTGAGCGCCTCCAACAGCCGGATCCGGTCATGCTGGAAATTGTAAAACACCAGTGCCGGCTTTCCTTGCAAAGATTCAATCAACTCCATAAATGCCTCGATCTTACAGTTGTGCACCTCGTGGATATTCCGATCTTCGTCATAAATTGCCCCGTTTCCAAGTTGTAGAAGCTTATTGCTTAACGCCGCTGCACTAGTCACGCTAATCTCCTCCTCATCTTCCGGAAGCTCCAGTACCATCTTCCGTTCCAAGTCGGCATAGGCTTTTCTTGATTTATCATCCAGCATTACCGGGATTTCGTGATAAGTGACTTCCGGAAGCTGTAAGTAATCCTCCGCTTTCATGGAGATGCAGATATCCGAAATCTTTTGCAAGATGCTCTCTTCCGTTCCCGGCTTTGCCTTGTAGTTATATATCACATCTCTGCCTCTGTCCCCGGGATCAAAATACCGTTCCCAGAACTGTGTGTATCTCCGTCCCAGACGTTCGCCTCCATCCAGAAGGAATACCTGCGCCCATAAGTCCTCAAGTCCATTTGGGGAAGGCGTACCTGTAAGCTCCACAATCCTGTCGATATGCGTCCCAACACTTGCCAGAGATTTGAACCTCTTCGCCTTGTGACTCTTAAAGCTGCTGGACTCATCGATGACCATCATATCAAACGGCCAGCTGTTCCTGTAGTAATCCACCAGCCAGCATACATTCTCCCGGTTGATAATATAAATATCTGCCGGCGTGTTTAATGCCCGGATTCGTTTTGTCTGGCTTCCCAGAACCGGAGAAACCCTTCAAGATCTTTGTGTGATCCCATTTATCTTTCTCTTTCGTCCACGTACCCTCCGCCACTTTTTTTGCGGCGCGATCACCAGAACTTTTTTAAACTTGGAATCGATCATACTTCAATTCCCGGATCGCGTCAGGGTCAGTGACTGTCTTCCCGAGTCCCATGTCCAAGAATAATCCGATTTTTTGACCTTGATAATCCTGCTGATGCAGTATGCTTGATACCCATGCGGTTTAAACTCCATCTCTTAATTTCTCCTTACACTCTTCCAGGAACAGCTTCACCTCGTGTTCGCCGTGCAGCACTCTTACCGCCTGCCCCATATCTTTTAATCTTTTCAGCTGCACCCTTTGTAGGGATGTCAGTCTCCCTGTTATTGTTTTCAGCTCCACGAACACCGCCGGATATCCCGGAAGAACCACGATCCTGTCAGGCACACCGTCATTACCGGGGCTTACCCACTTGAACGCTCTGCCGCCCAGTTTTCGGATTCCGTCCACTAATATTTTTTCCACTTCTCTTTCTCTCATGCCCGCTCCTTTTCCCGTATACTCTCTCACACACGTGTATATATACCTGTATTAGGCGTGTTAGGTACACGCCATATTTACCTAATTTATATATTTTTTTCCATTACTATAGAAAGTTGGTTTACATAGTTTACATATACTTAAAAACCTTTGTATTTACTGGGTTTTCTCACAAACTAAGTATGTAAACTTTTAAAAATTTATCGTTTACTTGGTTTACTGTTGATTTTTAACCCGTATACCAACTATCTCTGATAGTTTACTCTTGATTGTTTACACCCTTTCAAATCCTTTTTGTGTCCCGTATACGCCGTAGCGTCTCACACTTTTATTTCGTTTCCACCCTTTTATTGATGCCAGGATACCGTTTATCTCCATGCTGTCGGTTTTCTTCATAAATTTCACATCTCCATTAAAGCATTCTGCCCACACTTCCATCGCACAAACTTTATCTCTTTCTACCAATTCTGTTCCCTTTGGAAGATGCAGGCTTCCTGCGTAAAATTGTCTGCGCTGCGACAGGCTTAAGGAATCCCAGTTTTGGAGGAATCAGACGTTCTAAGAAATTCCCGGATCAACCCTTCCTTTCCGGATGCCTCTCTGTGGCTCTCCTGCATCTCTTCCGCCAGTTGTTCTTCTTCCTTAGTCATATACAGTGGTTTCCCCCAACAGCCAATAGGTGTATGCCTCCGCCCATATCTGATCCACCTCCTGTGGCAGATCCTGCCACACGGACTTCTTTGCCGGGTGCACGCCCACATCCACTGGCCAAAACCGTCTGTTTCCTGTCATGTCCTTTAAAAACTCTTCTTCGTTGCTCGTTCCGAAGAAGACGCAGCGGCGCGGATATTTGTTCGTTCTGCGCCCATAGGCGGCACGGTAGATATCGTCTGTCTTACTTAAAAACTGCTTGACCGCATTGGTCTCCTGCTTTGTCATAGCAGTCAACTCCCCCACCTCATTAATCCACGTTCCCTGTATAAGTTCTGCGGCCTCTTTTCCCTCAAAACTAGTCAGGGAATCGGAAAACCA
>ENA-OQDT01001149-OQDT01001149.1-human-gut-metagenome-genome-assembly--contig:-NODE-1149-length-16036-cov-3.504369_pt1 | contig 16036 bp, 18 predicted proteins | sample MGYA00242786_ERZ504617 | MGnify/ENA primary metagenome ERZ504617 (study PRJEB26092, sample SAMD00036337) | human gut metagenome | host: Homo sapiens | study: EMG produced TPA metagenomics assembly of...
ATGTGGGTGCGGCTCCGGTCGTACCGCATTTCTATGCCCTCTGTCTGAATGACCGCAATCCTAAAGAGCGTGAAATCGGTATGACGGCAGGTTTATCACTTTTATGGTTCTGCGATGAAATGTGGATATTCGGCGATGAAGAAACCGAGGGAATGAAGTCCGAAATACAGTTTTGTAAAAGCTTTAATATTCGTACCCGCAAGATTAAAAACAGTGAAATCAGAAAAAGATCGGAGGAAATATTCTATGAAAAAGAAGAAAGTATTCAGTATTCTGCTTTGTGTACTGGTGTTCGCAGTAATAACTGCCTGCTTTTCGGTAACGGCGTTTGCCGCAGGCGATGTGGCAAGTGCAATTGAGAGCACATGGAAAGCTGCACAGTCGCAGATTAAAACAGTCGTAAACAATGTTGTCTTTCCTGTAGTGGATATGATTTTGGCAATCTTGTTTTTCGTTAAGGTCGGCACCTCGTATTTTGAGTACCGCAAGCACGGACAGTTTGAATTTGCCGCACCGGCAATCCTTTTTGCCTGCCTTATCTTTACCCTTACGGCACCTCTGTATATATGGACAATCCTATAAAAACATACGGTGTGATTGGAGGTGATGACCTATCTTTGACTGGTTAGGCGACATAATTTCCGGTTTAGGAGATGCAATCGGGAGTGTGTTTGACACGCTTGGACAGCAGATATCCAATGTTATTTGGAATACCATGCTTCAGTGGTTTTATGAAACCATTTACGGTGCAGTTGCGGACTTTTTCACGATGATGGGCAGTATGGGTGCGGATATCTTTGACCTTGATTGGGTAAAGGCAACGATAAAGTTATTTACGCTGTTTGGTTGGTCACTTTTTATTGCCGGAGTTGTAGTTGCCGTATTCGATGTAGCGATTGAATATCAGTGCGGCAGAGCAAATGTTAAAACAACCGCAATCAATATTTTAAAGGGCTTTTTTGCATGTTCTCTTATTGGAATTGTACCCGTAGAACTGTATAAATTCTGCGTCAGTCTGCAAAATACCTTTTCGCATGATTTATCCCGAATTTTTGCAGGAACGCAGTCGCTTGATTTGGCGGGACAAAGCACGAGTGTATTGCAAGGTAGTTTCGCTGTTTCCGCACAGGTAAATTTTAATCTCTTTAATCTTCTTGCACTGATCGCTTTTGCTTACTGTGTAATCAAGATATTCTTTGCGAATATCAAGCGAGGTGGCATATTGCTGATCCAAATGGCTGTAGGCAGTCTGTATATGTTTTCTGTTCCGAGAGGATATGCGGACGGATTTAATCAGTGGATGAAACAGGTTGCGGCAATCTGCTTAACTGCATTTATGCATGACTACTCTTTTATATTTAGGGCTCTTAACCTTCCCCGGCAATATGCTTTTAGGACTCGGCATTATGTTGGCGGCAAATGAAGTACCGAGAATTGCACAGCAGTTCGGTCTTGATTCAAGTGTAAAAGTTAATATGATGAGCGTTGTTCATGCGACCACAACAGCGGTTAATTTAACTCGTTCGGTTGCAAGAGCAACAGGAAAATAACGGAGGTATATCAGAATGACACAATATTTATATCCCCAAAATCTGAGAGCCACTGCAAATCTGTGGCTTTGGAGTTTGAAAGATTTTTGTATTTTAGGAATTGCCGCATTGTTGTCCATAGTGATATTGGTACAGCTGAGAATCATTGTACCTGCCGCCGTGACCTTGTGTTACGGCTTTTTAACTATCCGTATGGATGACACAACGGTGCTTGATTTTATCAAATATGCTGTAAGATATTTTATCAGCACACAACAAGAATACTACTGGAGGTGAGCAGGCTATGGTAAAGAGCGAAAAACAACAGAAAAAGAAAAAAGGACGCTCGGTGCAGGATTTAATCGGTATCAAGACTTTTACGAAATACGGGCTCGCCACGAATAAAGGCGAGCTTTTATTTTACCTTGTTTCACCGACAAATATCTCGGTATTGTCCCACGTGAATATTGAAATTAAAATCCGCCATCTGATGATGGTGCTGTCCGCCGTTCCCGATATTGAAATCACCTGTACCGATTCAAGCGAATGTTTTGACGATAACAAATCATATTTACGGGAGAGATTGTCGGAAGAACAGAATCCGAAGGTAAGAAAGATTATTAAAAAAGATATAGATTTTCTTGATCATATCCAAATGGAGATGGCAACCGCAAGACAGTTTCTGTTCATAGCAAGGCTGAAAAACACTAAAGATAAACAAACCTTTGATACGGCAAACCGCATTGAGAAGGTCATATCAGAGCAAGGTTTTGAAACCCACCGTATGAATAAGAATGAAATCAAACGCTTTCTTGCGTTGTATTTTGACGCAAGCATGAACGGTGAACAAATGCCCGATACAGACGGTGAGCAGTTCTTTGAGGTGGACACAGATGAAGAAACCGAAGATTAGTTTAATAATTCTTATTTTTCTGTTGTCGGCGGTTACCGTTCTGTGTGGATTTAAGATTCACAGCGAATTATCTGCCCGAAACCGGGAAAAACAGGATTTCGATGAAATAGTAAGCATCGTTACCGTGGATGAAAATGATGACAACGAATCTGAGAACAAGCCGTCTGCCGAATCACAGACAGAAAAGAAACGAAATCTTAAGGCATTATTCAATCAAAACAGTGACTGTATCGGCTGGATATATATCCCCGGTACATCGGTTAATTATCCCGTAATGCATACGCCTGCTAATCCGCAGAAATATCTTCGGCGAGATTTTTACGGTAATTACAGCCAAAGTGGCGTGCCGTTTTTAGATTCAAGATGTAATCTGACAGATACAAATTTAATTATCTATGGACACAATATGCGAAACGGAACCATGTTTTCAGAGATGAAAAATTATGTGAATGCTGATTTCAGAAAAGCACATCCGATTATTGAATTTGAAACAGCAAACGGTATATACAAATTCAATGTTATCAATGTAAAAATTACGGATACGGCAGATAAAAAATATAATGAAATATATTCATCAGACGGTCGCTTTTTAACCCTTTCCACCTGTTACGGAAATCGAAAAAGCGGTCGTATTTTAGTTATGGCAAAGGAGGAAATACAATAATGTTCAAACGAAAGCCAAAGGTATTGACACCCGAACAGGTCGAGGAAATCTGTACTAAAGATTTTTTTGATATGATACTGCCCGGTACGGTCAAATTCTTTTCCGACCATTATATCGTCGGTGACAGTTATCGCTGTGTATGGGTAATCAGGGAATATCCGCCGACTACCGAAGAACAGGCGATTTTATCGCAGCTCGGCGACAGAAGCGGCGTTACGCTTCGTATTTACCACAGGCTTGTGGAAAGTATGGAACAGCGTAAAATCATTCAGAACGCAACTCGCAGAAACAAGCTGAAATCGGGCGGTAATGATGTAAATGAAACCATTGAAGCCGAGGGCAACTTACAGGATGTTGTGGAGCTTCTTGCCAATCTGCGTAAAAACAAAGAACCTCTGCTACACTGTTCTGTGTTTATTGAATTAAAAGCAAAAAATATGGATGCGCTTAAGGAACTGCAAAGTGAAATTGCAATGGAGCTGACACGCTCTAAAATTTCGGTTGACAGATTAACACTTCGTCAAAAAGAAGGTTTCCTTTCTGTTCTGCCTGTGGGCGCAAATCAGTTCGGCGCACAATATGAGCGCGTCCTGCCAGCCAGCTCTGTTGCCAATCTATATCCTTTTAATTTTTCAGGTAAAACCGACCCACAAGGCATATATATCGGCAGAGATAAATTCGGCAGCAATGTGCTTGTGGATTTTGATCGCCGAGCTGAAGACAAAACGACATCTAATATTCTCATTCTCGGCAACAGCGGTCAGGGAAAAAGTTATCTGTTAAAACTGATACTCACCAATATCAGAGAATCAGGCAAGAGTATTTTGTGTCTTGATCCCGAATCGGAGTATGAGGAAATCTGTACTAGCCTCGGCGGTTGTTATATTGATTTCCTGTCCGGAGAATACACCATCAATCCTTTAGAACCAAAGGCATGGTCAGATGGTGTTGAGGAAATTGATACAAATACCCCTGAAGCATTTAAGAAAGTTACTCGCCTCAGTCAACACATTGCATTCCTAAAAGATTTCTTCCGCAGTTACAAGGATTTTTCCGATACACAGATTGACACAGTTGAAATCCTGCTCTCTAAGCTGTATGCACGATTCGGAATTACCGACAGCACGGATTACAGCAAAATGAAACCGACCGATTATCCCATTATGGAAGATTTCTATAACCTGTGCGAAGAAGAATTTATGACTTACGACAGCAAACGAAAATATCTTTACACCGAAGAAACACTCCAAGAGGTATGCCTCGGTATCCACTCTATGTGTGTAGGTGCTGAAAGTAAATACTTCAACGGCCACACGAACATCACAGACGATGCGTTTCTCGTATTTGGTGTAAAAGGCTTATTGGATACCAATAAGCGATTAAAAGACGCTATGCTATTTAATATCCTGTCTTTCATGAGCAATCAGCTTCTCGGCAAGGGAAATACAGCGGCAAGCATTGATGAGCTGTACCTCTTCCTCACGAACATGACGGCAATCGAATATATCCGCAATGCTATGAAGCGTGTGCGTAAAAAAGATTCCTCGATTATTCTGGCAAGTCAGAACATCGAGGATTTTTTTGATTCCGTCTATCCGTGAGTTCACAAAGCCGCTGTTTTCTATCCCGACGCATCAGTTCTTGTTCAACGCAGGTCAAATCAATCCTAAGGAGTATATGGATGCCTTACAGGTTGAGCCGAGCGAATTTGAACTGATCAAGTATCCCGAAAGAGGAACCTGTCTGTACCGTTGCGGAAACGAACGATATTTATTGCAGGTCATTGCTCCCGATTACAAATCTGCGCTGTTCGGAAAGGCAGGCGGGCGCTAATGAGTGCTACAGTTGCCGCTGCACTAAAAAAAGTCGCGGTATATGTTCTTACTGATAAAAAAGCATTAAAAACTGTTGTCGGAATTGTGATTGGGATTATTATCATAGTCGTTATGCCGATTGTTGCGGTAGTCTCTATATTCAACGGTAACATTGAAATAGACACCGACCGACTTCAAACAATGCTTGTGCAGAATTTATCTGCTGAAGAAAAAGCCAAACTGCAATTTGTTGAAGATACAATGAACAGTATTGATGAAAAAATGAAAGCCGCAGGGTTTGACGGCAGAGTAAAAGAAGCGCAGGTGCTTTATGTACTTGCGCTTTTCGATTTTTCTCACAATCCCGATTTTGCAGATAAGTTGGTCAGTTGCTTTCAGGAAAATCAGACGGACGAGCAGTTAATTGCTGCTGTTAATTCCGCATTCGGCACACAGCTTACCGCCGAAGATTTCGGAAAAGTTATGGGCAACATTCGTTCTTTGTATATTGATATTTCTGACTACACCGATCCGAAAACGAAAACAATCTTGATCTTGTAAAATGGGCAAAGCACGCACAGGAAAATGGTTGGGGATATGTTTGGGGTTCACACGGAAATCTGCTTGACAAAACCGAGCTGGAACGACTTGAATCCGTATTCGGCAGTCATGTTACCGATTACGATGATTTTATCCGTCATAACTGGCTCGGTAAGCGAACAGCAGACTGCGTTGGTTTAATCAAAGGCTACGGATGGTATGATACCGAAAGCGGAAAAATCACTGTTGGCTCAAGCGGTATGCAGGATGTAACCGCTGATGGAATGTTCTCTGCTGCAACAGAAAAAGACACGATTGATACCATTCCCGAAATTCCCGGTATTGCCGTATGGCATGAAGGACATATCGGTATTTATATCGGAGGCGGCGAAGTCATTCATGCCGCCAATACAAAAGCAGGTGTAATACGCACACCAATCGGTCAAAGCGGCTGGACGCACTGGCTTAAAGTGCCGTATATCAAATATATTGAAGAAAGCGAGAAATCAACATCATGAAAATTAATATACCTTTCCGCAGAAAAGATTCGGAGATAGAAACAAGCCCCTGTGTGATAGATAAAACTGTGGAGTTGTCTGCCGATTGGTTTGATCATTTCTCTCAGAATCTGCTGAACGATTATGATTTTATTCTTGAAAATATCGACCATATGTATCAGGACAACGATGGCGTAAACCATTGTCTGTTGGTGCTTTGTGAAGAAAGGGATGACGGCATTATCGTGGAATCCGAGGGTAGTTCCTATGCCCGTTACAGTGCCTATCTTCCGTGTGCACGAAAGCTTGTACAGCAGGAGCAATATCCGTCGCTGACTGCACACGCAGATGAAATGCGATGGCTTGCAGACAAGTATGTGCAGAAAGCTTTAAACGGTCAGCTTGACTGCCAGTACAGAATTGATTTTGACGAGGTGAGAAATCTCTGCCGTCACAATGAATTCAACGATGATTTATTTATGGATATGCTCTCAGACAGAGATGAGATTGACGATATTGAATTTTTTGACGATGGCTGTACTGTTACAATTTCCGAGCCATATTTGCGGCAGGAAGATGAAGAAAACCTTCGCAGACTGAATTCCGAAGAAGTTGAAATCATATGTGCAAAGCATATCTTATGGCTTCATGATGCGGGCGGTGAACAGGCAGATTTTTCAAACTGCCTGATTAAGGATTTGAATCTTTCAGGCAAGAATTTAATCAATGCTGTTTTTGACGGTGCTAAATTTGTAAATACGGATTTAAGACGAGCATCACTCTGCTTTGCTCTTTTTAACGGTACAAGGTTTCAAAATTGCAATTTGTCGAATGTTATTGCAGAAGAATCAGAATTTAAAAATGCTGAGTGTGTTGCCTGTGATTTTGACCGTGCAATATTTACGCACAGCGATTTTACAGGTGCAAAATTTTATGACTGTACAATGAAAAACGGAAGTCTGCAAAACTGCTGCATTGATAAAACTGAGTTCGCCGATATGAATCTTGATCCGGTGGATATGCGTAATTGCAGTGAAGACGAGCAGAGATGGACGGCAGAACAGCTCGGCGAAAATATTTCTATGTGAGGTGTTAGATTTGAAGAAAGCGACAATTAATATTTCCTACAATGAGGAAAAACTGAATGCAATGAAACTGTATCTCGAACAGAAAGGCACATGCCTTGATAATGAGGTTATCAAAATGCTTGATGCTTTATTTAATAAAACTGTTCCGTCAGGCGTCCGTGATTTCATATCAATGAAATCCGAAGGTTATGCACCGACTTCTAAAAAGGAGATAAAAAACAATGGCTGATATTAAAATTGAATACAGCAATCACCGCCTTGCAGTACTGAAAGAAATTTTGCTCGAACAGGATAAAACTTTAGATGCTGAATTGTCGTCAGCGCTTGATATGCTCTACGAAAATTATGTTCCCGAAAAATTAAAGACAGATATAGAGTCTTTAGTAGAAAGAGAACATGCAGAGCTGCGTCAGACGGAAAACTGCTTTGCGGTTTATCATCTGCATGATGATTTTGACGATTATCATTTTACGGATGAATTTAATAATACTTTTTATGATGCTGCCTGCCGTTACTGCGAGATGTTAGAATACGGTTACAAGAGCAAAACTGTCGATACAGTGGCTCATGAATATTTCTCCGATAATCATCCTGTCAACGCTCCTGTCTTTTCAGTTCTTTGCAATACGATGTCAAACGATAATCGAATATCAGCATTGATTGAATTCGATTTAGAAAATGAAACAGTCAGTGTATGCGACAGCAGCGATAATTCTTGGAGAGTGTATAACCTTGAAGATGTTGCGGACGCTGTGCATAAGGTAAAACTTAAATCCGATTTGAATTTAAAAACAGATCAGGAGATATTCAACGAAGCTCTTGTAGGCAGGGAGATGGACTTTGAATCCGAAGACGAAAGCGATGTTTTTACTATGCAGATGTAACCGCCTGTGAGCCACCGTGTCGCCCTGTGTACGGCTCTTTGATGATGATATCGGGAAAGTAACAGACTGAAGACAAAACGGCAAAATTCAGGCAATTTTAGGCGAAACGAAAATAAATGTAACAGCAGGGAGTCTCTGAAATGTTACAGGGTCGAAAATTAAGCAGGAGAAAGAGAGGTGGGTTGCTTACGCTCCCACCTCTCGGTTCACATCGGACGGCAACGCCGACCGTTAGGGCATTTTCGGAGGTTTAATACGCATATTTTCTGGGTGGGTTGCTGATATAGGTACAGCCTAAACAGATGGGTTGCAATACAGATAACCACCATATTTACGGCAGTATTGACAGCGGTTGTAATTTTTGAACGGAGGTGAAGTTATGCCTGCACCGAAAGACAAGAAAAAATTTCTACTATGGGCATATCCAAGCACATTGGAGCTTGTAAAGAACAATTACAGAAAAGATAAGTGCAAAAGCCAGTCGGAATTTATTGAGCGAGCCATTCAGTATTATGTAGGTCGTGTAACGGCAGACGATGATACCTCATATCTGCCGAATGCATTTCTGTCCAATATGAAAAGCATTGTTGCTGAGAGTGATAACAAGCACAGCAAAATGTTATTCAAACTCTCAGTTGAGATTGCGATTATGCAAAATCTTATTGCGGCAACGAATGATATTGATCCGTTATCGCTGGAACGCTTGCGCGGTGAATGTGTGGAAGAAGTTAAACGACTCAACGGCAGGTTCTCGTTTGAAGATGCTTTTGATTGGCAGAAAGAATAAGCTATGGCGAAGCTGATTACAAAATTTAAATATCTGAAACCGAATGCACGGCAGTCTGTCGGTGGTTATGCAAAATATATTGCTACCCGTGAAGGCGTAGACAAAATAGATGAGTCTTTAAAATTTGCACATTCTTCCGTGAAGCAACAGCAATTCATTCAAAAAATACTCAAGGATTTTCCCGATAGCAAAGATAGTTTGGAGTATGAGGACTATCTAAAAAATCCGACCATAGGCAATGCTTCTGAATTCATTACACGAACAATGGAAGACAATGCCTATGAGGTTATGCAGACAAAAACATATGCGGATTATATTGCTACCCGTCCGAGAGCGCAGAAATTCGGAACGCACGGACTCTTTACCGATGACGGTGTACAGGTAAAACTGAACGAAGTATCCGAAAATTTAAATCAGTACAGCGGTAATGTCTGGACGGTTATTATTTCACTTCGCCGTGAAGATGCTGAGCGATTAAGTTTTAATACAGGCGAACGGTGGCGGGATATGCTTCGCTCACAGACAAGTTTAATATCAGAAAACTTTCATATCCCGATGCAGAATCTGAAATGGTATGCGGCGTTTCACAATGAAAGCCATCATCCTCATGTACATCTGATGGTCTATTCCACAGAAGAAAAGCAGGCATATCTTTCAAAAGAGGGCGTAATGAAACTGCGTTCTTCTTTCGCAAAGGATATTTTTGCTCAGGATTTGCTATGTATTTATGAAAAGCAAACAGAATACCGTGACGAGTTAAAATTGAACAGCCGTGAGGTAATTGCCGACATCATTTCAAAAATCAACAGCGGTGTTTATGATAATCCCAAGCTTGAAGAAATGCTTTTAACTCTTGCCGACAGATTGTCTAAAACATCAGGAAAGAAAGTTTACGGTTATCTGAAAGCAGATGTCAAAGCGATTGTAAATTCTATTGTAGACGAGCTTGCCACCGATGAACGAATATCTGCACTTTATGATTTATGGTATGAACAGCGTGAAAATGTTATACGGACTTATACAGACGAACTGCCAGAGCGTGTCTTACTGTCGCAAAACAAGGAATTCAAATCAATTAAAAATGCTGTTATACAGGAGGCAATGAACATTGTTACTGACCGCATAATCACGGCTGACTATGAAGAAAATGCTGATGAACAATCAGAATTTGATTCCGAGCTGAGCGATGATGAAACAGAACCTTCACTTACAGATGAAGAAAAAACATCTTTGATGTGGCAGTATTACAAAAAAGCGAAAACCTTGCTTAATCGTAATAATGAAAATTATGATCCGAATACGGCGGTTGAGTTTTTGATTGAATCTGCGAAACTCGGATGCGGTGTTGCAAAATATCGTCTTGGCAAGATGTTTCTGCAAGGCAAAGATGTGCCGAAGAATATAGATTACGCTCTGCGGTGGCTGGAAGAGTCGGCATCAGAGGGCAACGAATTTGCAGAATACTTGCTTGGCAAAACATATCTTAAAGGCGAAGATTTAGAGCAAGATTTAATCCGTGCGGAAGATTTGCTGCGAAAATCCTCCGCACAGGGTAACAAATATGCAAAGTACACTCTCGGTAAGGCATTGCTTGACGGCGAATTATTTTTGCAAAACATTCCTGAAGCGATAAAATTGATTACCGAATCGGCAGAGAAGAACTTTTCTCCTGCGCAGTATTTACTCGGCAAGCTGTTATACAAGGGTGAAGTGATACCGTGTGATTTTGAGAAAGCAATAGAATATCTTGAAAAAGCGGCAGGACAGAAAAATCCATATGCCGCTTACCTTGCAGGAAAAATACGGCTTACAGAGGATTCGGTCAAGGATATCAGAAAAGCAATCCACAACTTTGAAATCGCCGCTGAGAACGGAAATCACTATGCAGAGTATCTGCTCGGCAAGATGTATCTCTACGGCAAAGATGCCCCGCGTGACTATGATAGAGCGATTGTATACCTTACTGCCTCAGCCGAACATGGAAATCAGTATGCCGCACAACTACTCTACAGCATAAAATCCAACCGCAATTGGTCAGCGGCAATGGGTTCACTCCGATTGCTCGGTCAGATCAGCCATATAATACAAAATCGCTTGGATGATGAACGTAAAGGAAAGCAAAGTTCAATTGATCGAAAATTACGCAGAAAAATCGAAGAAAAAAAGCAGGCTCACGGATTGAAACAAGGATAAAAAATAACGGCACAGTTTTTTGCTGTGCCGTTATTCGAAATCATCAGATTTAGAATCCATTTTACCAAACTTTTCAATTGAGCAAACTCCTACCACTACGCTCAAAATGATATCCGATAATTCCTGTTGTGTATACTCAATCTCGATGTCATTCAGAGTAAGAAAGACAAGCATTGTATGTGCTCCCCGAGATGCTTATTTTCGTTGATAAACGCAGATTAAAACAGAGAAGTTATTTGTTTATCAATTCTTGTAATTCGTTTATAAAACGGCAAATGTGAAATCCGTCACATACAGCATGATGTACTTGCATCGCAAGAGGAATCTTAATCAGTCCATCTTCTTGATAATATTTTCCTATTGTGAAAATGGGGGTTAAATAATCATATCCTCTCTGCAAATTTAAATTAAATCCTTCAAAGGTCAACCATGGAATCATAGAAACCGTAAATATATTTTGCGGAACATTTGGTTTGCCGGATATGCCTTTTTGACTCCCGTATTGCCGCACATCCTTTTCATAAGCAACACAAAACGCTTCAAAATCCGAATTATAGGCAGTCCAAAGATTAGAAAAAGTTTCGGTGTCTTTATGAAATACTGTATAACAGGGCAACATCTCGCTGTATATACCCAATTCACCGTTCTCATTGAGTGCCGTTCGAAATTCAGAGTGGTGGTTCACAATAGTTGTAATGTAATATAACATAGACGGATACAATTTTTTTTGTGTTTCTATGATTTGAGTAATATCTAATTTGAATGTCATACTGTATGTGCAAGGTACATCTTTGAAATAGTGCTCAAAGTAGTTTTTGCGTGCCCAATTTTCTTTGTCAATCTTTTGAAATTCCAATCTGAACATACCTTTCTAACTTTAATTTAACATAGTCTTTATTCAAATACAGTATAGCACAAAACTATGAGGATTTCTACAATTAACATAAATGGAACTGAATATATTCGTTTTGAAGGTTTTGAAATCAATCGTAAATTAACTCAAAATTTAAAATTAATTTTGTCGGTCTATGCAGGCATTCATTCTACCGCATTTATTTTATTTTCTTTTTATCTTTTCGCCCATGTCGTATATTTTACAAATTCAAGTACAACCAACTATATGTAATTTGCGTCATTATTTTAATCTATTTGAACGAAAGGAGTATCTATGTCCCAATATATTTATTTTACAGAGGAACAAAAAACACAGGCTCGGCAGACAGATATTGTATCTCTGTTGAAATCACAGGGTGAAACTGTCAAACGCTCAGGTTCTGAATATGAGTGGAAAGACGGTTCGCAGAAAGTAACTCTCAGAGGAAACCTGTGGTTTCATCAATATGAGCGAGTCGGCGGTGATGCAATTGATTTTGTTCGCAGATTCTATAACAAATCTTATCCTGAAGCAATGGAATTTTTGCTTGGTGACTGTGGCGGTACGCTCATAACTACTCCGCCTGTTATAAAAGAAAAGAAACCGTTTAAATTGCCGAAACCGTATTGCAATATGGACAGAGTCAAAAACTATTTGCATTATGTCAGAGGTATTGATGAAGATATTATTGAAACATTTGCAAATGAAAATATGATTTATGAATCGGCAGATTACCACAATGCGGTATTTGTCGGCTTTGATAAAAACGGTATTCCCCGACACGCCAACAAGCGTGGTATCGGCAGAGGCAGTACATTCAAAGGAAATGCCGAAAGCAGTATGGATGAATTTGCGTTTCATAGAATCGGCAAAAGCAAATATCTTTATCTCTTTGAAGCCCCTATAGATATGTTAAGCTTCATATCAATGCAAAAAATAAATGATTTACAGAAAATTCTATTACGCGAAAATGAGTTGAAATACACCAAAATGTTTGAGCGCGAATTGGCGGCGGCAGCTTGCCGCTGGAAAAATCATAGTTATGCAGCATCTTGTTCTGTTTCGGACAGGGTGCTTTTTCAATGTCTGAATGATTATCCGTATATAGAAAAAGTATACCTGTGTTTAGACAGCGATGAGCCGGGACAAACGGCTGCGGACAGAATCAGTACAAAGTTATTTGCACTTGGAATAGAATCAGAAATCCTCGTACCGATCCATAAGGACTGGAACGAGGACCGGCAAGCTGCCGGCGGCAATTCTCCGCACATCTGTGCGGAGTTTTTTATGCCCAATAAACAAAATAATATGGGAGATGAAAATCAATGTCCGGTATTGCAACTTTAGCAATAGTCGCCGCCGTGATGTTTTGTGTGCTCGGTGGTATTACCTTGCTTGCTCATATCTATAACCTTAACAGCATCAAATCAAAAACTGTCGGTGACGGTCAGCACGGTACGGCTCGTTGGGCAACAAAATCTGAAATACGAAAAATTTATCGTCATATTCCATTTACGCCTGAGAAATGGCGTAAGCAGGCTATGAACAACAAAACTCCGACATATACACGAATTGTAAAAAAGAACTTATTTAAGAAAAACAGCGATAAAATGATTGAAGAACCCTTGCCTCAGGGCATTGTTGTAGGCTGTATAGGTAACACAACCGCTATGATTGAAACAGGAGATGTCCATGTTTTAATGATCGGTGCTGCGGGTGTAGGTAAGACTGCCTTTTGGCTGTATCCGTGTATCGAATACGCCTGCGCAAGCGGTATGAGCTGGCTCTCAACCGATACCAAGGGAGATGTCTGCCGAAATTACGGCAATATTGCAAAACAATACGGTTACAATGTTTCGGTTATTGATTTGCGAAATCCCACCCGAAGTAATGGCAATAATCTGCTTCACCTTGTCAATAAGTATATGGATTTATATCAATCAAGCGAAGAATTGGTTTACAAAGCCAAAGCTGAAAAATATGCAAAAATTATCTCTAAGACTATCATTCTTTCGGGTATGGATGCTGCCTCATTCGGTCAGAATGCATATTTCTATGACGCTGCCGAGGGCTTATTAACTGCTACAATTCTGCTTGTTGCGGAATTCTGTGAACCTGAAAAAAGGCATATCGTATCGGTATTTAAAATCATCCAGGAACTTCTCGCTCCGTCAAATCATAAGGGTAAAAATCAATTTCAGCAGCTAATGGAAATGCTTCCGAACGATCACAAGGCAAAATGGTTTGCAGGTGCGGCTTTGAATACCGCCGAACAATCTATGGCATCTGTAATGTCAACAGCATTGTCAAGACTTAACGCTTTCCTTGATTCGGAACTTGAACAGCTTTTGTGCTTTGATACGGAAATAGACGCAGAAAAGTTCTGCAATGAAAAATCTGCGATATTTGTAATTATGCCGGAAGAAAATCCCGTGACATATTTTATGATTTCACTAATCATACAGCAACTTTACCGCGAAATTCTTTCCGTAGCAGACGAACAAGGCGGAAAGCTGAAAAATCGTTGTGTATTCTTTGCCGATGAATTTGGCACCTTGCCGAAAATAGAATCTGCTGAGATGATGTTTAGTGCGTCCCGTTCAAGAAGGTTACAGATCGTTCCGATTATCCAGTCCTTTTCACAGCTTGATAAAAACTACGGAAAAGAAGGTGCGGAAATTATTGTTGATAATACGCAGTTAACCTTGTTCGGAGGATTTGCTCCGAATAGCTCTTCTGCCGAAACACTGTCCAAAGCACTCGGCAGCAGAACAGTGATGTCAGGCTCTGTATCAAGGAGCAAAAACGATCCGTCACAGTCCTTACAGATGATTGAACGCCCATTGCTTACGGCAGAAGAATTAAAATCTATGCCCAAAGGTCAGTTCGTAGTTATGAAAACAGGTGTCCATCCTATGCGAGTTAAACTGAAATTGATTTTATAGATGGGGGAATTAAATTTAATGAGGATGAGCCATATACCGTACCTGATAATGGAAACCGTGAGGTTAAATATGCCGATAAAAAAGAAATCATTGATGGCATCGTGCAAAAGTATCATCCTGACTGGCTCCAAAAACAAGATACGGACGATGATGAATCCGACAATGCAGAAAATCAGGAAGAAAACTATACACACGAACGCTATCCTGTGAGCAAAAAGAAAAACGGCGCACGCATAAATTCAACACCGCCAATCAGACGAATAAAACCGCTAAAACAAAATCAGGAGGTTACGCAAAATGGGCAGACTTGATTTTTTTATACCGTATGGATTTACCGCACCGAGCAGTATCTGTTTATATCTATCTTTACGACCGAGCCAACAAAAACGGTGAATGCTGGCCTGCAATTTCGACAATCGCAAAAGAATTAAAGCTCTCCCAATCAACCGTCAGGAGAGCATTAAAAGATTTAAGAAAAGCAGGATTTATAACAACTGAAACAGCGATATCGTGAAAAAGGCGGTAAGAGTAGTTTACTTTACAAAATACAAAAACGATAACATACCGCAAAAGAAAAACACCCGCCGCCAAGAAAGGACTATGTCTTCTCGGCGGTAGGTGCCACCTGTCATGATGGAAGGAGAAAGTGAACTACCCATTTGAAAATATACTACAACAGAAAAAATAAAAATGGTATTGAATATTATTTACTATAAAATTTACAACAGTATTATTGAAATTGGGTTATAAGAAGAGCGGCAGACTAAATTATTTTTTCTGATGTAAGCCAATATTTTCAGCATATTTGTTTTAATTATTGACGGCGTCATTATTATGTTTTTTTACTTGCGACGGAGATTTATTTTTATACTTCTTAAATATTGAACTGAAGTATTTGTCTGTCGAATACCCCAAATACTTGGAAGTTTCTTTAACGCTCGTACCTCGTTTTAACATTTCTTCTGCCATATCTAATTTATAAAGTGTTGAAAACAACTGAGGCGTGATATGATATTCTTTTTTAAATACATTTATAATTTGATTTTTGCTCATACAAAATTTATCAGACATTTCCTGCAACGAAAAAGGTCTTGAAAAGTTAGAACAAATATAATTTTTAAATGCAGAAGCACTCCCTTTTACTGTTTTTGAATTAAAGTATTCAGGAAAAGAGAGGTTATTAGCAGCCGTCAAAAAAAATCTCGTGAATTAAAAGAGGAATATCATGTTCATCTGTCAAAATATTATCCGATTTTTTTAATATATTGAAGAGTTGTTTAAAATAAGGTGAAAAATCTGCATTGCAAT
>ENA-OQDT01001151-OQDT01001151.1-human-gut-metagenome-genome-assembly--contig:-NODE-1151-length-15994-cov-2.696603_pt1 | contig 15994 bp, 22 predicted proteins | sample MGYA00242786_ERZ504617 | MGnify/ENA primary metagenome ERZ504617 (study PRJEB26092, sample SAMD00036337) | human gut metagenome | host: Homo sapiens | study: EMG produced TPA metagenomics assembly of...
ATGAAGTACACCGATGGTTCTGGCCGTATTCGCGAGCGTCTGGTGGCACCATCCAAAAATTCTACGTGGACGAAGGCGTGTATTACGTGGCCTTGTGGACCGATGTCGAAGACGTCGCCCCGGCGGCGCTGCACAAAATTCGTGCATAAGGACATGACGATTAACAAGGAGACCGGAGAACCTCGAATCTGGCAGATCCTGCGCATCGCGCGCATAGAGGAGGTCCAGGAGGTGGAACCGACCAAGCCGATGCAGATTCCAGATGTCTCTGTGAGCGACCTGCGCAAATGGAGCATCGAGACCTCCACATCCGCCGCCTTCATCACCGATCAACCGCATTTGGAGTTCATACGCACACTCGGCGATGCCGAGGTGGAACCCGTGCGGTGAGGGGGAGAAGGTTCGACTGCAGATTCAGTCTGACTCGTGGTTCGTGGCGTTCTGCATTGCTCATGCCCGCCATATTCTGGCAGTGGCACCGGAGACCTTGCGCACGATGATTATCGCACGCGCCAAGCGTGAGCTGAGCATGCTCGACGAGAACGGCGAGGCCGATTCAGCCGAGGAACATCATGCCCGCTGATGCGGTGCGTGTAGAGGTATATTACATGACGGACGGACGCCATCGCGCCCGGTGGAATTGACAGGACGACGCAAGGAAAGAGGTAATGCATGCCGTGGTGGATCTGGTTGATTCTGGCCCTTGCCATGCTGGCGGTGCTGATTGCCGGCATCATCTACGTGATCATTCACGGACTCCATGCGCTCCAGTCGGTGCAACGGACCGGTGAGGCGGTCTCTGAACGGATTGCCCTCATGTCCGATACCGAGGGCACCCGACACCCCAAGGAGCGTCCCATCTTCACCGAGCCACTCGAGGTGGCCGCCAATCGATACACGCAGGCCCATACGAAGGTGGACAAACGCAAGCGGGCACGTCGTGAACGCTATGCACGAATCTGGAGCAGGTGGGCCTCATTCAACGACTGACGTGGATGGGGAAAATGGCAGGACGAAACAAAAGGAACAGGCATTCCGAGTCAACAGACGAGCGTGAACTCAGCCCGGCCGAACGGTACCGGGCCTTCAAGGAGTCGAGGAAGCGCATGCAGTCTGTAGCGGCACGGTTCGCGGACCGTATGCCATTCGAGTTGGATGCCTTTCAGCAAGATGCCAACGAGGCTCTTGAGGCCGGCTCCAATGTGCTTGTGGCGGCACCGACCGGCGCCGGGAAAACCGTGGTGGCGGATTTCGCCATATATCTGGCTCAGCAACGCAATGTGAAGGCGTTCTACACGACGCCTATCAAGGCGCTGAGCAACCAGAAATACCATGATCTAGTCGACATGTACGGTGCGGATAAGGTGGGGTTGCTCACCGGTGACACCTCGATAAATTCCGAGGCCGACATCGTGGTGATGACCACCGAAGTGCTGCGCAATATGCTCTACGAGCATTCGACAACGCTCAACGCCTTGGGCTATGTGATTCTCGACGAGGTCCATTATCTCGCTGACAGGTTCAGAGGACCGATTTGGGAGGAAGTGATCATCCACCTGCCTCAGAGCGTTCGGATCATCGGACTCTCCGCCACTGTGTCGAATGTCGAGGACTTTGCAGACTGGATTGAATCCGTACGCGGGGACACCAAGCTCGTGGTGTCTGAACACCGGCCGGTTCCGCTGGACCAGTACGTGTTATTGCAAAAGGATCCACGCACCGAACCGGAGTTGTTCGACCTGTATTGCAGGGACGACATGGGCGAACAGACCGTCAAAATGAATGCACGGCTGATGAACCGGCTTGACGAGCTCGACCGTATGGAGGCGCGGCGCGCGCGTGCGGACACCCATGGTAGGTCGGAGCGGCGGCAAGACCGCGGAGGCAAACGCAAGTTCGTGCGCAAGCCGGAACGATATCAGCCTCGCCGTTGGGCGGTCGTCGATGAACTGAACTTCTTGGGCATGCTCCCCGCCATATATTTCGTGTTCTCACGCAATGGCTGTGACGAGGCAGTGGAACAGTGCCTCAACGCCGGGTTGCGGCTCACCACTGACGAGGAGGCTCTGCACATCCGCAAGATCGTGGATGAGATGATTGAGGGACAGCTCACTCGTGAGGACCTGAAGACCCTGCACTTCTCACAGTTCCGCTATGCCTTGGAAGAGGGCTTTGCCGCGCACCATGCCGGTATGATCGCGCTGTTCAAGCAGATTGTCGAGCGCCTGTTCGAAGAGGGGCTCATCAAGTGTGTGTTTGCCACCGAGACACTGGCGCTCGGCATCAACATGCCGGCACGCAGCGTCGTGGTGGAGAAGCTGGAGAAATACAATGGCACTGGCATCGTTCCATTGACCCCGGGGGAGTACACCCAGCTCACCGGCCGTGCCGGACGCCGGGGCATCGACACCATAGGCAATGCCATCGTGGTCGATCACCGCGATTTCAAACCCGAGACGGCAGTGGCATTGTCCAGCAAGCGCGTCTACCCGCTGCATTCGAGCTTCAAGGCGACCTTCAATATGGCCGTCAATCTACTCAACTCCAGCGATTATGAGACGGCACGAGACACCCTCGACCATTCGTTCGCCCAATGGGAAGCCAATGAGTCGGCATGGGATCTCGAGGCACGCATTGACAAACTGCGCAAGGCCATAGCTGGCTATGAGGAGGCCATGGGCAATGATGCCGGTGACATGGTGGAGCTGCTGCGCATTCGCATGAAGCTCAGCGACCTGCAGAAGAACGAACGCCGGCGGCTCAAGCACGAGGTGTTCAAGTCGAATGAGGAGCGTTCGCGTGCATTCCGCCGGCTGGATGCACAGATCGCCCAGCTCAAAGAGCAGGAGGCGAACCACCCCGCCAAACGGTCTGCGGATTTCAAGACCCTGATGAAATGGGGGCACCGCTGGGTGCGTGAGACCAAGGAACTCGAGCGTCTGGAATACCGCTATGAATCCCGTACCAGTTCGGTGGCTCGTCAGTTCGACCGCATATGCCATAGCCTCGAAGTGCTCGGTTACCTTGAGACAGCCGACGAGAACGGTCACATCGACTACAGGCTCACCGAATACGGGCAGCTACTCAGGCGACTCTACACCGAACGTGATCTGGTATTGGCGCAGGCGATCACCCATGGCATCTTCGACGATCTCAATGCCCCCGAACTCGCTGCAGTGATGTCGTCGTTGCTGTACGAACCTCGCCGAGGCGAGGGTGGGGAACCGAGAAGGTACCCGGGAGGCCCCCGTGGTCGTGTGATGCAGGCCGCGAACGCCTTGAGGGACATGGATGGGCAGATCATCGCATTGTGCGAGGCGAACGGTCTGGAGAACTATCTGCAACCGCTGGACTTTGGAATCGTCGATCTCATGTACAACTGGGCATATGGCGACTCGCTCTCCGAAGTGCTCGAGCACAGCGACATGACCGGTGGGGATTTCGTACGTACGGCGAAACGCATTGCCGACGTATTGCAGCAGATCGCCGTCGCCGAACCATATCTGGGGGAGGGCGGTGCCGAGCTCGCCGCCCTCGCGCATGAGGCCTACGAGCGCGTCAATCGTGGCATCGTGGCTTACTCCGGCGTGGACTGATCGGCGCCAAAACCGGTGCCAGACACCGAGAATGCAAGGAATAAAGGGGTAGTCCCAGCTGTTTTGTAGCTTGGAAGTACTTTGAAACCTCAAGGAGGAACAGCATGGCGGAACGCAGTCTGCGCGGCATGAGCATCGGCGCAAAGTCCTTGGAGTCCGACGACAACGTCGATTTCGCGGCTCGCGTCGAAGTGGCCTACGTATGTCCGAAGGGGCACCGCACCATCCTGCCGTTCGCCGAGTCCGCGGATCTTCCGAACGAATGGGAGTGCCGTTGCGGCGCCACCGCGCACCGTGAGAACGAGGAGGACGAGCAGCCGGACGAAATCACCAAGCCGACCCGCACGCATTGGGATATGCTCATGGAGCGTCGTAGCGAGGACGAGCTGGCGGCATTGCTCGAAAAGCGTCTGAAGATGCATCACGACGGCTGGATTCCGGACTACGAGTGACGACAACCTGACATGACAGAGCATGTTATGTCAGGTTTTTCATTTGCAAAACAGCGTGTGCCCATATAGGACGGAAAGAGGAAATACATGACAGAACCCAGGCGAGTGGTGTTGCTCGATCTCGACGGCACGTTGACGGAATCGGGCCCCGGCATCATCAAATGCGTGATCAAGGCCTTCGAGGCCGTGGATGTTCCCGTGCCAAACGACGAGGCATTGCAGCGTTTCATTGGACCTGCCATCATCGATTCGATGAAGCTCAACGGCATTCCGCCGCAGAAACTCGATGAGGCGGTACGCGTCTATCGGCATTTCTATGGTGATGCGAATGTGTTCAACGATCCGAACGAACCCGGGCGGAAAGTGCCCGGCCGTCTTGTCAACTCGATGTACGAAGGCATTCCCGAACAGCTGCGCAAAATGCGCGAGATGGGCTACTATCTCGCGGTATGCACGGCAAAGCCCGAGTATCAGGCCATTCCGATTTGCGAGCATTTCCATCTGACCGATCTTGTCGACGGCATCTACGGGGCAAGCAAAGACAATTCGCGCATCACCAAGGAAGCGGTGATCACCTATGCGCTCGACAGAATCGGTGTGGACAGGAACGCCGGAGACAGAGCGCTCATGGTGGGAGATCGTTGGACCGATGTGGACGGCGCCAAGCTCAATGGGCTCGACTGCCTGGGTTGCGGCTGGGGCTATGCCGAGCCGAACGAATTGCGCGAGCATGGCGCATACCGTGTGGTTCCGTTCGTCAGCGAGCTTGCCGATGCGGTGAACGATTACTTCACGGAACGCCAGTGACCGATTGACAATCCAATAATCTCATCAGAAGGGGCGCATGCAATACGTATACGCCCCTTCACTATATCGGTATACCATTATCCGATAATGTACGTTATGTCAGATTAGATATCCGTCACACTCCCCAGTGATATATATGCGGTATGTCATATCTAGCTCGTTCGCCAGGCTCAGTCAGATTGATGAATACGCGGCCACACCCTCCGCACCAGCGGCGGCACCGATACCGCGACATTCATCACGATAAGATCAACGAATACGACCAATCACGCCACGACAAAACAATGGGTCACGGGAAAATATTCTCGTCGAACAAGTCTTATTATTGAAAACACTTGCATGATACTTTTCAATATACTTATCTGTAGATCTGTTTTTACGGATTTTCTACAGCACGATGTATAGATATATTTAAACGTGTAGTAATTTTGTGTTTTCTTCGATGATTTAAGTGCCTGTTACTTCATTATTCGAACCAACGTGGCATTTAACAAGGTTTACCGGAACAGCAACGCCTTCTCCTCCATGCATTGCCTTGGATTCCTCCGCAACTCAAACAACATCGGCGTGTGCATTCCGCCGCGGAAGCCTGTGACCCAGAGCGTACAGCAGCATGCCGAGGAACAGGCTCGCCAGCACTAGCGCAATCGCCTGCCAGGCATTCGTCTGCAGCAGTTTGTAGGTATCGGCCGAAAAAGTGGAGAACGTGGTCAGACCGCCGCAGAATCCCGTGGTCATGAATTTCGCCATGGCCTTGCTCGGTTCGCGTCGTTCGATGATTGCGGTGAATAGCCCCATGAGGAAACAGCCCACGCAATTGATGACAAGAATCGAGATCGGATCCATCGTCCAATTGTTGAAGCCATTCTCCAGCAGATACCGGCAGACGGCTCCCAATGCGCATCCGAATCCCACTGCAATGAGTTCCATAATCCTCACCCCTACGCAAACGCTCTGGTGACAAGAAAACCAAACGCCACGCAACAAATGCCTGCCACGACGCTGCCAATCCAATAGATCCACGCGCGAACCGTACTGTGCTCTTCGAACAGCGACACGACTTCCGACGTAAAGGTGGAGAACGTGGTCAGACCGCCGCAGAATCCCGTGATCAGCAAAGCTTTCCATGGCTCGGCCACAGACCCCATGGCCACTACCCCCAGCATGATGCCCACGAGCAACGAACCGGCCAGATTTACCAACAGGGTGCCGCATGGGATTGCGTAGTCCTTGCGGTTAAGCCAGCCTGAGGCCAATGAGCGCAAACAGCCGCCGGCGAATGCGCCAACAGCCACCGCACTTAGATTCGGCCAGATCATATGATTGACATCCCCTCATGGGTCTCATCACCGTCTGCGTCACCATCGTCAGGCAATGGTTCGACGTGCGCCGGTTCGAAACGCATGGCACGCCGAGCCTGCACATACATGAGCGCCAACTCCGCGAACACCAACACCACGGCAACCACCGCGGAGGGCCATCCCAACCGTTCGTAGAGCGAGCGTGGGTGGGTGCCGATCGAGTCCTTGTTCGCCAGGAACAGGAAATACGGCATGGCGAACAAGACAAAGGTGGTGAGCTGGCCGATGATCACGGCCCAACTGACTGGTTTGACCACAACATCCGCGCGCCCGAAATGGCCGCAGTGCACGGTGACCGCACACACCATGACTGCACAGAGCGCTGCTGCAATCCATAGAATGGCAGGTAAGGCGTTCATATCACTCCCCTCGTCTTCATGCACATTGATATATTACGCCACGGCGTACGAATGCCCATCGATGTCCAAGGGCACATCGCGATACGGAGGCTCGACGTGCGCGTCCCGGTGATGCAGTCTGGTGCCTTTCGCGACAATCGGCAGACGAGCCAACGGTCCATCGGAATCGACGCTCAGGTGCCGCAAGGCGACATCGGAGGTGACAGCAACGGATTCGGCGGCCGCCAGACTGGACTCCACCTGACGGAACAACGCCCCGACGGCAATGATGAACACGGCGGATTCATGCTGCAGGACATCGGCGAACATGGTCTCACCCTCACAGGCGCGCACATGCTCCCCGTCGCAGACGATGACCATGTGGGAGAGCTGCGTGGAGCGGTAGGCCCGCAGGAACTGCAATGTTTGCGATATGTTCTGCAAGTTCACGCCAAGGTCGAGCAATTTCTTGCATGCGGCGAGCATGAGTACGTCGTTGAAGGAATACAGGCGTCGCGACCCCGAACCGTGCGATGCGGTGACCGATGGCTCCACGATATGCTTATGCGCCCAGTAGTCGAGTTGCCGGTATGTGATGCCGGCCGCCCGTGACGCCGCAGATCCGCGATACCCCATGCGAACCTGCTCGGTTTCCAGCAGGGAGTCCGGAAACAACTCCCCTTGCACCATGGAATCGTCGACATCGAGCAATGGGACATCCACGAAAAGCGGGAGGCCGTCATTCCGACCTTCCCGCTGTGCTTGTGTCTCCCGATTCGACTCCATTGCAGGGCGTGCGGCTCAATGCTCAGATGTTACGCACCGCGCTGTTCGTGAAATAGATCAGGCGGAACTTGCCAATCATGATCTCATCGCCATTCTTGAGCGTCGCCTTGTCGACCCTCTGCCGGTTCACATAGGTGCCGTTGAGGCTGCCGGCATCAATCACCGTGTAAGCGCCGTTTTCGCGGCGGAACACGGCATGCTGGCGCGAGACCGTGGAATCGTCGAGCAGAATGTCGGCGCGCGGGTCCCTGCCTACGGTCACCTCGTCTTCATCGAGCAGGTAACGCGAACCGGAAAGAGCGCCACGTGTTGCGATAAGCAGAGCCGTGTCGTCCGCCAGTCTGGAGATGGTCTGCAGATCCTCCTGCGTCAACGGACGCTCACCGCTGGTGGTCACTGGAATCTGGATGGCAGGCATGCCGATGATGGTGGTTTCGCCTGCACTTGGAATTGGATCAGTCATAACTCCTCATTCTACAATCTTTGCGTACTTATAGTTGGTCACCGGCTGCGTTTGGGTGATTTTCACGTCATCGGACGTCTCGACGTTCACACTCGCCCCGAATTTCACCGTAAGCCTCGAGCCGACGCCACCGGCCATGTTCACCGCATTCGCAAGGTTGTTCTGCTCCCCTATGGCCTTGACGATGTATGGCGCGTTGAGTGCCTTGCCGTCACATATGAGGCCATTCGCACCTTCGCTGATGTAGGTGGAGGTGACCACCCGCACATCGTTGATGGCAATGACCTCTGCACCTCCGTTGCGCAGCTCCTCGATGAGGTTGAACATGGTCGCCGCATCGATCGGCGCCTTGGTGCCGGCGGAGATATGCACGATGATACCGGGACCCTCCGCGGGAAGCCGACCTGAGAGAATGCCGCTGGACTCCTCGTTCTCCTTGGCGATGCGGTTCGCCTACGGCCTCCTTATCGGCTGCCTGTTGCAGTGAAGTGAGCTGCCGGCTGAGCTCGGTGCGTCGCTCTTCAAGGCGCTGCACCTGCGTGTTCGTCTCGCCGAGCATACGGGTGAGTTCAGACTCGGTCATCGTCTCATACGTCATATCCGTATTGTTCACCTGGATCACGTACCCGAACGACAGCAGTGCGCACAATGCCGCTACAAGTACACTGGCCAGCAGCCGCGCGCGAATGGATTGTGCGCGTCCGGAAATCTGCTTCTCGGTTTCGCTTTCCTGACCGCCGGAAATGCACCGGTTGGCAGTTTGTCATCTGCCGGTCTTTTTTCTGCTGAGAGAGGATTTTCTTCACATGGATGCCGCTGGGTGGTTCAGGAGGCGTCCCGGCTGACTGAATCGGTTTGTTCTCGTGCCCATTCGCTTCGCCCATACTCACCCCTGGAAGATGAAACGGCGGATTGCCGAGACGTTGGAGAAGATGCGGATGCCAAGCACGACGATGACAGCGGTGGAGAGTTGCGACCCCACACCAAGTTGGTTGCCCAGGAGCACCAGGAGTGTTGCGGTGACGACATTGGAGAAGAACGAGATCACGAACACCTTGTCGGAGAAGCTGCGCTCGAAGTAGGCACGTGCCGCGCCAAGCAACGCATCAAGTGCCGCCACCACCATGATCGGAAGATACGGTTGGAGCCAAATCGGAATGTCTGGTTTCACGAACAGACCGACTACAACGCCGATGATCAGACCGAGCACTGCTGCCATTACCGTATCTCCTTCGCATTTGAAACCTGACCGGGTGTTGCCGCCTTGAGTCGAATCATATTCTCCTTGCTGGTCTGCAACGTCATACCGGCGTCCTTGAACTCCTGGTACAGTGTCGAGAGCTCCTTTTGCCCCATTCTATTCGCAAGCTCGTTCTTATTGCCTATGGCTTGAATGCGGTATGGACTTGAAACCGGTGTGGTGCCAATGAGTATGGAGTTGCCTGCGGTTCGTATGGACGTCTGCACCCCAAGCCTGTTGTCGTTGATGGAGATCGCCTCGGCGCCTGCCTTCCACATAAGCGAGACGAGCAATTGCAGATCGGTGTCGGTGACCACGCGCAATCGGTTCGTCGATTTCTCTCGAGGTAACGATCCTTCCTGCGCATTGCTGTTCGTCACCATCGGGTCGGCAACGGTGAGCACAATGCCCTCGCCTTCGACAGCGGTGGCGCCGGCAGCCGCTTCGTTGCGCCGCACCTCCTGCTCCACTTGGGAGGGCAATGCGGATTGCGATTGGCGGTCCACATCTGCGCGCATATCCGCAATCTGCTTCTCCAGTTCGTCGATATGAGTATTCTGCGCCTCAAGCTGTGACGCCAACTGTTGACGCACCTGTTTGCGGGGATCGGTGTTGAGCAGGCGCACGAACAGGCATCCCGCGAATCCGACGGCCACGCATATGATGAGCACGATAATGCGCGTGCCCCAGAATGTGAGTTTCGAATCCGGTTTGGTAACCAGTCTCGAATCGTTGTAGAGGGCGTCCATCGGACGGTTCACTAGATCGTCGATGAGCCGAAGCGAGGCATCGTAGTGTTTGCCCCGGCGCCGAGGCGGCATCACCCCACCACGTGATATCTCGGTGTGATGTGAGTCGAGACGGGCGTATGCGGACGAAAAAACGGCACGCCTGCGAACCGGCGGATCTTCAACGCTCACCGGGAACACTTCAGGCATGCCGTTTTCGCGGGTCAACTGCGCGTCCTCTCTCTGATTTACCTACCTGACTGCTTTTTGACGTCCATCCGCCTGTAGGAGCCCGATACCCTGACGCATATACAGGATTCCGGCCATCCAGTACAGTCCTATGCCCCAAATCGCACAGGAGATAGCCGCATAGTGCAGCATTTCGAACACGGGCATCTGACGTTCTATATCGGCCACCATGAGGCCGACGATCGAGATCATGAGCACTGCGGTGCCTGTCTTGCCTACGAAGTGCACTGGGAGCGGCCCATAGTTATGTTGCGCGAGAACCACGGTGAGCACGGCCATTGTCACATCGCGCAAAGCCACGAGAATGAGCATCCACCAAGGCACCACATGGGCAGATGCCGAGTGCCAGAATGGAGCACAGGATGAGCAATCGGTCGGCGATTGGATCGAGCAACTGGCCGATCTTGCTCACCTGATTGAATTTACGCGCAATGAGACCATCGAGCCATCAGAGGCGAACGACAACGCCAGCACGACCAGAGCCCATACCATGCTGTGCTCGGTGATGAGCCATGCGATGATCGGAATGGAGATGATGCGCAACAGACTGATGATGTTTGGTATGGTGAACACCACGTCACGCGGTTCCGGACTGTACTTCTTCCGGCTGAACTTCTCTTTGAGATCCATGGGCGTCACATCCAAGCGACTCACATTCGCGTCGCCTGGATGGCGGTGACGATGATGCCGCGTGCGCCGACTTCATACAACTGATCCATGAGCTGATTCACCTTGGCTTTCGGCACCATGACGCGCACCGCTGCCCACTGCTTGTCATGAAGCGGCGAGATGGTGGGGCTTTCGAAGCCGGGCGTGATCTGTACGGCCGCAGAGATCTTCTCCACGGGAATATCGAAGTCCATGAGCACATAGCGCTTGGCCGTGAGCACACCATGCAGGCGGCGTTCGAGCCGTTCCAAGCGCTCGTCCTGGGGGTCCAACCGCGGCGAGCGAATGAGCACCGCTTCCGAGTGCAGAATCGGTTCCCCGAAAATGCGCAGACCGGCGTTGCGCAGGGTGGTACCTGTGGAAACGACATCTGCAATCAAATCAGCCACACCAAGCTGCACCGAGGATTCCACCGCGCCATCCAAATGTATGGGCGTCGCATTGATGCCGTGTTCGGTCAGATAGTCATGCACAAGCTTGTCGAAGGAGGTACCCACCCGCTTGCCTTCGACGTCGTCGAGCGTGGTGATCGGGCTGTCCTGCGGAGCGGCGAAACGGAACGTGGATCCTCCGAAACCGAGGTTCATCTCCTCCTGCGCATCAGTTCCCGAGTTGAGCAGCAGATCATGGCCGGTGATACCCACATCGATGGTGCCCATGCCCACGTACGCTGCGATGTCCAGTGGACGAAGGTAGAACAGTTCGACGTCGTTGTCGGGGTCCTCCACCACCAGTTGGCGTGGGTTGCTCCGCAACGTGTATCCGGCCTCAGACAGCATGGCCCATGCCGGCTCGGAAAGCATGCCCTTGTTTGGCACTGCGATTCTCAGCATGATTCCTCCAACTTCCTCCCCACGCTTGCGCCGCATGCGACCGGCGCCCCGGCGGGTATTTGCTTACAGGTTCTTGTAGATGTCGTCGAGAGTGATGCCACGGTCGATCATCATGACCTGCAGATGGTAGATGAGCTGGCTCATCTCCTCGGCGGTGCGCTCGGCACCCTCGTATTCGGCGGCGATCCAGGTCTCGCCCGCCTCTTCGATGATCTTCTTGCCAATGAAATGGGTGCCTTTGCCAAGTTCGTCCACGGTGAGTGAACCTGGGGTCTGGTTGGCGGCCTTTTCGCTGAGTTCGGCGAACAGCGACTCGAATGTCTTCATGGTTTCCTTAATCGAACGTACACGTGCTACCCAGTGTGGCACGTGGTATGGGCATGAATGTGCCGCACGCCGTTTCGACGTGCGGCAAGTTGCGAATCAGTCGCGGTAGGCGGCGGCGGCCGTGTCGCGAATCTCGTTGATCGCCTTGGCTGGATCAGCGGCGCCATAGACCGCGGATCCAGCGACGAGAATATTCGCGCCGGCCTGGGCCACGGTTGCCGCCGTCTTCGGACTCACGCCACCATCGACCTGAATGTTCGTGTCAAGGCCACGACGTGTGATTTCGTCACGCAGGCGGCGCACCTTGCCCATCTGGTTGGCGAGGAACTTCTGGCCACCGAATCCCGGTTCCACCGTCATGATGAGAATGGTGTCGAATTCCTCGAGAATGTCGAAGATCGGTTCGACCGGCTCGGCGGGACGTACGGCGAACCATGCCTCGCATCCCATGTCGTGCAGTTGGCGTGCCAGACGCACCGGCGCATGGGTGGCCCCCATGTGGAAGGTGACCGAATGGGCGCCACGCTCCGCATAGCCGGGAGCCCAGCGGTCCGGATCGTCAATCATGAGATGCACATCGACCGGCAGATCGGTGACCTCGCAGATGCGCTTGACAACCGGTTCGCCAATGGTCAGATTCGGGACAAAGTGGTGGTCCATCACATCGACATGAACCATGTCCGCATTCGAAATGCGCTCGAGGTCGCGTTCGAGATTGCAGAAATCCGCGGACAGAATGCTTGGTGCGATTTTAATATCCATGGTTGCCATTCTAAATACAGTAATCGACCAGGTGAGACGTCTGAGCGGCCATATTCAGCCCGCATTGCGGCCGGAGCCACCTGCATCCTGCGGCGACTGCTCCCGTCTGGCTTCCAATTCGGTCTGGGCATGCAGCTTGTCGCTGAGAAGCTGGGTGGGACTTCCCACTCGCTGGATGACGATGAAGGCGACGGCTCCGAGCATGAACACAATGATCGACACCCATACGTTGACGCGCAGTCCGAGAATCTCGTGGGAGAAGTCGATGCGCAGCATCTCGATCCAGGTGCGCCCAAGGGTGTACCACATCACATACAGCGCGAACAGGGATCCGGCCTTGAGCCTGTTCGCAAGTCGGTGGCCGATCCAGATGATCAGGGCGGCTCCGATGAGATTCCATATCATCTCGTACAGGAAGGTCGGATGGAACAGCGTGCCGGTCGGGCAGCTCGCACCGTCATAGCAGGTCTCACTGTTGCCTATGGCACTGCCGTTCATGTTGAGCTTGAGCCCCCATGGCAGCGTGGTGGGCTTGCCGTACAGCTCCTGGTTGAACCAGTTGCCAAGGCGACCGATCGCCTGGGCGACAAGCAGCGCAGGCGCAATGGAATCCGCCAGCAATGCCATCGGATAATGCTTATGGCGACACCATGCCCATGCACCCAGTGCGCCGCATAGGATGGCGCCCCAGATGCCGAGACCGCCGTTCCATATGCGGAACATCTCGACCCAGTCGCCATTCGGGCCGAAGAAACGTTCCGGAGTGGTGATGATGTGGTAGAGGCGTGCACCGACGATGCCACATGGCACCGCCACCAGGGTGGTGTCGAAGATCTGGTCGAAAGTGCCTCCCAATCTCTTCCAACGTTCGCCGGTGATCCATACCGCGGCAATGATGCCCAGCAGCATCGTCAACGCATAGATGTGAATCGTCAGCGATCCCACATGGAATTGGGAGATGGATGGCGAGGGAATGTAGGCAAGAGTCGTCATACGCTCGAATATAGCGTGGAGAACCGATATCGGCATAGGACCGGTATTGGTTGGCAGCCGGATTCATTGTCCCGGCCGCCAACCAATAGCGTGCCGCTACAGGCGTGCGTTGTGGATGCCCTCGGCGAGTTCTGCGGTCTTGGCCGCCAACGCAGCCAGACCTGAGGTGAGCTCGCGCGCATCGCCATCCTCGGTGAGCAGGGTGTGGACCAAGGCGGATCCAACGATGACCCCGTCTGCATACTGCCCGACGGCCTTGCCTTGAGCAGCGGTGGAGACGCCGATGCCCACACACACATTCTCGGCCCCGGCCTTACGGGTCCGGGCCACAAGATCCTCCGGGGAAGTCCCTAGACTCGACCGTTCGCCAGTCACGCCCATGCGCGATGCCGCATAGACGAATCCCCGGGCGTTTTCACACACCACCCGCAGACGCTCATCGGTGGAGTCGGGGAAACAAGGAAGATGCGATCGAGCCCATGGCGGTCCGACGCCTCGATCCACTCCCCTGCCTCGTCGGGAATGAGATCGGGAGTGATAAGGCCTGCGCCTCCTGCATTCGCGAAATCAGCGGCGAAGCGTTCAACCCCATAATGGTAGATGAGGTTCCAGTAGCTCATGATGAGCGGCACTCCACCGGCATTGGCCACCGTCTCCACGGCCTTGAACACATCGGCTATGCGCTCGCCATTGTTCAGGGCGATCTGGCTGGCGGCCTGGATCACCGGGCCATCCATCACCGGATCGGAATACGGCAGTCCTATCTCGACAATGTCAGCACCGTTCTCGACCATCGTGGCGAAGGCCTCGAGTGACTGTTCCATCGTGGGGAATCCGAATGGCAGGTACCCAATGAATGCAGGCTTGTCCTGCGCTTTGAACCGTGTGAACAGCTCGCGGCATGGGCTGGGACGATGGCTGATTCCAAGCGGCTGACCGCTTGGCGTGGTGTTGTATTCGGTCATATCTGCTCCTATTCCACTTACTCGTTCACGCGTTGTTGCCGGTCGCACCGTTCGCCTCGAGTGCGGCTGCCTGCTCATCGGTGAGATATCCGAACCACTTGCCGGCGGTGTTCATGTCCTTGTCGCCGCGTCCCGAGATGTTCACAATCATCACCGGATGCTCATAGCCCTTCTCCTTGAGATCCCGTGCCGCTTTATAGGCGCCGGCGACGGCATGGGAGCTCTCGATGGCTGGAATGATGCCCTCGGTCTCGCACAGATCCTTGAACGCGTTCATCGCTTCCTCATCGGTCGCCCATGAATAGTTCACACGTCCGATTTCCTTGAGCCATGCGTGTTCTGGGCCAACGGACGCATAATCAAGGCCTGCGGAAATCGAGTAGGTGTCAAGGGTCTGTCCCTCAGAGTTCCCAAGCAGATAGCTTTTGGCCCCCTGGAACATGCCGAGTTCACCGGTTCCCGGTGCGAAACGGATGGCATGCTGGCCGGAGTCCGGACCGTGGCCGCCAGCCTCGAAACCAATAGAGGTGACGCGCGGATCGTCGAGGAAGGCGTTCATGATGCCGATGGCATTGGAACCGCCGCCCACGCAGGCGCAGATCGCATCGGGATGATCGATGCCGTACCACTGTGCCAGCTGCTCCTTCGCCTCCTCACCTATGATCTTCTGAAAGTCACGCACCATCTCCGGGAACGGATGGGGACCTGCGACGGTACCAAGCAGATAGTGGGTGTCTTTGACGTTGGTGACCCAATCACGCAGCGCCTCGTTGATGGCGTCCTTGAGAATACGGTCACCAAGTGTCACTTCGACCACCTCGGCGCCCAGCATGCGCATGCGGGCCACGTTGAGCGCCTGTCGCCGTGCGTCGATCTGTCCCATGTAGATGCGGCACTTGAGACCGAGCATCGCACACACGGTGGCCGTGGCAACGCCGTGCTGTCCTGCTCCGGTCTCCGCGATCACGCGGGTCTTGCCCATGCGCTTGACGAGCAGTGCCTGCCCGATCGCATTATTGATCTTATGGGCACCGGTATGGTTGAGGTCCTCACGCTTGAGGAACACTCTGGCGTCGAGTCCGGTGCGTTCCTTGATGCGTTCGGCGAATCGCGGCGCCTCGGTGAGCGGTGAAGGACGTCCCACATAGCGCTTATTGAGCGTGGCGAGCTCCTTGTGGAATTCGGGATCATCTTTCGCGTCGTCGTACACACGCTGCAATTCATCGAGGGCGGTGATAAGCGCCTCCGGCACATAGCGACCGCCGAACTGCCCCCAATACGGGCCATGATGTTCGCTCAACGGAGTGGTTTCAGAAGCTTTCACTCGTTCTCCTGCCTTCACTAATCGTTCCACGGCCAGCCGCGGGTCATCGGCGGTGGCCACGCCCTCTCCCACCAGAACAGCGTCGGCTCCGGCGCGGCGAT
>ENA-OQDT01001152-OQDT01001152.1-human-gut-metagenome-genome-assembly--contig:-NODE-1152-length-15986-cov-3.338672_pt1 | contig 15986 bp, 16 predicted proteins | sample MGYA00242786_ERZ504617 | MGnify/ENA primary metagenome ERZ504617 (study PRJEB26092, sample SAMD00036337) | human gut metagenome | host: Homo sapiens | study: EMG produced TPA metagenomics assembly of...
TTTGTCAGCAATTTATGCAATCTGATTAATAAATTGAAATCCAAATAGTACAATGACAGAACAACTCAAACTTAAATTGAATGATTCCAAGGCTACCCGTTGGGGGGCATTGGTGATTGTTGCCTTCTCGTCTCGCCCGGCCTGCGGCTCAGGCGCCCGCTTGCGAGGGAGCTGTATGGGGTGAGCGCTATGCCCTCCTCCTGCGCGCAGGGCAGCATCTCGCGTTCGTCTTCACGGAACAGCAGATTCATGTGGTTCTGTACGGAGATGAACTGCGGCCAGCCATGTTCGCGGGCGATGGCGTTGGCCTTCTCCAGCTGCCACGCCGCGATGTTCGCCGCGCCGATGTACCGCGTCTTGCCGGCGGCCACGGCGTTCGCGAAGCCCTCCATGATCTCCTCGATCGGCGTGCGCCAATCCCACATGTGGTAGATGTACAGGTCCACGTGGTCCATACCGAGATGGCGCAGACTCATATCGAGATTGTCGCGGACGTGCTGCTGGCCGCTCACGCCGTTCTCGATCTCCTCGTCGGTGCGCGGCAGGAACTTCGTGGCCACCACCACATCGTCGCGTGCCGCCATGGAGGAGAGCGCGCGGCCGAGGTATTCCTCGGACGTGCCGTTCTGGTAGACGATTGCCGTGTCTAAGAAGTTGATGCCCGCGTCTAGCGCCTGCTGCACAATCGCGCGTGATGACTCCTCGTCGAGCGTCCAGCTGTGTTGACCGTTGCCTGCATCGCCGAAGCTCATGCATCCCAGGCAGATGCGTGAGACTTCGAGGTCGCTCGGGCCGAGTGTGGTGTATTGCATAGGTTCCTCTTTTCCAGTGTCGTATGCGTTATTCGTAGATGTGGGTTGGGTTCAGATTACCGGGCGAACACGGTGGTGAGCCATGGGGCGAAATACTGGTCGATCCAGCCGCCGTCGGCGCCGAAACCGTGCGGCCAGCCGTTCATCTCATGGGTTTCGACGCTCACGCCTGCGTCACGCAACGCCGCAATCGCAGCGATGGCGAGTCGTGTGAACAAATGGCCGTGGCGTATTCGCATGGCTTCCTCCGATACTCAATACTCGTCCAATAAGTGAATTGGTTATGCAGGGTCTACCGGGTGAACGGCTCGTAGAACATGCGCGAACCGGGCACACCGTGACGTAGCAGCATGCGGCGCACGTCGCGGATCATGCCGGAGGGGCCGGCGATCAGGTAGATCGCGCCATCGGTGATCTGTTCGGCGAGTTCCGTCTTGCTCCAGCGCCCCACCTGCATGTGCGGCGTGTGCGCCTCGCTTGCGCTCCACTTACGCAATTCGTCTGCATACAACAGGTCGTCGGCGCGTTTCGCCGTGTACATCACGGTGACCGGGCGATTGGTGCCGGACAGCGCCATGATCGTGGGTATGATCGGCGTGATGCCGACGCCGCCCGCGTATACGACGATCGGTGCATGCGCATCGTGGCGTGCGATGAACCGTTCATACATGCCGAACGGCCCGATGACGTCCACACGCATGCCGGCCCGCGCGGTGCGGTACAGCCGCTCGGTGAAGTCGCCGTTGATGCGCACGGCGAACCGCATCGCATCACCATGCTCGCCGGGCAGATTCGCAATCGAGAACGGGTGGGACCCGTGCATGCCGCGTTCGCGGGGGAGTCTGAGGAACACGAAGTCGCCGTATTCCCAGCTGTGCATCGCCGGGCAGTCCACGAGAATCTCCACGATGTCGTTTGAGACCCTGCGCGCGGAGACGACCTTGCCGCGGGCGGCGAACATGCGGTCGCGCAATTTCACCCACGCATACCAGGCGAGCACGAGCCCGGTGGTCACGTCCATCGTGACGATGAACGCCGTGAGGTCCTTGATATAGAAGACCAGATTGAAATGCAGGCAGGCAAGCACGACGGCGACGAGCACAATGCGGTGCAGCCACACGGTGAACTCATGGCGGAACACGCGTTCGAGCCAGCTGCGCACGGTGGCGAGCGGCGGAACCAGCGTATCGAGCCAGCCTGCCATCATGACGAGTGCGAGCGCGACAATGCCGACCAACGTCCAGAACGCGATCTCGCCCGTTGTTTTCGCCGGTCCGAACGACGGCAGCACGTATTGGTGGTAGACAACGAGCGCGAGCGCCCCGGTGCCGAGCACGCCGTGCAGCACGTAGATGCCGGGCAGTCCTATGATGCGGTCGAGCCAGCGGGGTCGGCAGCCGAGCCACACGCATTCAAGCATCCATATGTAGGCGTAGATGCCGGCGGTGATGGGCGTGAGCATCGAACGGTACATGGGTCCGAGCGTGGCCCATGGGATCGCCGTGAACGGCATGGGCACCACGACGAGCGCGGCGGCCCACACCAATACAGCCTGAATGGGGAATCGACGGATTGCAATGCGTTTCATGGGCATATGCGTCGGTTAGCGTAAGGAAACGGCAGGCTACTTGAGCACGCCGATCTTCTGCAGCCAGGGCTGAATCTCGTCGTTCGACGTGACGCGCAGGCCCTCGGTGACGTTGGCGCCCTTGGCGCTCGACCGAAGCATGTCGAGCGTGCCGTCGATGCCGCTGCTTGCGGACGTGGCGAAGGGGATCACCGTCTTGCCGTTGAGGTCATAGGATTCCAGGAACGTGAGCACGGGCATCGGCGGTTCCATCCACCAGATCGGGTAGCCCACGAAGATCGTGTCGTACTGGGCCATGTCATCGACCTTGCCTTTGACCTGCGTGCGCGCGTTCTGGTTGAGCTCGTCACGGGCGATCTCGGTGGTGCGCTGGTATTCCTCCGGGTAGGCCTTGCACGGGTTCGATGCGGAACATGTCGGCTCCGGTGAGCTTCTGTATTTCCTCGGCGGCGCGCTGCGTGGTGCCTGTCTTCGAGAAGTAGGCGATGAGCGCCTTGCCGTTGCTGCCCTTCGTCGACGGTCGGGGTGTCGCCGGAGGTGCGGTGTGTCCCGGAATCGTTCGACGCCGTGGAGGATCCCGACGAGTTCGATGAGGAGCCCGAGGTCGAGCCGCATGCGGAGAAGCCGAGGACCATTGCCAGGCAAGCGCAGTGCGAGTAGGCCGCGTGAGCGGGTTGACGTGGTGTTCATGGTGTTCCTTCCGGTTGTTCTCGTGGATTGGATGCGCTGTGGAATTGGTCACGGCTCGATGTGCTTGGCCCAGAACGCCGTGGCGTCATCGATCCAGCCTTCGGCGGTGGTTCCCACGCCGAGCCCGAAGCCGTGGCCGAGTTGTGGATAGTGGTGGAATTCGGTGTCGATGCCGGCGGCTTCGGTGCCAACAAATCTAGCGGGCGGGAGCGCTACCGGCGCGAATTGGTTTTCTCTCGGCTATGTGCCGGTAGCGGTACCGGTCAGCATCGGGCATACTGTCTGATGATCGTGAATGCTGTCGCGTACGGCACACGACGCGATCGGATGGGAGCGACCATGTACACGATGAAGCAGGCCTGTGAGCTCACCGGATTGAGCTACGAGACCCTGAAGTTCTATTGCCGGTCGGAGCTCGTGCCGCGTGTGCATCGTGACGCACGCAACCACAGGGTCTTCGACGACCACAACATCGCATGGATACGGTCGTTGGTGTGTCTGCGCCGCTGCGGCCTCGGCATCGCCGAGATGAAGCGGTGCGTGGCCCTATGCCTCGAGGGTGAGGCGTCCATTCCGCAGCGGCGGGAGATATTGGCGGAGAAACGTGAGGAGCTCCAGCATCGGTTGCAGGACATCGAGGATTCGATTGCCTACATCGATGCCAAGGAGCAGTTCTACGAGGCGGTGCTCGACGGCACCACGCCGTACGTGAGCAACGTGCTCGGGTTGGAGGAGTGAGTGCTGGGGCAGTGGATGGGCGCGGCATGCACGCCCATCCACCACCGTGCCGTCAGGCGATCGAATCCGCCCAGGTCTTGAGTTCGGCCTCGCTGGCATTCGCGGCGAAGCGACGCCCGTTCACCCAATGGGCGTCCGGTGCCGAATCGTGCAGTTGCTCGCCGAGTGCGCCGCGTGTGCTTGACGACGACGTGGCGAACGTGGTGATCGTCTTGCCGGTGAAATCATGCGATTCGAGCCAGGTGCGCACTTCGCGCGGTGCGGTGTCCCACCACAGCGGGTAGCCGACGAAGATCTCGTCGTAGCCGTCTGCGGAGGGGCTTGCGGAGATGGGTGGCCGCATTGCGCGGTCGGCGTGCTGGCGCGAAGCACGGCTCGTCGGATCGGTCCAGTCGATGTCCTGCGCGGTGAACGGCGGCACCGGGACGATCTCGGCGAGATCGGCGTCAATCGCCTTCGCGAGGTTCTGTGCCACCCGCCGCGTGGTGCCGGTGGCGGAGATGTATACGACCAATTGCTTGCTCATGGCGTTGCCTTCCTGTTTGTTTCAATGAGGTGAGGTGTGCTGTGGAACGTGCTTGGATCGCGGCCGCTCACTGTTCGGCGCGCATCGTCTCGATGCGTGCGATCTGCTCGCGTACGCGCTTGGGCTGGGTGCACTCGGGGAAGTTGTCGCGGTCCAGCACGCCGTCGAGTCCGGTGTCGGGTTGCAGTGCGGCGAACATCGACGCGAGTTCGGCGTCGGTTTGCGCCGTGCCGGCCACGTCGATGAGTTCGAGCGTCTTATGGTCCGCTTCCTTGCAGCCGAGTGCGTCGACGAGCGTCTGGGCGACCTGGCGGCGCGCCGCCGAGCCGTCCTGCGGCCCCATGGGGTCGCGCCGGTCTCCCTGCTCGAACTTCAGCTGGTGCTCGTCGGCGCCCTCCATGTCGAACCAGCCCGGCCGCACGATCGTGTACTCGTTGCCCGAGGCGCGCACCAGGCGTTCGCTGTGGCGCTTCCAATCATGGGCCTCGGTGGAGCGGTTGTAGTCGTTGTCCATGTTCGTCACGCCGATCGACGTCATCAGCGCAATGCGCGCAGGACGCCCGTCGAGTGCCTCCAACGCGTTGCGCACGGCACCGTAATCGACGGTTTCGGTGAGCGTGGGCCCTCCGTTCGACCCGTGGGTGAACACAATGCCGTCAATGCCGTCAAGGGCCTGCCGCATTGACTCCACGCTCGTCAGGTCGCCTTGGACCACTTCGACCCCGCAGCCGAAATGGATGCGTGACGGGTCGCGCACGAGTGCGCGCACACGGTAGCCGGCCGCACGCGCCTTCTCCACGGCATGGCGCCCTATGCTTCCCGAGGCGCCCACGACCAGTACATGTGTTGGTTTCATGGGGCTCCGACCTTTCGTTACGCTTCGGCGATGTCGATCATCGACTTGATGGCACGGCGTCCGTCCATCGCCTCATAGGCCTGCTGCACATGGTCGAGGTCGAAGGAGGCGGTGAACACCTTGCCCGGGTTGATTTCGCCGTCGAGCACGGCCTTGAGCAGTGTGCTCTTGTCGTGCGTGGCCACCGAGGCGATGCCGCCGGTCAGCGATACATTGCGCCAGAACAGCGCGTTCACGTCGATGCTGTTGTCATGTGGCACGCCGACGCGGCTCACATAGGCACCCGGGCGTCCGCTGCGCACGGCGGATTCAATGCTCTGCTCGGAACCGACGCATTCGAGCACGCGGTCGGCGCCCGCGCCGTTCGTCATCTCCATGATGCGGGCCACCGCCTCGTCGCCGCGCTCGGGAACGATGTCGGTCGCGCCGAATTCACGGGCAAGTGCCGCACGATCCTCATGACGGCTCATCATGATGATCCTGCCAGCGCCAAGCAGCTTCGCACCGATCACCGCGCACAGGCCCACGGCGCCGTCCCCGTAGATCACCACGGTGTCGCCGGGTTCGATCCTCGAGCTCCACGCGGCGTGATAGCCGGTCGCCATGACGTCCGAGAGCGCCAGCAGCGAGGCGATCTGCTCGTCGGTGTAGTCGGCGGGCGTACCCGGAATCTTGATGAGCGCGGTGCCTGCCCAGGTGGCGCGCATGTATTCGGCCTGGTAGCCGGCATTGCCGCCGGGCTCCATGTTGAAGCAGTTGCCGTCGTATCCCTTCTCGCAGGCCTCGCAGTGCCCGCAGCAGTGGGTGAAGGGAACGATCACGAAGTCGCCGGGCTTCATGTCGTGCACGTCGGCGCCCACCTCGTCGATGATGCCGATCGCCTCGTGGCCCACGAGCGTGTTGTGCGGGCGCTCCGAGATGCCGCGGAACCACCACAGATCCGAGCCGCATACGCATGCCTTGAGCACGCGCACAATCGCGTCGGTGGGCTTCTCGATTCTCGGGCGCTCCACTTCGCGCACTCCGACGTGTTCGGGTTCCACGAACACCGCGGCTTTCATCATGTTCTCCGCCATAGTTGTCCTTTCGCGTTCCATTCGCTCCGGTCCGCACATCGGCGTGATTGGGAGTGCACGTGATTGGGAGTGCATGGGTATGCTGTTGCGTATGTGAACACGGTAAATCCGCGAAAAAGATATTACAAATACAAAGATTTGATATAATTGTATGCAAATGTTCGATGTAAATCTGTGAGGTGATATTCATATGGATATTCGCACCTTGCGGCACTTCGTCGCCGTCGTGCAGGAAGAGGGGATTTCCGCGGCGGCCGACGTGCTGCGCATGAGTCAGCCGGCGCTGTCGCGGCAGATGAAGGAGCTTGAGAACGAGCTCGGCGTGACGCTGTTCGAGCGAGGCAACCGCGGGCGCAGCATCTCGCTGACGAAAGAAGGGCGCGTGTTCTACCGGCGTGCACGGCAGATCATCGAACTCGCCGACCGTGCGCGCGCCGAAGTGCATATGCACGACGAGATCGCCGGCACCATACACATCACGGCGGCGGAAAGCAATCTGATGAACATCGTGGCGCTCGCCATCGCGCAGACGCGCCTGCTGTACCCGCGCATCACCTTCGACATCCACGACGACAACGGTCCGAACAATGTGGAACGCCTCAACAACGGCATCGCCGACTTCGCCGTGATCATGCAGCCGATCGACATGACGCGCTTCGACCACCTCTCATTGCCCGGAGCCAATCCGCTCGGCATCGGCATGCGCGCCGACGACCCGATCGCCGCCAACGAGACGATCACGAACGAGCTGATCCGCGATATGCCGCTCATCACGTCGACGGGCGCGAACCAGCGCCGCGATCTGTCCGGATGGCTCACGCAAGGCACGACGCTCAACATCGTCTCCCACGTGAATCTCGCATACAACGCGGCCTGCCTGGTGCGCAACGGCGTCGGCTACATGCTCACCGTGAACGATCTCACCGAGTTCAGCGACCCCGAACACGATCTCGTCTGGCGCCCGCTCGACCCGCCGCTCGACATTCGCCTGAGCGTCATCTGGCGCAAGGACCGCGACCTGTCTCGCGTCTGCCAACTGTTCCTGCAGCAGTTGCGCACGGTGATCACGCAGATCCGGACCGCGCAGTAGCGCTACCGGCTCGGCTCGGCGGCCTCGGGCAGCCCGGCCATCTTGCACAGCTCATCGATGGTGACGAACGAGTAGCCTTTCTTCTTGAGCTGCTTGATGATCTCCGGCAGCGCCTTGACGGTCTGGCTGCGGTCGCCGCCGCCCGAATGCATGAGCACCACGGCGCCGTTGTGCACGTAATCGACCACTTCCTTCGTGATCTGCTTCTCTCCCGGCCGCTTCCAGTCCAACGTGTCCACATCCCACAGCACATTCCTGTCGATCAGCGTGGCGTTGTTCTTCCACTCATCCACGCCGAACGCGCCGTACGGTGCGCGGAACGTGCGAGTGCTCACATCGGACGCCTTCTTGATGTCGCTGAGGCTGCTCTCAATCTCCTGACGCTGCTCCTGCGCGCTCATGTTCGGGAAGTACGGGTGCGAGACGCTGTGCGAGGCGATCTGGTGGCCCTCCCTCACGATGCGCTGCTCCACCTTCGGGAATTCGAGCGACTGCTCGCCGAGCTCGAAGAACGTCGCCTTCACCTTGTTCTGCTTGAGAATGTCGAGGATCTTGTCGGAGTAGATGCTCGGACCGTCGTCGAACGTGAGCGCGATGACCTTCTTGCCCTCCGGGCGCGGTGCGAACGACTTCACAATGAGCGGCTCCTGCTTGCGAATCACGGTCTTGGCGGCAGTCTTCTTCGACTGCCTGCCCACCCAGAACTCCTGCAACCCGTCCTCGCCCTGCTGGGTGACGATCTGCACCGGTCCGCCGTTCAGATTGATGTCCGTCTTGAACGGCACCTTCCGCTGCTCCACCGTATGCTCCTCGGTGAGGTCGGTGCCCGGCGTGACCGTAAGCGTGCCGTTTTTTTCGAAACGTGTGTGGTCCCAGTCGGCGGGCTCGATCTGTTTGCCGTCGAATTTCACGCTCACCGTGTTGCCGCCGCTAGGTTCGAGCACCTTGCCCTCCACCGACAGCAGGCGACCCGGTTTGCGTTCGAAATCGCGGTGGTCGCGCATGAACGCCGCCACCGTGGTGTCGGCCTTCGCGGAGTACGCAGTGCCGTCCACCTCAATGCTGAGCGTGCGCCAGTGGTATTGCCACATGTACCAGGCCCCGGCGCCGAGTGCGAGCACAAGCAGCACGATGAGCGTGGTCACGGCCGAGAACAGTGCCGGATGGCGGTGCTTAGGCTTCGGGGCATGCACGTTGTCGCCGAACGAGAGATCCTCGACCTCGTGTTCGAACTCCGCGCGGCCCGCCTCCTCGTTCTCATAATCAGGAATGCGCTCGGCGTCTTTGCCCGCCACGTGATCCTCGCGATCCATCTTCAATCTTCTCGCCACTGCCAACCTCGCTTTGCAACCTCTTCCAGAGTACTATTCGCCCACTGGTTTTGGCCAGCGGCCTCGGCATCTGAGCTCACCGTGAAGTGCCTGTCGCGTAACGTGCACGCGCGCATAATGGAACTATGAGTATCGCAACACCGGAACAGTATGCACACATGCTCGACGCCGCCCGCGCAGGCGGCTACGCGTACCCCGCGATCAACGTGACCAGTTCGCAGACCCTCAACGCCGCCCTGCAGGGTCTCGCCGACGCCGAATCCGACGGCATCATTCAGGTGTCCGTCGGTGGCGCCGCATATTTCTCGGGCCAGCGCGTGAACAACCGTGTCACCGGCTCGCTCGCCTTCGCGCGTTCGCACACGAGGTGGCCAAGCAGTACCCGAACATCACGGTAGCGCTGCACACCGACCACTGTGCCAAGCAGTATCTCGACGAATGGGTGAATCCGCTGCTCGACATCGAGATCGACGAGGTGAAGCACGGCCGCGAGCCGATGTTCCAGTCGCATATGTGGGACGGTTCCACGGTGCCGCTCAAGGAGAATCTGGACATCGCCGAGAAGCTGCTCGAGAAGTCCAGACTCGCCCACACCGTGCTCGAGATCGAGATCGGCGCGGTGGGCGGCGAGGAGGACGGCCACTCCGCCGAGATCAACGAGAAGCTGTATTCGAGCGTTGCCGACGGCATGGCCGTGGCTGACAGACTCGGTTTGGGTGAGCGCGGCAAATACATGGCCGCCTTCACGTTCGGCAATGTGCACGGCGCGTACAAGCCCGGCGTGGTGAAACTGCGCCCCGAACTGCTCCACGAGATTCAGCAGGGCGTGTGGAATGCGGCGAAGTCGGGCGAACTCAATGCCGTGCTCAATTCCGACATGCCCGACGGCAAGCCGTTCGAACTCGTGTTCCACGGCGGCTCCGGCTCCACTGCCCAGGAGATCGCCGAGGCCGTCTCGTACGGCGTGATCAAGATGAACATAGACACCGACACCCAGTATGCGTTCACCCGCGCGGTGGCCGGTCACATGTTCCGTGATTACGACGGCGTGCTCAAGATCGACGGCGAGGTGGGCAACAAAAAGCAGTACGATCCGCGCTCGTGGGGCCGTGAAGCCGAGGATTCCATGGCGGCGCGCGTGGTGGAGGCCTGCGAGGAGCTCGGTTCGGCCGGCCGCGCACTCAAGTAGTGTTCGCAGGGGCGGCGCGTGCGTGCGGTACCGCCACTCGCGGTGGTTGTTCTTGCAGTTGCTTCCTCGCTCCGGCTGTTTTCCGTTCCTTTCGCGTGCTGTTTTTGCAATTTCGTTCTCATCGCGTATGGTTTCCGCTCCATTCGTGTGCCGTTCTTGCAACTGCATTCTCCGCGGGGTGATCGTAGACGGCTTCCCTTGTCGTTCTTGCAGTCACGTTGAGGGGCCGGCCATCCTGTGGCTTTTAGGAGTGCTTCTTTTGCATCCGCGCTCTCATGGTTGCCGGATTGCATCTTCCCTCTTGTCGTTCTTGCAGTTGCTTCCTCACCCGGGTCAGATTCCTGCTTCCTCGGTAGTTGTTTTTGCAATTGCTTTTGCGATTGCGGCTATTGTGCGACGCCTACGCGCATGTCGCAGGCGTCGCCATGCATGCCGCCCTGCGGGAATCGGGGGATGCGGCAGTCTCATCTCACGAGGCGACCCGGAAACCGCCGCTTCAAGAGCTCGTGCTAACCTGACTTCGGCTACATTAGACCCAAAGCGGAGGTTGGAATGCCTGGAATCGTGTTGATCGGTGCACAGTGGGGTGACGAAGGCAAGGGCAAGGCTACCGATTTGATCGGCACCAAGGTCGATTACGTCGCGCGTTTCAACGGCGGCAACAACGCAGGCCACACGGTGGTGGTCGGCGACGAGTCGTATGCGCTGCATTTGCTGCCATCCGGCATCATCAGCCCGACGGCGACTCCGGTCATAGGCAACGGCGTCGTGGTCGACCCGGAGGTGCTGCTCGAGGAGATCGAGGGGCTCGAGAGCCGCGGCATCGACTGCTCGCGCCTGCTGGTGAGCGAGTCCGCGCATGTGATCGCGCCCTACCACCGCATGATCGACAAGGTGACCGAACGCTTCGCCGGCAAGAAGAAGATCGGCACCACCGGCCGTGGCATCGGTCCGGCCTATGCCGACAAGATCAACCGCGTGGGCATCCGCATCGCCGACCTGTTCCATGAAGACGTGTTGCGCGACAAGGTGAGCAATGCGTTGCACCAGAAGAACCAGATGCTCGTCAAGCTCTACAACCGCCGCGCCTTCGACGTGGAGGCCACCGTGCAGGAGCTGCTCGAGGTGGGCGTCAAGCTCAAGCCGTACGTGGCGAACACGTCGCTCATTCTCAACAATGCGCTCGACGACGGCAAGACCGTGCTGTTCGAGGGAGGTCAGGCCACGATGCTCGACATCGACCACGGCACCTACCCGTTCGTCACCTCGTCGAACCCGACCGCAGGCGGCGCCTGCACCGGCACCGGCGTCGGACCCACGAAGATCGACCGTGTGATCGGCGTCTCCAAGGCCTACGTCACCCGAGTGGGCGAAGGGCCGTTCCCCACCGAGCTGTTCGACGAAAACGGTGAATGGCTGCGTGCGCAGGGCCACGAATACGGTGTGACCACCGGTCGCCCGCGTCGCTGCGGCTGGTTCGACGCCGTGGTGAACCGCTATGCCACGCAGGTCAATGGTCTCACCGACATCGTGCTCACCAAGCTCGACGTGCTCACCGGACTCGATGAGATTCCGGTCTGCGTCGCCTATGACGTGAACGGGGTGCGCTACGACGACATGCCCACCGACCAGTCGGCCTTCGCCGCCGCCAAGCCGATCTATGGGATGATGCCGGGCTGGAGCGAGGACATCTCGCAGGTGCACGCTTTCGAAGATCTCCCGCAGACCTGCCAGGACTATGTCAAGCGCCTTGAGGAGCTCTCCGGCTGCCGTATCTCCGCGATCGGCACCGGCCCGCAGCGCGACCACATCATCGAGGTCCATTCGCTTCTCGACTGACTTTCGGCTACACTGTTTCCGTGCCCTTCGCGGGCATGCGGGTCCGCGCGCGTCGCAGTGACGCCTGCCGTACTCCCGCAATCTGAACACCTGTTTGGCACGGTGCAGTGGCCGGCAATAGAGACGAGGCGATACGCGCAATGACCACGCGACCAGAACACTTGACGCATGCCGATGCGACGTCACCGGGCGACGTCGATGCTTCCTCTGCTGCCGCGGAACCGGGCGATTCCGACGCCCACCTTCACCTCTACGATTCCCAGTCGTTCTCGCCGGCCACCGGCGCCCCGCACGAGCCGGTGACGCCGGACTTCCGCAAGGAGATGCTGCAGCCGCACCCCACCGGCGCCGCGGCCGCACGCCGGCCTCCGAGCATTCCGCTGTCGCCCCGCAAACGCATGCAGGCCAAGTTCAACCCGCTCGCGGACGGCATGATGTATCTGGTGATCTTCATTGGCGGCATGCTCGGCACGGTCCTGCGCTATTCGCTGTGGCTGCTGTGGCCGCAGCCACTGTCGAAGGGCGGTCTGCTCATGGCATTCCACCCGGCCACGCTGATCGCGAACCTGTGCGCGTGCTTCATATTCGCCGTGCTCGTCAGTTACATGTCGCAGGCCGTGTGGGTGAAGAAGCGCACGCGCCAGCTTGCCAACGGCGGCTTCGGCATGGGCATGTGCGGCGGGTTCTCAACGCTTTCGGCGATGATGGTGGAAGACATCACCTCGCTCCACTCCCACTCGTACCTGGGATTCTTCCTGTACACGCTGTTCACGTTCGTCGCGGCGTTCGCGATCGCTTGGTTCGGCAGCTGGCTGGGCCTGCGTCTTGCCCGCAAACGCACCGGCATGCATGTGCGCGAACGCATGGAGACCGTGAGAAAGCCGGCCATTGGCGTGCGCGTGCCCACTGCGAACGGCGTGCAGATGACGCCCTCCGCCGGCGACGACCCGAACCCGAGCACCGACGAGCTGCCGATCATCAGCGAAGAGGAGCACCTCGACTTGCTGGCAGACCCGCACATGGTGGAGCCGTTGCAGCGCACGGCCGGCAAACGCGACGGAGGTGCGCGCTGATGGGAACCTTCCTGCTCGTCTGCATATGCGGGGGACTCGGCGCCGTCGCCCGTTTCATGCTCAACACGTCGATTCAACGCTGGTGGCATAGGGCCTACCCGCTCTCCACGTTCATCATCAACATCATCGCCGCCCTCTGCGCTGGCACTGCGGCCGCGGCATACTTCTACCAAACAGTGAACTATTCCACTTATTTGCTGTTTGTCGCCGGTTTTCTGGGTGGTTTCTCCACGTTCTCCACGGCGATCAACGAGATGGTGTCGCTCACTCGCACGCGTCAGCTCGCGGTGGCCGCTTTCTACTTCCTCACCACGCTCGTCGTGCCGTTCTGCGCCGTGGTGCTGGGGTGGTTCTTCGGCTCGATCGGGCATTGATACATGAATACTGTTCCGTGCCTGATCGCGGAACGTCAGGATCGTGAGGTCTTGTCTGAGGAATGCCTTCGCTCCGCCATCTACTTTTTATCTCATCTCAGATTCACCCGTGAAACGAACCAAGTGCCTCATACTTGGTCTGTTTCACTGAGCGCAATCTGGCGAGACAGATTAAGTGCGCGGTACTTGGTTTGTCTCACGCGCAGATCGGATTCCGCGGCATATGGGAAGCGGCATAGGGGAAAGGGCTCCGTTGGCGGAGTTCCTGAACTGGCTGCTCGAGGTCGCGCCACAGCGCAAGTGCGCGAGAAGAGCCCGCGCGGTTTCCGCAAACGCATGGGCTGGCACTGGCAGCTCGCCTCGCGTATCGAACCCGGCGAGGTGCATGGTGCTTAGCGCCAGACTGCAGTCATTGTGCGGGACCCAACTGCCATGTGCATGATTCCGTTCGCACGCGCGTAAAATACCACAGATTGTAAGCGACATGTGAACGGCCGCGTTGCAGAGTAACAGAACAGAAAACCGAGTGAAATTTGCGCTCGCCATTCTCCCCCTAGATTGGAGGCAACGAAGAGAGAGGGGGTGCATATGGCATCCATGGTTTCACAACCACAACGCCGTGCCGAACGCGGGCGGCGCCGAAAGGGTCTGGCCATCGTGTGTGCGGGCATCGCGGGCTTGTTGCTGGCGATGCTCGCCAGCATGATCGGCGTGCCGAACGCCGTGGCCGCGGAGGCGGTGGACAAGTGCGTGCCGAACGCGGAGCACGGCTGTGTGAGCGGCATTCTGCAGACCCAAGACAAGACGCCGATCCCCGACGTGACGGTCACGTTGGGCGGCGAGGAGGAGGCCACGGCCACCACTGCGGAGGACGGTGCCTGGGCCTTCGAAGTGAATGCGGACGGCGAGTACACCGTGAGCATCGACAAGGCGGTCGCCGAGAAGTACAAGCTCGGCGAAAGCGGCGCGACGGTGGAGATCGCCAAGAAGTCGTTCTCCAAGCAGCGTGCCGTCGTGCGCTTCGACAAAGCCGCGGCAGGCAGTGCGGCGGAAACGGAAAGCGGCAATGCCGACTCCGCCAAAAGCGGGGAGCAGACTGCGGCGAATACCGCGCAGGCCGGCGATGACGGCAAGGGCTCCGGCTTCTGGTCGCGCTTCTGGCAGCAGCTCTACTCGGGTTGCATCTTCGGCCTCATGCTCGGCCTGATGGCGGTGGGCATGAACCTCGTGTACGGCACCACCGGCCTGAGCTCCTTCTCCCATGGCGAGCAGGTGACGCTCGGCGGTCTCATGGCCTATGTGGGCACGCAGATGCTGCATATGCCGGTCGTGCTCTCGGCCATCTTCGCGGTGGCGATCGGCGCGCTCGCCGGATGGGTGCAGAACCAGCTCGTCTGGGCACCGCTGCGGCACAAGCGCGTGGGCGTCATGCAGCAGATGATCGTGACGATCGGCCTGTCGATGGCGTTGCAGTACATCTACCAGTTCTTCTTCGGCGGTGACATCAAGGGCATTGTCAAGTCGGTGCCGGAGGGCATTCAGCTCGGCCCGATCGTCACGAACGCCCCGACGCTCATCGCGGCGGCCATTGCACTGGTGACCATAGTCTCCGTCACCGTGTTCCTCTACTGCACGAGACTGGGCCGCGCCACCCGAGCCGTGTCCGACAACGCGGCGCTTGCGGCGGCCTCGGGCATCAACGTGGATTCGGTGGTGCGCATCGTGTGGATCCTCTCCTGCGGCCTGGCCGCGCTCTCCGGCGTGCTCATTGGCATCCACCTCAACGGCATCGCCTGGAACACCGGCGTCACGTTGCTTATGCTCATGTTCGCCGCCGTCACGCTCGGTGGCCTCGGCACCGCGAACGGCGCTCTGGTGGGCGCCCTGATCGTGGGCATTGTGGCCGATATGAGCACGCTCGTCATTCCCAGCGACATGCGCTACGCCAGCGCGCTGGCAATTCTGATTCTCGTTCTGCTGATTCGCCCGCAGGGCATTTTCGGCAAGCAAAAGAGGGTGGGCTGACCTATGGATTTCATGACCATACTTTCCAACATCCTGGGCGAGCTCTTCGCCCCGACCACGGCCGCATATGCGCTCGCCGCCATCGGCCTGAACATCCACTTTGGCATGTCGGGCCTCATGAACATGGGTCAGGCCGGCTTCATGCTGCTGGGCGCCTACGGCTTCGCCATCACGCAGATGAACGGTTGCGACCTGTTCACCTCGGTGCTCACGGCATTGGTGCTTGCCGCGATCTACGGCATTCTGCTCGGCATCCCGACGCTCAAGCTTGGGCCGGATTACCTCGCCATGGTCACGCTGGCGGCGGCAGAGATCATTCGCATCGTGGGCCGCTCCACGTCGCTCACCTGGCTCACCGGCGGTTCTGCCGGCATCGCGCCGCAGAACTTCACCGAGAAGTTCGAAAACGCCTCGCCGCTGCCGAACGGCTCCACCAAGTTCCTGCTGTGGACCTACAACAACAACATCGCGAACTCCTGGTGGCTGCGCATCGTGGCCTGGGTGCTGGTGGCGATTGCGCTGCTGCTGTGCTGGCGCTGGTTCCACTCGCCGTGGGGCCGTGTGCTCAAGGGCATTCGTGAAGATGAGAACGCGATCCGCTCGTTGGGCAAGTCGGTGACCAAGTACAAGATGCAGGCCCTGATCCTGGGCGGCCTGTTCGGCGCGATCGCCGGCATCGTGTTCATTCTGCCCCCGTTCGCTCAACCCGGATTCGCTCGGCCGCACGGTCACGTTCTACACCTGGACGATCCTGCTGCTCGGCGGCGCTGCGACATCAT
>ENA-OQDT01001153-OQDT01001153.1-human-gut-metagenome-genome-assembly--contig:-NODE-1153-length-15983-cov-4.687311_pt1 | contig 15983 bp, 14 predicted proteins | sample MGYA00242786_ERZ504617 | MGnify/ENA primary metagenome ERZ504617 (study PRJEB26092, sample SAMD00036337) | human gut metagenome | host: Homo sapiens | study: EMG produced TPA metagenomics assembly of...
CGCAAGGCTGCCTACTACCGACTAATTATGATACCCTGCCGAGCATTCGGTAAAACAGTCATTACGGCATCCGTAACACAGGACTTCAAACTGATTCATTTCTACAACGACATCGACGAATGGGAAATGTACGACCTGAAAGCCGACCCGCGCGAAATGAACAACGTGTTCGGCAAGCCTGAATACGCCGAAAAGCAGAAAGAGCTGATGCAACTGCTGCAGGAGACTCAAAAACAGTATAAAGACAACGACCCCGACGAAAAAGTAAACGAGCTTTTCAAGGGCGACAGAAGATTAATGAAAAACAGATAAAACCATTAAATTTATTATCATGGATAGAAGAAGTTTTCTAAAAAACACAGGCTGGTCTTTTCTGGGACTGGCAGCTTCGGGAAGCCTGCTCGGCTCTTGCGTGGCAGGAAGTAAAGAAGCAAAGAAGATTATGCCGTCGGCAAGCAACCTGAAAGTATTCTGGGGCGACTTGCACAACCACTGTAACCTCACTTACGGACACGGCGATATGCGCGATGCTTTCGAGGCGGCCAAAGGCCAGTTGGACTTTGTCAGCGTAACGCCCCATGCCATGTGGCCGGACATTCCGGGTGCAAACGACCCTCGTCTGAAATGGGTAATCGACTACCATACCGGAGCTTTCAAGCGTCTGCGCGAAGGCGGCTATGAGAAGTACGTAAAGATGAGCAACGAATACAACAAGGAAGGCGAATTCCTTACCTTCATCGGATACGAGGCCCACAGCATGGAGCATGGCGACCACGTGGCGCTGAACTACGACCTGGATGCGCCGCTCGTGGAATGTACCTCTATCGAAGACTGGAAAGAGAAAGCCAAAGGACATAAAGTATTCGTTACCCCGCACCACATGGGCTATCAGGGCGGTTATCGCGGTTACAACTGGAAATGCTTCACCGAAGGAGACATCACTCCGTTCGTCGAGATGTATTCCCGTCACGGCCTGGCGGAAAGCGACCAGGGCGACTACCCGTACCTGCACGATATGGGTCCCCGCCAATGGGAAGGAACCATCCAGTATGGTCTGGAACAAGGACATAAATTCGGTATCATGGCTTCCACCGACCAGCACTCCGGCTATCCGGGCAGCTACGGCGACGGCCGCATCGGTGTCCTGGCTCCGTCACTGACCCGCGACGCCATCTGGGAAGCTCTCCGCACCCGCCACGTATGTGCCGCCACCGGTGATAAAATCATCATCGACTTCCGCCTCAACGACGCTTTCATGGGCGATGTAGTCCGTAGCAACAGCCGCCGCATCTACCTGAACGTAACCGGCGAAAGCTGCATCGATTATGTAGACGTTGTCAAGAACGGCCAGATACTGGCACGCATGAACGGCCCGTTGACTCCGGTTGCACCGGAAGGCGATACCGTCCGCTGCAAAGTAAAAGTGGATTTCGGCTGGAACCGCGAAGAGCGCTATGTACACTGGCAAGGCAAGCTGTCTGTCAACAAGGGCCGTATCGTAAGCGTTACCCCCTGCTTCCGCGGCGCTGCCTTCACCTCTCCTCAGGAGGGCGAAACCGAATTCAAGACACATGTCAACCGCATCCTCTCCGTAGGCGAGAAGGAAACGGAACTGGACTTGTACAGCAGCAAGAACCCGAATACCACCACCGCAGCCATGCAGGCGGTAATCCTCGACCTGGAGATGCCGAAAGACGGCGTGCTCACCGCAGACTTCAACGGCAAGAAGTTCGAACACACACTGGGCGAACTGCTCGAAGGTTCACGTTCGCACTTCATGATAGGCTGGTTGAGCGAAGCCATTCTCTTTAACCGCGCCATGCCCGAAAGCTGCTTCACCGTAGAGCACTACATGGAAGACAAAGAGCCTCAGCGCGACACCGATTATTATTATGTACGCGTGCGCCAGCGCGACGGACAATGGGCATGGAGTTCTCCTATATGGGCTGAAAGAGTTTGACAATCATGAAAAATACGCTATAGGAATTGACCTTGGCGGTACTTCCGTGAAATACGCCCTTATCGACAATGAAGGCGTATTTCACTTTCAAGGGAAGCTGCCGTCGAAAGCCGATGTATCTGCGGAAGCGGTAATCGGCCAGTTGGTAACCGCCTGCAAAGAGGCAATGGCTTCGGCCCTGCAACTCGGAGTGGCGGTGGAAGGAATAGGTATAGGCACTCCCGGCATTGTGGACGAAACCAACCGCATTGTGCTGGGCGGAGCCGAGAATATCAAAGGCTGGGAGAATCTGAATCTTGCCGACCGCATCGAAGCGGAAACGGGGCTGCCCGTGCAGATGGGCAACGATGCCAACCTGATGGGACTGGGAGAAACGATGTACGGAGCCGGACAAGGCGCACAGAATGTGGTGTTCCTGACCGTAGGAACCGGCATCGGCGGCGCGGTGGTCATCGGCGGCAAGCTGTTCAACGGCTTTGCCAACCGCGGCACCGAACTAGGCCATGTGCCCCTCATCGCCAACGGCGAACCCTGCGCATGCGGCTCTGTGGGCTGTCTGGAACATTACGCCTCCACTTCCGCACTGGTGCGCCGTTTCAGTAAGCGTGCCGCAGAAGCGGGCATCTCGTTTCCGGGCGAAGAAATCAACGGAGAGCTTATCGTACGCCTCTACAAAGAAGGAGACAAGCTGGCAACGGAGTGCCTGGACGAGCATTGCGATTTCCTGGGACACGGCATCGCCGGATTCATCAACATCTTCAGCCCGCAACGCATCGTAATAGGCGGCGGACTGTCCGAAGCCGGCGACTTCTATATCCGGAAAGTCAGCGAGCAGGCACACCGCTATGCCATAGCCGACTGTGCCGTGAACACTCAAATCATGGCTGCATCTTTAGGTAACAAGGCAGGAAGTATCGGCGCCGCGTCACTGGTCTTCTCACTAAACACGAAATAGTATGAAAAAGAATTTTGGAATGCTGGCGCTGATTATGGCGTTCTGGTTCACCATATCGTTTATCACCAATATCCTGGGACCGCTCATTCCGGACATTATCCATAACTTTAACCTGAGCGACCTGGCGATGGCGGGCTTCATCCCGACTTCTTTCTTCATCGCCTATGCCATCATGTCGGTTCCCGCCGGACTGATGATCGACCGTTTCGGCGAGAAACCGGTGCTGTTTCTGGGCTTCCTGATGCCGTTCATCGGCACTACGCTGTTTGCCTGCCTACACACCTACCCCATGCTGCTTGCCTCATCGTTCATCATCGGCTTGGGCATGGCTATGCTGCAAACGGTGCTAAACCCGTTGCAACGCGTTGTAGGCGGCGAAGAAAACTATGCTTTCGTGGCGGAAGTGGCCCAATTCGTATTCGGCATCGCTTCGTTCCTGAGTCCGCTGGTATATACGTACCTCATTCACGAACTCAATCCGGACATATACACGGAAGGCAGGAACTTCTTCATCGACCTGCTGGCAGGTATCACCCCGCCCGATCTGCCCTGGGTATCGCTTTACTGGGTATTCACGCTGCTGTTGCTGGTGATGCTGGTTGCCGTAGGGCTTTCCCGTTTCCCGAAAATCGAGTTGAAGGAAGATGAGAAAGGCGGTTCGAAAGACTCCTACCTGGCGCTGTTCAGGCAGAAATACGTATGGCTGTTCTTCCTCGGCATCTTCTGTTATGTAAGTACGGAACAGGGAACTTCCATCTTTATGAGTACGTTCCTCGAACAGTATCACGGAGTGAACCCGCAGGTGGAAGGTGCAAAGGCCGTAAGTTACTTCTGGGGACTGATGACTGCCGGCTGCCTCGTAGGCATGGTGCTGTTGAAGCTCATTGACAGCAAACGGCTGCTCCAGCTATCGGGCGGACTCACCGTCATCCTACTGCTCACCGCACTCTTCGGGAGCAAGGAAGCATCCATCATTGCCTTTCCTGCCATCGGTTTCAGCATTTCCATGATGTACTCCATCGTGTTCTCGCTGGCGCTGAATTCGGCATCGCAACACCACGGTTCGTTTGCCGGCATCCTGTGTTCGGCAATCGTGGGCGGAGCAGGCGGCCCGATGATTATCAGCATGCTTGCCGATGCCACTTCGCTGCGTACCGGAATGCTGATTATCCTCGTGTTTGTAGGCTACATCACATTCATCGGTTTCTGGGCGCACCCGCTGATTAACAACAAGACGGTAAGCCTGAAAGAGCTTTTCAGGAAGTAAAAGACAAGAACGGCACACAATAAAAAAGAGACCGCAACGGCTTGCTGCCGCATGCGGTCTCTTTACTTTACACAACCCTTTTTATATCTAAAATCTACATAACTGGTTCACTACTTTCCTTCCGCAGCATCCGGCCGGGTATTTATGGTACAGATGCTCACCCGGTTCCAGTCCGGTTCTTCAAACATATAACCCACTCCCTGACCTTCGGCAACAATCCGGTCTTTGGCGATTCTATATCTATTGACCAGCATATTGCGCACGGCTTCGGCACGCTGGCGGGCGATGCGTTCGTTCACCTCCGCACTGCCTTCGGGAGAGGCATACCCTTTGATAACGACTCCCGCTTCCTTATGATTTCTCAGATAAGTGGCGATGCGCTCCACATTGGGCAACTGTGAATTATCGATACTGGTTCTGCCCTGACGGAACGTAATCACCGACTCCAGCAGCTTCTTGCTGTTGTCGATAGTATCCTTCACCACTTCCGGTTTCCGGTTCCGGCAAGCTGCCAGTTCACTTTCCAAGTCGGAAACTTTCCGGTTGGCATCCTGCAATACTTTGGCGGTATTGTCGGCCTCGGCACGGAGACGGTTGATTTGGGCGTTCAGTTGGTTGACTTCCGCCTGGTCGTAAGGCCTTACTTCGGTAAAGTGATGGCTGCCGTTGCTGCATCCGAAATGATAAGTCAGCCCGGCGCTGATTTCCCAGGCGGCACGGTTGGCATGGAAACGCACGGCTTCCGTACCCATAGCGTTCATATCATACACCAAAGCCGGTTTCACAGCCAATGTCCATGCCTTGCTTTCTCCCAGGTTGAAGTTGAAATTCAGTCCCAGTTTGCTGGACATACTGTTACGGTCTTCGCCCATACCGGAGTTTACGTAATAATGCAGCCAGCCGATACCTGCCACAGCCTCAACCTCAAACAGACGGGGAGCACCGTTATACCCCGCAAACAGATTACCTAAGTTGACCAGCCCCAGCAGACTGACGTTTGACGCGTCAAAAGCCGTTTTGCTGCCCGTAGTGTTAAAGCTACCCATAGCCTCCAGGCTCAGGCCGAAGGTAGGTGTCAGATACTTATCGACATGAACGCCCACTACCGGACGCATGTTCTTAAAGAACGAGTGATGCATCAGTGGAGTCGTTCCCCCCAGCATTGACACCTATCGCCCAGTTGTCGGCAAACTTGTTTCCGGTCAGCGCCGTTTGTCCGTCAGCATAGCCAACCGCAACACTCAACAATAATAAACTCGCTAAAATCTTCTTCATACAATTTTTCTGTTTTAAGTTAGTACATAAATTTATAATAAATAGATGTTGAAAGCCTGTTTACAGAGCTTCCCAGTACTTCATATTGGTAATTCTTTCCAGCAGCACTTTTCTGTCGCCCTCGCGTACACTGTTGCCAGCCGCAACCGGGATGATGCTTGCCCGTTTGCCTATACCGTGCCATTTCAGCATAGCTGCCGGAACGCCGCGTTCGAGCAATGCCTCATACACTCTTTTGGCACGGCGGTTGGAAAGGTCCGTATTATAAGCGCTGCTTCCCCTTGCATCGGTGTAGCCGGTAATCAGGTAAGCGGGGCGTCGGGATAGCTTTTTCAGAAGCCCCTGGCCAGCCTGTCGAGCGTCTTTTCCGAAGCAGCCGTGAGCACATCCTTGTCAAACTCGAAGTAGATATTATCCAGCAGGTCGCACGCCATTGCTTCGACAGAGCCGGCTGTATCCGCCTGCTTCTCTACAATCCGCTCAACAATCTTTTCCACCTCAACAGGTTTCTCTATCTCCACATACTTCACTACCGGAGCCTGCTTTTTGCTCTTTCCGCCAATGCGCCAGATGACGCGGGCAGACACCTGCACAAAGTGAGGAAGATTCTTCTGCACCGGCAGGAGATATTCACCTTGCAGGCCAAGCCCGAAGGAATTGCTTAACCACGCATTTACACCTGCACCGAACGAAAGCGGAACAAAAGAGTTCTTATCCGATGAGCGCCCGTCGGGATTCCACACATCGGACGATTCCCAGTGCGCCTCTCCCGTGGGGTCGTCCACGAAATTGCCGCCATAAGCAGACGCGAAATTCTTATGCAGGTAGTTCACCCCCACTCTGAGGTAGGGTTCCACCCATTGGGACTCAAACAAGGGGGTAAAGCGGAACTGCATGCCCAGACCGCCCATATACAGCAGGTCGTGTTTCCGGTCATTGCCCGCAATCCGGTTCTTGTTTTTCGCCACGCCTACCGTACCTTGCAAATCCAGATAAAACCACCGGTTCAGTTCCCGTGCCACATACAGGTTTGCTCCTCCCATCAGGTGGTTGGCCTTCAGGTTGTACATATAATTATCCGGAGTACTCTGGAAACCGGTGACAGACACGCGGCTCCAGTTTATCAACGAACCGCCTGCACCTATTTCCCATGCTTTCTTGTCCTGGCCTCTTCCCGTCAGAGGAACTGACAGGAAGAAGAGGGAGACAAGATATAGTATTGTTTTTTTCTTCATATTCATATGTATTTATCTACCGTAAATCAATCAATCCATCCAGTCTGCCGGACACTCTTTTATCTCCAAAGGTATGCGCTTGGTTCTGTCGGCAAAGTCAACCAGGAAATACTGCTCACCTTCTTTCAGCAGGTAGTAAGCAAATCTGCTGCGATATTCGTAAGTCGCACTATATGTTATCTGATTGGTTCCTTTAGTTCTACTCCGAATATCCAGACCTATCCAATTACCCGGATAAGCGCTTGTCAGCATAAAGTGTTTGCCACCTTCCGAAAGCGGTACAGTACCGGTGTGCACAGTGCCTCCCGTTCCGTTAACAAACGTACGCATTTGGATGAATACAGCACGATTTTTTGCCAAATCTGAAGCAGGCAGCTTACCTTCCGGAAATTTCCAGATACCGGTATCCGGGTCTTTCGTAAACCTATCTTGCCCTGACGGATAAGCATATGTTTTATAGAAATCAGGCAACTGGTCTGTATCGATTTCACCCCATAAAGTGGTTACTCCCTGTTTGATTTCCAAAAAGACAGCTCCTTCCTTGAAGCCCGGCGTCGGATATATTTCCGGAATATGAATCTTATCCTGCAAATATACGGTCTGGCCGTAATCATTATAAGAACCGCTGCCGTCACCGAAGTAAAGACCTGCGTAAAAATCGTTCCCATCCCATTCATCCGATAATAACCGCTGAACCGTATCATTCTTTGCCACATTAGCTTTCTCCGTAGGAGTCAACACTAAAGGACGCCGTATATCGATATATGTAGAGCCATAAGTATAAGTGCTATTCTTGCTTTTATCCAAATTTTCCTCATTTACAGGTTGATTTATATCTTTAATTTTAGCAGCTCTCATCATAGAAGAGTTGAGACTATTTGGATAATCGCTCCACTCTCCGTCTATCTGGCGTTCATATTTAAAAGATACATATGCATATCTGGTAGCATTTATATCAGACGAGGCGTTGCTCAAATATACCATACTCACCGTAGCCCTCACATTTATCCTATTCGGAACCAGCGTATTTTTAGCACTTGTTTCCTGCACTCCGCCAACCGTTACAGTTGCACTGCCTGTCCGGCGTGATAAAGGCTGGTTGTCCGGCAACTTATCCCATGCCACCTTGAACTGTCCGTTGTCATCCGTCGTGAAGGTTTCCGTAGCTCCTACTCCGGGCAATCCGCTTACCTGCACGCCTGCGGCTACTTTCTTTCCCGTTTTGTCATACACGGTAAAGAGCACCGAACCGTCCGTAGGAATCACATATTCCCGTAACTGGGAGTTCCAATAATCAGGAATGACATTATATTTTCCTACTTGTATTTCAATCACCGAAGACCTACCCGTCAGGAAATCCCAGAAGTCCGTCTGCTTGTTCCGGTCTGCCGGCCATTTCTGGTCGGGTTTATGAGGATTGTCCACTTCACCGGATGCGATGTATTCTTTCCAAAGTTCATAGGCGCTCTTTCCGTTCGTACCATTTGCGCCGTTTGTACCATTTGTTCCGTTTGTACCATCCTTACCGGCTTTACCGAAAGACGGCTTTCCGGTATCCGTACCATTGATATACCAGTTACCGTTCTCGCCAATGGCCACCTCCGGAGATTTCCCGTCGGCACCAACGGCTTTTTTACCCGTATCCGTACCGTCTACGAACCAGTTGCCGTTATTACCGATGGTAATCGTGGGCGACACGCCGTCTTTTCCATTCGTACCCGTGGCCTTCTTACCGGTGTCCACACCATTGACAAACCAGTGGTCGTTAGCACCGATGGTTACGGTAGGCGGCACGGCATCTTTACCGTTCGCACCGTCCTTGCCCGCTTCTCCCTGCGCGGCAATGCCCGTATCCTCATTTCCAACAAACCAATGGCCGTTATCGCCGATATGCGGTGTCTGGCCGCTCTCGCCGGTAGCGCCTGTGAGGAAATACCAGAAATCCTGCACCGTATTATTGCCGGCAGGCCATTTGCTGCCGGGGTTGTGCGGATTATCCACACTGCCGTCGGCAATCATATCCTTCCACTGGTCAAAAGCGCTCTTTCCGTCTTTTCCGTCTTTCCCGTCATTTCCTTTAAGATACTTGAAAAAGTCTGCAACTTCCGTCTGGTCTTTCGGCCAGTCTACCGTTCCGTCCGCTACTTTTTCTTTCCAAAACTCATAGGCCGAAAGCCCGGTATCACCTTTAGGCCCTTTGGGCATGGTGATGTCAACATCGGTACAGGCGGCCATCAACAGGCATACAACTATCCCGTACCATTGTACAAATTTAAATTTACTCATCTGTATTTCAATTGTTTAATTAGCTTATAGTTTGTATATACTGTTTATAAGATGCAAATGGCAAACGGATGTAAGTTTCGGGCAGCAAGAAGTCCTTTTATTTCGTCTGCAAAAATACATACACATTTACAACGCATCATTTCAGATAAAAGACAATTAATTTCCCTTTTCGGACAAAGTGCCCGAAAAATGAATAAACAAGCGGTAAACATCTGTTTCACACCCATATATACTGAAACAGATGGCAGTTGTCCTTACTCTCCATGATGCCTTTCCGCTTCAATACCGAATACAAGTCCTCGCACGATTTCATGCCTATGCCGTGCAGCTTTGCCAACGCATTGAATCCGTTCTTCTTGACAAAGCGCAGAAGGTCTTCCAGCAGATAGATGTTATACTCCCTGAGCCTGCGCAGGATTCTCGGAGTTATCTCAAGTACTGCCAGAGGCGTCGACAGCATTTTCAGGTATTCAACGGGGATGCCCCGCTCCTTGAACGGTACGACAACCCTCACCGGAGTACGGTCGATGTTCCTTTTGGACAGAAGCGACCGGCAATTCCTGTATCTCACTCTAATCGCCTGAAGCTCCTGCCGTTCCTGCGCCATGGCATCCCAATCGTCCATAATCTCTTCTACCGACCTCTCATACATAGAGGCCAGTTCTTTTGCCGAAAGGCCGTATTTCTCCGCAAGTTCCTGCATGCCGTCTTTCCTTGTCAGCAGCGAGCAGAAAATATCCTGCTCCCTGGGGTCTTTTATCTGCATGGACATCTTCCTGACAAGCCGTTCAAAACTATGCATGCAGTGGTTTTTCTTCTCCATTAAATATTTCATAGTGTTACGATTGTTTTTTGATGTGGCTCTCCTCGCGCAGATGGGTCGGGGTTGTGCCGAACTGTTTCTTGCAGTAGCAGGTGAGGTGCGCGGAAGAGCTGAAACCGAACTCCCTGGCTATTTCCCGGAAAGCGATATCCGGGTTACAGATTTTCTCGTGGATAAGTTCGGCTTTCCGTTCCTGCATCCACTGATAGGGACTTTGATTGAAATAGTGCTGGAACTTCCGGTTGAAGGAGCGTTCCGAAACGCAGCACAGACTGGCAAACTCCTTGACGGTCTTTACCTTCCGGTAATTGTTCAGGATAAGGTCCTCGAACTTGCTCCCCATTCCGGAAGCGCCGGCAAAAAAAGCCAGCCAGTTCGTTTTTGGCATAAAAGCCGCGCAGTATCAGAATGATTTCCTGCTGCTTAAGAATATGCATGTGCCTGCACAGCAGTCCCGTTTCCAGATAGAACAGCACCTGCCTCAAGGCATGAAGCAGCGGCTTACGGATGGGCAGGGTGTGGTCGTTGGTGACAATAGGTTTCTCATGAGAAATGGAATCGAAATACATCTTGTCGCACACCGTTATTTCCTTGTTCCAGAACAGCAGAAGGCATTCTGCCGGGGTGATGCCCGTCAAGCGGTTCTCTGCCCGCTGAGGTATGAGCACCATCCTGTTGGCATGCACGGAGATGGTATGCTCCCTGCCCAGCCCTACCTGCACCTCTCCTTTGAGCACGAACAGTACACAGAAGCAACCGTCATTATCAATCCGGCCTTCTTCGTGTGCAGTTAATTCGTACCGTGAAAATCCGCTTTCATACCTCAGTTGATAATTGAAGCAGGAACGATGCTCTGACAAATAAAATAATCTCATGATAGCTCTTTAATTTATACGCCATAATAACGCATCGCTTTTTTAGATTGTTTTTCACAAAAAAGACATTTATTTATAAATTTAAGACTATCCGTAAGGTTTCGCAGGGTTTTATAAGTATTTGAAAGGTGTATTGATTCCGCTCATTAGCAGCAAGATGGCTGCCAATAAAGTCAAAGCAAAAGATTATCCCGTTCCACCGTGGAGAAATTTTCATTCCACCGCGGTGGAATAAAAACTACTCCACGGCAGAACAAAACTTTCTCCACGGTGGAACGGATTGGTTCTTGCATGCTTTCTGCCTGATACTTATAGAGGAAACACTCGAAGATGCGCTTTGGAGGGAAAGATAATGGCTGTATTTATTATCCCCATAAATAGGGATTGTTCCATTGTGGAATACTTTGTATCTTTGCCACAAAACTAAACGGATGAAACAAGGGTACCTGAAAATAATGAGATGGTTTCTGCCTGTGCTATTTATATCGTACATGGCAGGTATCACACTCTTTACTCACTCGCATGTAGTGAATGGGGTGACCATTGTCCATTCGCACCCGTTTAAGAAAGACTCTCCCCATAGTCATACCACAGTCGAATTTCAATTGATTCATTTGCTGAGCCACGTGGCGACTACCGGAGCCGGCATCTTTTTTCTCTCTTTTCAGTTTATTGCTTATCTGCTCTATACCCTTTCGTGGCGTCCGGATAGGGCAGGATACTGTTCGTCCGTCGTGGGCGTGGTATCTTTGCGGGCACCTCCTGCCGGAAGATAAAACCTCTCTCTCACTGCATTATTTAGAAAAATTTATTTAGTAATTCTACTATCCAAAAATGAAAATGAAGAAATATATATTTTTCCTCGTTGGCCTGTGCTGTGCCCTGTTGCCTGCTATGGCCGACCAACCGGAGCTGCTGGAACTGAAAGCGTCTGATGCCAATATTATCGGTCATGTACTCGATAAAAAAACGGGTGAACACCTCTCTTATATAACAATCGCCCTGAAAGGAACTACCATTGGTACGGTGACGGATGCCACCGGACACTATTTCCTGAAAAACCTTCCCGAAGGGAATTTTGTGCTCGAAGCCAGTTCGGTGGGGTATAAAACCATCAGTCGCAATGTCAGTCTCAGGAAAGGAAAGACACTTGAAGAAAATTTTGAGTTGGAAGAAGATGCCGTGGCGCTTGACGGAGTGGTGGTGTCGGCCAATCGCAGCGTGACCAAACGGCGCCTGGCACCTACATTGGTCAATGTGGTAGATATGAAGATGTTTGAGAATACAAACTCTCCTACACTTTCGCAGGGGCTTAACTTCCAGCCCGGCGTCCGGGTCGAAACGAACTGTCAGAATTGCGGTTTCCAGCAGGTGCGCATCAACGGACTGGACGGTCCGTATACACAGATTCTTATCGATTCGCGTCCCATCTTCAGTGCCCTTTCCGGTGTTTACGGGTTGGAGCAGATTCCTGCCAATATGATCGAGCGCGTAGAGGTGATGCGAGGCGGAGGTTCTGCCCTGTTCGGTTCGTCTGCCATTGCCGGAACCATTAATATCATCACCAAGGAGCCACTACGCAATTCGGGGCAGTTGGCACATACCCTTACTTCTATCGGCGGCAGCTCGTCTTTCGATAATAATACTTCGCTGAATGCATCGCTGGTGACCGATAATCATCGGGCGGGACTCTATGTGTTCGGGCAGAACCGTCATCGGGATGCGTACGATCATGATGGAGACGGTTATTCCGAAATGCCGAAACTTAAAAACCAGACAGTCGGCTTCCGTTCGTTCCTCAAGACAAGCACTTATTCTAAGTTGACATTCGAGTATCATCACTTACAGGAGTTCCGTCGTGGCGGAAACCTGCTGAACCGTCCGCCTCACGAGGCTGACATTGCCGAGCAGATTCAGCACTCTATCAACGGCGGCGGCTTGAAATTCGATTATTTTGCTCCGAATGAAAAACACCGTCTGACCGTTTATACCTCGGCACAGCATACGGACCGCGACAGTTATTATGGCAGCAAAAAAGACCAGAACGCCTATGGAAAGACAACGGACCTGACCTTTATCGGCGGTTCTCAATATGTGTACAGTTTCGGTAAATGCCTTTTCATGCCTGCCGACCTGACTGCGGGATTGGAGTATAACCGGGATAACCTGAAGGACGATATGTGGGGATACAACCGTTATACGAAGCAGACGGTAAATATCGGTAGTGCTTTTTTGCAGAATGAATGGAAAAACGAAAAATGGAGCATTCTGTTGGGCGGACGTCTGGATAAGCACAATCTAATCAACCATGTTATCTTTAGCCCTCGTGCCAATCTCCGTTTCAATCCTTCCGAGGACATTAATCTTCGCTTGAGTTATTCGTCGGGCTTCCGTGCCCCGCAGGCTTTCGACGAAGACCTGCATATTGAGAATGTAGGCGGAACGGTGTCGATGATTGAGCGTGCCAAGAATCTGAAAGAGGAAAAATCTCAGAGTTTCAGCGCCTCAGCCGATATGTATCACCGTTTCGGTGCTTTTCAGGTGAACTTCCTGGTTGAAGGTTTTTATACCAGACTGTCGGATGTATTTGTACTCGAGAACATCGGAGAGCGGGACGGCATTCTTATCAAAGAGCGGCGTAACGGTTCGGGTGCCAAAGTATTGGGACTATCGATGGAGGGAAAAATGGCTTATCTCTCTTTGTTCCAGTTACAGGCAGGAGTCACCTTGCAACAGAGCCGTTATGACGAACCGGAAAAGTGGAGCGAAACGGCACCGGCCGAGAAGAAGATTTTCCGTACACCGAATACCTATGGATACTTTACGGCAACGTATACGCCGATCAAGCCTCTCTCATTATCCCTGTCGGGCACGTACACCGGCTCGATGCTGGTGCAGCACATGGCCGGTTATATTGACAAGGATGTGGCGGTGAATACACGCGATTTCTTCGATATGGGAGTCAAGGTGGCCTATGATTTCAAACTTTATAAGTCGGTGGACCTGCAATTGAGTGCAGGTGTGCAGAATGTGTTCAATGCTTATCAGAACGATTTCGATCAGGGAGTGGAGCGTGACTCCGGATATATTTACGGTCCGGCTGCTCCGCGAAGCTATTTCGCCGGAATAAAGATCAGCTATTAACTCCATTACATTTGAATGGAAACCGATCTGCTGTTCGGTCGAAATGAAAAAGAGCGTAATGAACGGCGTTTACGCCTGCTCATTACGCTCCGAAGTTATAAAATACTATTTACTGGTTTGAGGATATTGGTTGGGGAATGAATTTAGTTATGATTATTCATAGTTCCGTAACCATGGATATACCAATCGGCTATGCTTAACTTTCCGTCATTATCCAATGTTACGTAGATGCGGGCATCACCACCCCAACTGGCACTATATTCATCCATAAACTCTTCAGTCGTTGTCTTTTCCGAATCACTAGCATCCAGAACAACAGTTACGGCTCCTACTGTAGGAGTTGCTTCCGGATCAAAAGTTTCAAAGAAAGAAAGGGTCTTTACAAAATCATCAATATCACCTGGTTGTGCTTCACCAGCCCATTTTACCATATATACCCGTTTTGTATTGTTACCTTTCGTTACCTTCAAATCAGCAGTATACATTCCGGCATCAGTTGATCCGGTTCCTTCAACACTCAAAGTAAGTGCACCGTTACCTGTCCAGTCTGTTGTTGACGGAACTTCCTCTACTGCTTTAGTCTTGATACCGCTACTACCCTTACCTGCCTTGTCTACCAAGTCAATTATCTCACTCAACTTACCATCCTTATCAACAGTTACAGCACGTAAATAATAGGTAGAGCCCGGAGAAGTAATATACAGACCGCCATTATTTTCTTCAGTCTTTAGCTTAGGCAAATCTGCCGTAGCATACTCATGCCAATGCACGTCTCTTGAATCTTCGTCTGCCATTATTGTTTTAAGGTCCAGAGAACCCGGTCCTGTACCCATATCCCACAATACGCGGACAAACTCTACTTTGTCATTGACACTGATATCCACAAGCAGTTTTTCCGGTGTAACCTGGTCGGGGAAAGTTACAGATGTAATCTCTCCGGTTCCATCGTAAACGGGAGTTCCCGTTGTAACAGACTTATAAACAACCTTGCCGATTTTTCCTTCTTTATCGATAGGAATAGCATATACGATGTATGAAGTATTCGGCTCCATATCCTTGCTGGCAAACTCTTTGGAGAACGCTCCGGTATAAGCCAAAGGAACTTCAGCACCCAAGCGGACGATGCTGGCGCAGATTTCCTCCTCAGTCATGTTATCAAAGGACTTACTGCCGCTTGCAATCAAGCCTGCACTCGATTGTCCCACATGTATCCTGCTACAATTGGCATCTGCCGTAAAGGTAGCCTCAAAGCTTCTCATCTTTATCTTGTCTTTAGGAACATCGATGGATACCACTACCTGTCCGGTGATTTCCGGTTCGGGAATGGTAATCTCCTGTGTATAGACTTTGGAATTGCCTTCGGCATCCAGCGCATACACGGCGATAATCATTTTGATTTCGTCCACATCCAGCGATCTCAGGATGATACCCTTGCTCTCGCTGATGTCTTTGTCCTTCAAGGCATATCTCGACAAAGTCCTCTCTGTGAAAGTGGCACTGACATCCGACCAGTTATAAGGCTGCATCGGATAGCTTTCGTCAGGATTCAAAGAAGTCTCGGCATTTTCAATAAAGGTAGCCTCCTTATAAATCTCTACGTATTCCTCCGCTCCGGTTTCGAGGTTTGTCCCCATATAGCCTTTCGGAGTCGCCCCGATTACATACTTGGCACATTTGGCGCTCTTCTTCACCACTACATCCATAGAGAAAGCGGAAAGGTTCTTGACTTCAAACTCCACCAGCTCGGTCATGACGTCCTCGCTCTTGAATGTGAATTCCTTTGAAACCTCCTTGCTCTTGCCCGTTTCATTCTCGGCATAAGCAGTCAGCGTATAAGTCACATCCATATCAATGGGAATTTCCAGCTTAGCTTCTTCCTTACCGGTAACAGCTGTATACGCGGCAGCGCTCTGCCCCTTGGGTTCGCATTTCCAATACCACTTTTCCGTTTCTTCGGAAGGTGTAACGGTTACTACAGCCTTGGCGTTGTCGGCGCTAAGGGCGGGTTCACTCACTGCGATGGTCGGTAAAGCAGGTTTGCCGGGTGTCGGATCGTCTTTGTCGTCCGAGCAACTTGCCCATACGCAAGCAGCCATTGCCAGTATGGGAAGCATCGTCTTAAAAGTGTTTTTCATACATCATTAAATAATTAATTAATAAATT
>ENA-OQDT01001154-OQDT01001154.1-human-gut-metagenome-genome-assembly--contig:-NODE-1154-length-15975-cov-3.301111_pt1 | contig 15975 bp, 16 predicted proteins | sample MGYA00242786_ERZ504617 | MGnify/ENA primary metagenome ERZ504617 (study PRJEB26092, sample SAMD00036337) | human gut metagenome | host: Homo sapiens | study: EMG produced TPA metagenomics assembly of...
CAAGCGGGAACACCGCCCAGGCATACGACCCCACGAGCCATACCAGCCGATGGCCACAGCCAGCAGGGCCGAGCACGGCCACACAATGGCGCAGGCGATACGCATGCCGCGGGAATGCGGCTCCTTTTCCGGCGCTTCGGCCTTTGGCTGCGCTTCCAGTACAGGCTCGGCCTGCGCAGCGCGCGGCAGGCTGGAAAGCAGCTCCTCCACATCGCCGACGCTCTCGAGCGCGCTGGCATAGGCCTCCTGCTCCGATTTTCCCCCGGCAAGCAGATCGTCATACCGCTGCAGGGTATTGCTCAGGATCTCATCGCGCAGATCGCGCGCCTGCTGCGTGTCCGGTGCGCCCGCAAAGCGGCGCAGCACCTCCTGCCTTAATTGTTCTCTCATGACTCTTCCTCCATGGCGATCAGCCGATCAATGATCTCTTTTGTGGCCTCCCAGACGCTGACCTGCTCCTGGTAGGCCATGCGTCCGGCTGGGGTGATGCGATAATAGCGCCGCCGGGCGCCCGTAGCCTCGCTGCCCCAATAGGACATGATCTGCCCGGTCTCCTCCAACCGCTTGAACGCGGTGTAGAGCGTAGCCTCCTTCAGCTCATAACGCCCGCCGGACAGCTCCCGGACCGTTTTATTGATCTCGTAGCCGTAGCTGTCGCGCTGCATCAGGCGCGCCAGAATGATGGTCTCCGTATGGCCGCGGATCAGGTCTCCCGCAATATACAAGGAACTCCAGCCTCCTTCCCGCTGCCGCATCCGGCAGCCTTTGTGAGTCTACTATAGCACAAGATACTTCGCCTGTCAAGGTATCTTTTTCTACAAGATATCTTCAAGCGCAAAAAAAGCGCCGCAGAGAACGTATCTCTGCGGCGGAAAAATGCCGTATTCAGTTCCGCAGCCTCTTCTCCAGACGCTGCAGCATACCGCCGATAATGGCGTCATAGCGGTCCGTATCCACGGCCACGGCGGCGCGCATGTCGGCATGCTCCGACGGATGCAGCACGGTCTGGCCGCTGCGCTCCGGCGGAGCCAGCTCCACGGTGATCTCACCGGTCTGCCACGTCATCAGCCGGTCGTCCAGCAGTGTGGAGATGGCGACGGCATCGTGCATGGCCTCGCAGCTGCGGAAGCGGATGAGCGCCTCCATGATCTCCCGAAAGCCGCCCCGCTGCGCCGGAATATAGCGCTCGAACACGTCCGGCCGGATGGGGCAGCCGAGCGTGATGCTCAGGCCGACCATATCGATGGGAATGCCGCTCTCAAAAACGAGCTTCGTGGCGGCCGGGTCGTGGCCCGCGTTCGCCTCGACATAGGGCGTGATGTTGCCGCGGCCGATGCTGCCGCCCATCATCACGATCTTTTTGATCCAGTGCGGCAGGTCCGGGTGCTTCTGCAGGGCCAGCGCGATATTCGTCAGCGGCGCGACCGTCACGAGGACGAGCTCGCCCTGCGCGGCCTTTGCGATCTCAATAGAGCTTGTCCCACGCGGGCAGATCGTCCGGCATTCTGTCGGACTGCGGCAGAACGAGATTGCCCACGCCGTTGGAACCGTGGCACTTCGCCGCAGGCGCGCCGAACTCCGCCTCGAGATAGCGGTCCGCGCCCCGTGCCACCGGGACATCCGTCCGGAACAGGGATAGGATGTTCAGCGCGTTTTGCGTCGTCACATCCGTGTGATTGTTGCCGCCCATGGTGGTCACGGCGCGCAGGTCCAGGCGGTCTGAATAGGCGCAGGCCAGCGCAAGGCAGAAAAAGTCGTCGATTCCGGGGTCGGTATCAATGACGATGGGAATGCGTTCCATACTGTCTCCCTTTCAAAAATCACGCGGGGTCCGGATGACCGAACCCCGCTTAGAATTTATTTTGCTTCTCAGCCGACGGGCTGGTTGGCATCCTCGATGATGCGGACGAACTTCTCCGGCACGAGAGATGCGCCGCCGATCAGGCCGCCGTCCACGTCCTTCTTGCTCAGCAGCTCCTCGCAGTTCTTGGCGTTCATGCTGCCGCCGTACTGCACGGTGGTAGCCTCGGCCACGGCCTCGCCGTACAGCTCGCCCACCACCTTGCGGATTTGTGCGCAGACTTCCTCTGCCTGATCGGAGGTAGCGGTCTTGCCGGTGCCGATAGCCCAGACAGGCTCGTAGGCGATGACAACGTTTGCCATCTGCTCGGCGGTCACGTCACGCAGAGCGATCTTGGTCTGCATACGGACCAGCTCCTCGGTAACGCCCTCCTCGCGCTGCTGCAGGCTCTCGCCCACGCACAGGATGACCTTCAGGCCGGCGTTCAGGGCAGCCAGCGCGCGCTTGTTGACGGTCTGGTCGGTCTCTGCAAAGTACTGACGGCGCTCAGAGTGGCCGACGATGACGTACTCCACGCCCAGATCCACCAGCATATCGGCGCTGATCTCGCCGGTGAAAGCACCGGACTTCTCAAAGTGGACATTCTCGGCACCAACATGGATGTTGGTGCCCTTGGTCTTAGCCACAGCGGTGACCAGATCGGTAAACGGGGTGCAGATGACCACCTCGCAGGTAGCGTCCTTCACAGCGGGGATCAGCTCGTCCACCAGAACAGCAGCCTCGGAGGCGGTCTTGTTCATCTTCCAGTTGCCAGCGATAATAGCCTTGCGCTTTGCCTTATCCATTGTTATTTTCTCCTTACCTTCGTAACTATTTACAAATTGCCTGCACAAAAAGAAAAGATGCGGCGGCGTAAATGCCGCCGCACCCATTGTGATGCCGGAAAAATTATGCGTTCTGGATGACTGCGATGCCGGGCAACTCCTTGCCCTCCAGATACTCCAGAGAAGCGCCGCCGCCGGTGGAGATGTGGGTCATCTTGTCGCCCAGACCCATCTGCTGCACAGCTGCTGCGCTGTCGCCGCCGCCGATGACGGTGGTAGCATCGCTCTCAGCCATAGCCTTGGCAACAGCCAGAGTACCGGCTGCCAGAGTGGGGTTCTCGAACACGCCCATAGGGCCGTTCCAGACAACGGTCTTGGAAGCCTTGACAGCGTCAGCAAACAGCTTCATGGTCTCGGGGCCGATGTCGCAGCCCTCCATGTCAGCGGGGATAGCGCTGATGGGAACGATGGTCACATCCACGGGAGCGTCGATGGGATCGGGGAAGTCCTTGATGCAGGCTGCATCCACGGGCAGCAGCAGCTTGACGCCCTTTTCTCCTTGGCCTTAGCCATCATCTCCTTGCAGTAGTCCAGCTTGGTGTCGTCGCACAGGCTCTTGCCCACTTCGTAGCCCTGAGCCTTGGCAAAGGTGTAAGCCATGCCGCCGCCGATGATCAGGGTATCGACCTTCTCCAGCAGGTTGGAGATGACGTTCAGCTTATCAGCGACCTTAGCGCCGCCCAGAATAGCGGTGAAGGGACGGACGGGGTCGTTGACGGCGTTGCCCAGATACTTGATCTCCTTCTCCATCAGGTAGCCGACAGCGGTATCCTTGATGTAGTCGGTGACACCTGCGGTGGAGCAGTGTGCACGGTGGCAGCTGCCGAAGGCGTCGTCCACATAAGCATCAGCCAGAGAAGCCAGCTCCTCGCTGAACTCGGGCATGTTCTTGGTCTCTTCCTTGCGGAAACGGGTGTTCTGCAGCAGAACGACATCGCCGTTGTTCATGGCAGCCACAGCAGCCTTTGCGTTCTCGCCCACAACGTTGTCATCGTCAGCAAACACAACGGTCTTGCCCAGCTTTGCGCTCAGAGCCACAGCAACGGGAGCCAGGCTGAACTTAGCCTCGGGGCCGTTCTTGGGCTTGCCCAGGTGGCTGCACAGGATGACCTTTGCGCCATCGTTGACCAGCTTCTGGATGGTGGGCAGTGCTGCGTTGATGCGGTTCTCGTTGGTGATGACACCGTCCTTCATCGGGACGTTGAAATCGCAGCGGACAAGCACCTTCTTGCCGCAGTAGTTCTGATCGTCGATCGTCTTCTTACCTAAACCCATGGTAAAAACTCCTCTCAAGTTATAATTCTGAACCAGAGTCTCGCTCACAATCGGGGCGTTGCCCCGTACAGTTACTATTATAAACAAAAACTGCGTGTATTGCAAGGATATGAGATAGATAATTGTTTAACAAACATTTGCCATTGTTGCACGGAAATGTGTCTATTTTGCCCGAAGTGCGGTTTTTTCTGCCCGCAGACGCCGGAAATGCTGTTTTCCTTCATGACAAAAGGGGTCGAAAAACGCCCACAGGCGTTTCTCGACCCCAAATAAAAATAATTTTTCCGCTTTTTATGCGTTATGCAAAATATTCCTGTGCGCGGCGAGCGGCATCGTTGATGCAATCCCGCAGCTGGTCCAGCGTATCAAACTTTTTGCTGGGGCTCAGGTAGGCGTAGAACTCCACCACCGGGTCGGTGCCGTACAGGTTGCCGGAAAAGCCCGGGATAAAAGTCTCACAGGTCACCTTGGTGGCGTCATCGTTCACGGTAGGGCGGCTGCCCAGACCGGTGGCCGAGGGATACCACACCCCGTTGATGCAGGTGCGGGTGATATAAATGCCGCTGCGGGGCATCTGGAAGCCCTGCGGGTACAGCTGGTTGATAGTGGGCACACCGAGGGTGTGCCCCAGCCCTGCCCCGTGCTGCACCGCAAATCGGATGGCATAGGGCATGCCCAGCATGGCGTTGGCGGCAGGCACATCGCCGCCCTCCAGTGCCGTACGGATGCGGGTGGAGGACACCGGCTTTTCCTCAAACTGTGCCATGGGCACCACCACTACCTCTACCCCAAGAGGGGCACAGAGGGTGCGCAGCAGCTCCGGCGTACCGGCAGCCTTTGCACCAAAGGTGAAGTTTTCGCCACAGAACAGCGCCCGGGCGTGGCAGTTTTCCACGATGCCGCGCACGAACTCCTCCGGGCTCAGTGCCTTGATCGCCTCAAAGTCCGGGGTGAGGTAATACTCCACCCCAAGACTGTGGATCAGGGCGTGCTTGTCCTCGGTGGAGAGCAGGCGCTTGCCCTTCATTTTATTTTCCACCGGCAGGCGGAAGGTGAACACCGCCGGAGCTGCATCATGGGTCTTTGCCCATTGTACCGCCCCTTCGATCACCGCCCGGTGGCCGATATGGATGCCGTCAAAGTAGCCCATGGCCACGGCGGTGCCCTTTTTTCAGGCCGTGCCAGCGGCAGCGGGGCAAACTGAGAAATGATCTGCATGGGTCTTGTTTCCTTTATTGCTCAATTACGTTCCACGAACAGTTTTTTCCACCCGGAGCACCCCGCCGGTAATGTTAGCAAGGCCAAGGAACTGCCCGGCGGCATTGCGCACCCGGTAGCGTCCGTCTGCTGCGGGGTAGCGGCTGGTGGGACAGCCGTTGTACAGGTGCTGCTCCACCCATGGCTCCACCACCAGCAGCGGCAGTGGGGTGAACACGCTTTCCACCGGCAGCATCAGTGCTTCCAGCGCAGCGCTCCCCTGCTCCTTTGCTGCAAGGATCTCTTCCAGCGTGTGGGCATCTGCTTCGGTGTACAGACCGGCAGCAGTGCGGCGCAGAGCGCTCATGGTGCCCTTCTGCCCCATGGCGGTGGCGATATCCTCCAGCATGGTGCGGATATAGGTGCCCTTGGAGCAGCGCACCGTCAGCACATACTCGTTTTCTGCCGGACTACCGCCGTACTCGATGCCGTAAATTTCAATGGGGCGCGCCTTGCGCTCCACGGTCACGCCCTCACGCGCCAGCTTATACAGCGGCTGACCGTTGATCTTGACCGCCGAGTACATGGGCGGCACCTGCATCTGCGGGCCGATAAACTGCGGCAGCACTGCCAGCAGCTCCTTTTCCCCGGCGGTGACGGGTGCAGTTTCCAGCACCGTGCCGGTGCTATCGCCGGTATCGGTGCGTGCGCCCAGGCGCAGGGTGGCGCGGTAGGTCTTGTCGTGGTTCAGCTGCAGATCCACCGCCTTGCTGGCACCGCCGCAGAACACCGGCAGAACGCCGGTGGCCATGGGGTCCAGCGTACCGCTGTGCCCCAGCTTGCGTGTACCCAGCACGCCGCGCAGCTTTGCCACCACGTCAAAGCTGGTCCAGTCCATGGGCTTGTCTACGATCAGGATACCCTGCATCATGCTTCCTCCTGCGGTGCGTCCAGCTCGGCTTCCACCTCTGCAAGGATCGCATTTTTGGCGTTTTCAAGGTCGCCCAGCAGTTCACAGCCCGCTGCGCGGGTGTGGCCGCCGCCGCCCAGACGCCGGGCGATGGCACAGGCGTCCACACTCTTTGCGGTGCGCACGCTGATGCGGTAGCTGCCGCCGGGCTGCTGGCGCAGGGTCAGACCCACCTTGACTCCCTCGATGCTGATGGGCAGACTGGTCAGTTCCTCCAGATCTGCGGGGTCTACCCCGCTCTGCCGTATCTCGTCCCTCGTCAGGTAGATCAGGGCACAGCGGCCATCCAGATAGTATTCCAGATGGTTGCGGGCGATGCGCTCGGCCTCCATGCGGGCACGGGGCTTTGTGTCGAAAAGCAGGGTGTTCAACTCCTCCACATGACAGCCGGCTTCAATAAGCTTTGCAGCCACCTTGTGGGTGTTGGCGGTGGTGGAGGAGAACTTGAAGCAGCCGGTGTCGGTGGCAATGCCGGTGTACAGGCAGTCGGCAATGTGGGGGGTGATAGTCACCCCCATCTCCACGATGACCTGATACAGCAGCTCCGCTGCCGCAGCGGCACCGGCATCCAGAAGGGTAAAATCGGCATAGCCGTTGTTGCCTGCGTGGTGGTCGATGCATAGGTCCACATGGCGTGCGTACTGCGGCACACCGTTATTTTCGCCAAACAGCTGCAAACCGGCCACGTCCACCGCGATCACGGTGCGGGGCTCGAACTCGCCCTTGAACAGCCGTGGGTTCGTAAAGGCGTAGCGGGACGGAATGGCATCGGAGCAGAGCACCGCCGTTGTTTTTTCCAGCGCTTTGAGCGCATAGTACAGGGCGCTGCCGCAGCCGATGGTGTCACCGTCCGGGTTTTTGTGGCACAGAATCAAAATGTTGTCCGCAGCCAGCAGGCGCTGCGCCATCTGCTGCACATCCAGTTGTTCTGTCATCCAATGATCCATCCTTTCCGCAAAGGCAGTCAGTCCTCGGTCTGTTCGGTATCAGCAGGCTGTGCTTCCTCCTCGTCGTTCACGTTCAGGCTGCGCAGCAGCTCGTTGATGTGGGCGGCGTAGGCGGCACCGTCATCCTCCACAAAGATGAAGCGGGGTGCCTTGCGGATGTGCATTTTTTTGCTGACCTCGGTGCGCACATGGCCTGCGGCACGGTTCAGCGCTTCGATTGCGGGCTTGGGGCCGTCTGCGCGGCCCATCACGCTTACATACACTTTTGCCACATCCAGATCCGGCGTCACGTCCAGACGGGTGACGGTCAGCAGACCGCCCTCCAGCCGCGGGTCCTTCAGCCGGCCGATGATGGCAATGACCTCGCGCTTCATATCCTGCGCAAGACGGCCCATATTTTTCTGAGACATAGTTTTCTCCAAATTCTGTCCGGCAGCTTCCCAAAGCCTTGCCCCGGCCGGGGCAAGGCGGCATTTGTCTGCCAAAACGACGGATGAGGGCGCACGCTCCACACCTGCGAAAGATACGCCCTCATCAGTCTCACTGCGTTCGACAGCTTCCCCCGGACGGGGGAAGCCTTTTCTGCCGGGAAGCTATTATATATTCGGTTTTTGCTTAGTCGCGGTACTCTTCCATTTTGAAGGCCTCGTACACGTCGCCTTCCTTGACGTCCGCAAACTTCTCCAGGGTCACGCCGCACTCGTAGCCCTCGGCCACTTCCTTAGCGTCGTCCTTGAAGCGCTTCAGGGATGCGATCTCGTCCTCGGCAATGACGATGCCGTCACGCACCACACGCACCTTGCTGTCGCGGGTGATCTTGCCGCTGGTCACGCGGCAGCCTGCAACGGTGCCCACGTTGGAGATCTTGTACACCTGACGTACCTGCAGTTCGCCCAGAGAGACCTCGCGGAACTTGGGTGCCAGCATACCCTTCATAGCGTCGGTGACATCGTTGATGGCGTCGTAAATGACGCGGTACATACGCATTTCCACCTTGGTGGCAGCGGCTTCTTCCTTGGCCACGTTGTCCGGGCGGACGTTGAAGCCGATGATGATGGCGTTGGAGGCATCGGCCAGATCCACGTCAGACTTGCTGATGGCGCCGACACCGGCGTGGATGACGCGCACACGCACCTCATCGTTGGAGATCTTCTCCAGACTCTGCTTCACAGCCTCGGCAGAGCCCTGCACGTCGGCCTTGACCACGATGGCCAGTTCCTTCATGTCGTTCTGTGCCATCTGGCTGAACAGGTTATCCAGAGTGACCTTCTGGAAGGAGGAGAACTGCTTCTCCTTGGCGGCAGCAATGCGCTGCTCGGCCAGTTCACGGGCCAGACGCTCGTCCTCAACAGCCTCGAACAGGTCGCCTGCTTCCGGCACTGCGGTCAGGCCGGTGATCTCCACAGGGGTGGAGGGGCCGGCATCGCTCAGCAGCTGGCCCTTGTCGCTGCGCATGGTACGCACGCGGCCCACAGCGGTACCGGCAATGATGACGTCGCCGGAGTGCAGGGTGCCGTTCTGCACCAGAATGGTGGCAATGGGGCCCTGGCCCTTGTCCAGACGGGCCTCAACGACCGCACCCTTGGCGCGGCGGTTGGGGTTTGCCTTCAGCTCCATGACCTCAGCTTCCAGAGCAATGCGCTCCAGCAGGTCGTTGATGCCCATGCCGGTCAGGGCAGACACCGGGATGCAGGCCACATCGCCGCCCCAGTCCTCGGTGATGATGCCGTACTTGGTCAGGCCTTCCATCACGCGCTCGGGGTTTGCAGTGGGCTTATCCATCTTGTTCATTGCCACGATGAGCTTGACATTTGCAGCCTTGGCGTGGTTGATGGACTCGATGGTCTGGGGCATGATGCCGTCATCGGCAGCAACCACCAGAACGGCGATATCGGTCATGTTGGCACCGCGGGCACGCATGGAGGTGAATGCCTCGTGGCCCGGGGTATCCAGGAAGGTGATGAGGCTGTCGTTGACCTTGACCTGATATGCACCGATGGCCTGCGTGATGCCGCCGGCCTCGCCTGCGGTGACGTTGGTCTTGCGGATGGCATCCAGAATACTGGTCTTGCCGTGGTCAACGTGACCCATGACACAGACCACCGGAGGACGCTCCACCAGATCCTCCTGTGCATCCTCTTCCTGCGTGAACAGGCGCTCCTCGATGGTAACGTGCACCTCGTGCTCGACCTTTGCGTGGAACTCCTCAGCCAGCAGAGCTGCGGTGTCGAAATCGATCACGTCGTTGATGGCGTGCATCTCGCCCATCTGCATGAACTTGGCAATGACCTTACCGGCCTGCTGCTTCAGACGGGCAGCCAGCTCGCCCACGGTGATCTCGTCAGGGATCATCACCTTCAGCTGGGCGTTGCGGGCCTTTTCCAGCTGGATGCGCTGCAGGCGCTCGAACTCGGTCTCGCGCTTGCCCTTCTGGAACTGCTGGCGCTGGCGCTGACCACGCTGGGTGAACTTCTGCTTGTTGCCCTGCGGGGTGGGCTTGCGGCGGTTCTCGGTGTTCTTGGTAGAGGCCAGATCATCGTAACGGGCATCAAAGCGATCCACGTTCATATCCACAGTGCGGGTATCCACGGTGACCTGATTGTCCTCGCGGCGGACAGAAACTGCCTGTGCGGGGGCTGCGGTAGCCTTTGCGCCGGTCTCACGTGCCAGTTCGCTGAAGGAAACGGTCTTTTCCTCGCGCTTCTTATGCTGCTCGGGCTTCTTGTCGCCGTGCTTGCCGTTATTGTTATTATTATTGTTTGCCTTGGGCTGCTCGGCCTTTGCGGCGGGCTGCTGGGGCTTTTTGTCAGCCTTGGGAGCCTCGGGCTTCTTTTCAGCCTTCTTCTCGGCCTTCTTCTCAGCCTTGGGCTCCTCCTTGGGAGCCTTGGCGCTGTTCAAAAACTCGTCCAGATTTGCCACGCTGTTATCCTTGCTGAACTTTTCCAGCAGGTAGTTCAGCTCGTTCTCCTCCAGATTGGAGCTGTTCTTCTTGCCGGTGCTGCCCATAGCGGCCAGTTCGTCCAGCACCTTCTTTGCAGAAAGGTTCAGATCCTTTGCAAAGTCACTCACTTTATATTTTACGATCATTCGCTCATATCCTCCTCATTTTTGATTGCTCCGCAGTCCGACAGGCGGTCGAAGCAGAGCTTTGCGAGGTTGCGGTCGGTCACCGCGTAAACAGCCACGGGCTTGTGGCTGATATCGGCCAGCTTATCCTGTGTCAGCGGCATGGTGAACACGTCCACCAAGTCCCCCACGGCGTAGTTCAAACGCTGCAAAGTCTTAGGGCTGATGTCCGATGCGGTCATCACCAGCCATGCCTTGCTTTTGACGCAGGCTTCCTCCACGGCATCAAAGCCCATGGTCAGCGCACCGGCCTTGCGGCACAGGCTCACGGCCTGATACAGCGCCTCCTCCGGGGGCAGCTTGGGTTTTGCGGGGGCGTTATTCTTTTTTGCCATCGACTGCTGCCTCCTTTGCGGCTGCGGCCAGCTGTACAGCCAGCGCGTCGTATACCTCGGCGGGGACCGGCTGCTCAAAGCAGCGCTCCAGCGCCTTTTTCTTTTTTGCCTTGGTCAGGCAGTCCGGGTCCGGGCAGAGATATGCGCCGCGTCCCGGCTTTTTGCCTACCAGATCAATGCTGATCTCCCCGCTGGGTGCGCGCACCACGCGCACCAGCTCCTTTTTGGGACGGCTGGTCATGCAGCCGATGCACTGGCGGGCAGGGATCTTTTTTTGTGCCATCCGGTTTCCCTCCTTCGGCAGATGGTGCCGGGCTTATTCAGCGTCTGCTGCGTCCTTCTTGGGCTCCTCGTCCTCGCCGTAGTAGCCGCTCTCGGGACGGATATCAATGTTGTAGCCGGTCAGGCGGGCGCACAGGCGGGCGTTCTGACCCTTGTTGCCGATGGCCAGGCTCAGCTGCTGGTCGGGCACGGTGACGCGGCAGGAGCGGGTCTCGCCGGGCAGCAGCTCCACCTTGACCACCTTGGCGGGGCTCAGAGCTGCGGAGATGAACTCCGAGATATCCTCGCTCCACTTGACGATATCGATCTTCTCGCCGCCCAGCTTTTCCACAACAGCGGCCACGCGGGCGCCGTGCTCACCAATGCAGGCGGAAACAGGGTTCACGTTGGGGTCCTTGGACCAGACAGCCATCTTGGTGCGGGCACCGGCCTCGCGGCTGATGGCCTTTACCTCCACAGTGCCGTCAAAGATCTCGGGCACTTCCAGCTCAAACAGGCGCTTGACAAGGCCGGGATGGGTGCGGCTGATCATCACGCGGGGGCCGCGCTCGGTGCTGACCACGTCCACGATGTAGACCTGCAGGGTCTCGCCCTCGGTGTACACCTCGCCGGGCACCTGCTCGTTGCGGGGCAGAACAGCCTCGCCGCCCTTGCCCAGATCCAGCGCAACGATGCCCTTCTCGGTATCCACGCGGGTAACGGTGGCCTGCACAATGTCATGTGCGCGGGACTGGATCTCGCTGAGCTGCTGGTTGCGCTCGGCCTCGCGGATGCCCTGACGGATGACGTGCTTTGCGGTCTGGGCAGCAATACGGCCAAAATCGCGGGTCTTGAGCGGGGTGATGATGCGGTCGCCCACCTCGTAGCTGCTGCGGATCTTGCGTGCCTCGGTCACACCGATCTCGGCGTGCTCGTCGTACCAGTCCTCGTCTGCCACGATATCCTGGATCAGCGCCACATCAAAGCGGCCGGTGTCGGGGTCGATGTCCACACGGATGTGATCCTCCTCGACCTCATAGTTCTTCTTGACGGCAATGATGATAGCCGCCTTGATCTTTTCGATCAGGTACTCTGCGGTGATGCCGCGCTCATGCTCCAGCATGGAGAGCGCTTCAAAAAAGTCCTTATTCGCTGCTGTCATTTTTCGGGTTCCTCCTATATATTTTGTTCTCTTTTCTCCATCAGAGACGGTTCTTCTCAGTTGAACAGATCCTCGTCGTCGCACAGCTGCACGCCGGAGGCTGCATTCACCTCAAAGGTCACGGGGCCGTTCTCGCTTTCCAGCGTCACGGTGCTGCCCTCGCGGCCGGTCAGGATGCCGGACAGCTCCCGCACGCCGTCAGCGTTGGGGCGGATGAGCTTTGCCCGCACCTTCTGGCCCTTCAGTGCCTCGTAGTGCTCCGGGCGGGTCAGCTTGCGGCCAAGGCCGGGGCTGCCCACCTCCAGATAATAGCTCTGGTTGATGGGGTCTGCCTCATCCAGAATGGGATCCAGTGCGTGGGACACCTCTGCACAGGTGTCGGTATCCATGGTGCCGTCCCGGTCGATGAGGATGCGAAGATACCAGTCCGGCCCTTCCTTCTCAAAAACCACATCCCACAGGCGCAGACCCATGCCTTCCACCGTGGGACGGACAAGCGCTTCCACTCTCTGCGCGGTGTTGCCGCCAGACTGCTTCGCCATAAAAAACCTCCAAACAAACAAGAAACGCGGACCTTGCGGCCCACGTTTCAGGTTAAACTATATCGTACTACTAGAATATAGCATACTCTTGCGATTTATGCAAGCATTTTCGCAATTTTTTTGCAGTTGCGCGCCCTTTGGGGCTTTTTTACAGCACCCAGACGCCGTTTTCAAACAGCGGCACGGTGCGGCCATCGCGGCATTTGCCGGTGATGCGGCTGTCCTCTGCACCGATCATCACGTCCTCGTGCAGGGAGGAGTGGTTCATTCCGCGGGCTGCCAGCTCCTCCTTGGAAAGGCCGGTGCCGCCCACGGTGGTGCCGGGGTAGCTGTCGCCAAAGGCGATGTGGCAGGCAGCGTTCTCGTCAAACAGGGTGTTGTAGAACAGCTTGCCGCTGCGGTTGATGGGGCTGGAGGCGGGCACCAGTGCCACCTCACCGATGTGGCGTGCGCCCTCGTCGGTGTCCAGCAGCTGGCCCAGCAGATCTGCGCCCTCGTCTGCGCCGTGCTCCACCACCTTGCCATCCTTGAAGGTAACGTGGAAATTCTTGATGAGTTGACCGTTAAAGACGTAAGGCTTTGTGCCGTAAACGATGCCGTCCACCTTATCCTTATGGGGTGCGGTAAACACCTCCTCGGTGGGGATGTTGGGCAGGAAGGGCACACCCTTCTCGTTTTTGCTGCCGGCGCTTTCCCACACCGCCTGCTCGGCCAGACCCACGGTCAGGTCGGTGCCGTTGGCGCTTTCAAAATGCACACTTTCCAGATCAAGGGCGTTCATCTTTGCGCCCAGCTCGTTCAAGCGGTCCAGATGCTTCTGCCACTCCCCTACCGGGTCGCCGCCGGTCACGCGGCAGGTATCAAAGATCAGCTTCCACTGTGCCTCAATGGCGGCGGCAGTGTCCAGCTCCGGGAACATCTTCTTTGCCCACGGCTCTGCGGGCAGAGCGGCGATGGACCACTGCACCCGGTCGTTCATGGTGTACTCCCGCCACGGCTGCATAAAGCTGCGGTTCGCGCTGTTCACCCGGCTGATTTTGGCACCGTCCAGCCCGGCAAACAGTTCCGGGTCGTCCGCGATGAGGTGCAGCACGCACACACCGCCCTCGCTCTCGGCGTAGTCCAGATAGCGGCGCAGCTGCCAGCCCTTGTGATCGGTCAAGGCGTCCTCGCTGCCCAGCTCCATGCGGATGCGGGTAACGGCGTCATCCTGCCAGTTCACCTGCACGTCCCGCGCACCGGCCTCGTAGGCACTGCGCACGCACAGCCGTGCCAGCGGGGCACCCTCCAGCGGGCAGTTGATGATCAAAGTCTGCCCCGGCTGCGGGTTCACACCCACCCGGACGATAAAATCTGCATACTTTTGCAGCAGTTCGTTAAAGTTTTCCACGTTAGAACCTCCTGTGGTACATAGCCACCGTTGTTTTTCTCAGTATACCGCGTTCCGGCGTTTCTGTCCACTATGGGCAGAGCTGCCGTTCACCCTTCCGATTCAAAAAAGGCGCGGGTCAGCTGCACCACCGTGCCGGAAAGCAGCAGCAGTGCAATGAGGTTGGGGATGCTCATCAGACCGTTAAAGGTATCGGCGATGCTCCACAGCAGACCAAGATCCATGGTAGCGCCCAGAATGGCTACCAGAGCATACACCACAAAGAAGGGGCGCGCCACCTTGTTGCTCTTGCACAGGAACACCAGAAAGCGGGAGCCGTACAGACCCCAGCCGATGATGGTGGAAAAGGCAAAGCAGCACAGCGCCACGGCAGTAAAGATAGACGCCCAGCCGCCGTAGGTGGTGGTAAAGCCGGAGATGGTCAGCTCAGCACCCGCCGCTGCGCCGTAGCTGACCGGGGTGCCGCTGCACAGGATGACCAGCGCGGTCAGGGTGCAGATGACGATGGTATCGGCAAACACCTCAAAAATACCGAACATGCCCTGCTTGACCGGCTTTTTGGTGTCGGCGCAGGCATGGGCGATAGAACCGGTGCCAAGACCGGCCTCGTTAGAAAAGATGCCGCGGGAAACGCCCTTTTGCATACTGACAAACAGACTGCCGATGGTGCCGCCGGTAAAGGCAGCGGGGTTGAACGCACCCGCTACGATGGATTCCAGCACATAGGGCAGGCGGGAGAAGTTGAGCACCACCACGCCCACCGACAGCACAATATAGAACAGTGCCATAAAGGGCACCAGCTTCTCGCTCACGCTGCCAATGCGCTTGATACCACCCAGCAGCACCAGCGCCACCAGCACCGCCACAAGGATGCCCACGATGAGGTTGAGGGTTGGCAGAAAGCTGCCGCCCACCAGCCCGTATTCCAGCAGGGCGGTATCCACTGCTGCCACGATGGTATTCACCTGCGTTGCGTTGCCGGTGCCGAACACGGTCAGCACGCCGAACAGCGCGTACAGCACGGCCAAAAACTGCCAGCGGCGGCCAAGGCCGTTTTTAATATAGTACATCGGGCCGCCCACCCACTCGCCGGTATCGCTGCGCTCCCGGAAATGCACGGCCAGCGTCACCTCGGCAAACTTGGTGCACATCCCCAGCAGCGCAGAGCACCACATCCAGAACACGGCACCCGGGCCGCCGATGGCGATAGCGCCCGCCACACCGGCAATGTTGCCGGTGCCCACCGTGCCCGCCAGCGCGGTGCACACCGCCTGAAAGGGGGTCATGGCACCGTCCGAGGCGTCCCGCTTGCGGAACATCCGGCCCACGGTGGTGCGGATGGCGTAGGGGAATTTGCGGATCTGCAAAAAGCCCGTGCGGACACTGAGCAGCAGCCCCACGCCAATGATGCATACCATGGCGGGGATGCCCCAGATAAAGCTGTTCACCGCCTGATTGACGGCGGCAATGGTCTCGATCATATACTTCCACATCCTCTGTAATATCTTGCGCACTGACAGTTTTTGTCAAAACACGAAAATTTATTTTACCGTACTTTTCCCGTAGTGTCAATGAAAATAGGGACGTTATGAAACGCCCCTATCAGAAATTCTTATTTTTTATGTGTGACCGCCCGGCGGTAGACCGCACCGGAGACCACTGCCGCCAGCACCTCGGTAAGCCAAAAGGCGTGCCATGCGCCGTCTGCGCCCAGCCAGTTACACAGCAGCGCAGCCAGCGGCATGATGAAAACGACATACCGGCACAACGAATGACACGAGTCCATTCTGTGCCCTTGCCAAGACCCTCAAGCGCACCGGAGACGGTTGTTGAGACCGCCGAGATGACAAAGCCGATGCTGATGATGCGCAAGGCAGTCCGCCCGGCGGCGATGGTTTCGGGGTTCTGGGTGAACAGCCCCATCAGCTGCCCGGAAGCAACCTGACAGATGACAGTGTAGATGTCGGGGTATCGGGTCAGATAGCTGCCGCCCACACTGCAGATGATGGCAAAGTCCTTTTCGGTTAGGCTGCGGGCGCATTCCAGCTGGGTGGCATAGTCCATGAACAGCTCCACATAGCGGCC
>ENA-OQDT01001155-OQDT01001155.1-human-gut-metagenome-genome-assembly--contig:-NODE-1155-length-15958-cov-3.703746_pt1 | contig 15958 bp, 14 predicted proteins | sample MGYA00242786_ERZ504617 | MGnify/ENA primary metagenome ERZ504617 (study PRJEB26092, sample SAMD00036337) | human gut metagenome | host: Homo sapiens | study: EMG produced TPA metagenomics assembly of...
AGCACATAGCAGGTGCGAGTCCAGTTATTCGAGCAGGAACGCAGATGATGCTCAAAACGCCGCACGCCGTAAAGCGTTCCCATGCCTTCGCGACACGAGTAACTGTCCGCAATGAAGGTGCATTCAAAAATCGGGGCAGTGTAGTTGTATAGCAAATGATGCACTACACGGTCACGGAAGTGGGCTGCGAACACTTCTCTTTTCACCGAAGTTCCGGTAATGAAGCAGACACTCCTGCCCACTTTATAGGTATGGTCGCGCAGTTCCTCGTACAGTTTCACGAGGTTCTCTTCCAGATTAAATTCAAACTCAAGTTGGCTATGCGTATTCCTTTTGTGCCTTCGGGCATCGTAATAAGCATGGAACACATCAAGTAACAGGGTATCTTCCTTCATAACTTTTTTGCCACGCGGACAATTGTTTGGATATGGACTCGGTCATTAGCGAAGCATTGGCGTAGTTTTTCAACGACAGTTGTTTCAGGTCGTGCAGCAGGCGCAGTTGAAGTTTCACAGCGACCAGCTTCTCCCTTGCTTCGATAATAGTTTCTACTTTCTGCCGAGTGGAATTGGCACGGTAGATAAGGGTCAATATCATTATTAAATCTTTCTTCAGTGTTTCTCCCAGCGTATAACGATAGTCGCGCTGCACGTTTTTTCCAATCTGGTAGACATACAACAGCAGGTCGTAAGTAGCTTTATATACGGGAAGTTGATTATAGGTAGCCATCCTTTATCCGGAATTTCATGATTATTCTGCCAGTCGGCGTTTCAACTCCATAAGGAACAACATGCACTCTACCGGAGTCTTGCTCGCGATATTAAATTGACGGATGCAATCCGCAAGTTCCTCGCAAGACTGCTCAACAGGCGAAACGGTGGTCGAAACAACAGTGGGCACATACGGACGCCGGATGTCCTTCCGATGCAGTCCGCTATCCGGCAAAGTCATGGGCACGGTCTGCTTCCAAGCCTCAAAATCCTCGACAGATATAGGTGAGGCAGCAAGCACCAAACGTTTTTCCTGGCGCATCAGTACTTTGCTATTGTTCAGCACATTTTCGGCTGCTGATACCGGAAATCCCAACGAAACAACATCTTGTTTTACGGCTATTACCCATTTGCGGGTAGGCTTATAGGGATGTATCTGCATAGAAAAGGCATACGCCGACTTCTCATAGGCACGCCAGAATATTCCTTCACGCAACAGAATTATGGTGTTCCCGTTGCCATTCTCTATCTGAATAATTTCCTTTATAGTCATATTGGTTCTTATGGTAAATATCTGATGATTACTTATGGCAATGATTTGTAAACATTACACCGCTTTATTAATAAATCACGATAAAAACAAGTTCCCCCTTCCACACTTGGAAGGGGAAAACTTTCAAACAAACAAATAGGCACGGACAGTGATTCACATCCTCATCCTGCCACCAGGATCCGGAGAATGAAATGAGGATGATGAGAAGATACACCCCAAAAAACTCTCCGGCGTCTCATACAAACAAAGTTCAGGCCTGTAAGTTCTCGGACACAACGCACAGGGAACGCATTCGAACGGTTGGTGTTGTTCACCGGGTTCACCCAGCTCGAGTTCGTGTTCAGGAAGCCCCCCGGTTCTGCGACGTGGCAGAGTACGGAGAGGCCGACCAAGCGTAGCACCCCCGACCCAACGTTGTTGACGTGGCCGTCATACCCGTTGCGATAGCCGGCTGCCGGAAAAAAGCAATCACTGAAATGAATGTACCAGAAAGAAGCGAATGTATTCTCATTGTCAGAATATACTCCTATCAGACAGAATACCGCTCGGTCCCCATACAAACTGATGTAGATAACTAACGGAAACGTAGCTCGGGGTGTAAGCAGCGTATAACCGCACAACACGTAGTCCTTATACGCAAATTACTCCGCCAGTGGATTGCTGAATTTACATATCACCCTACTACAAGCACCAGGACTTGCAATACTCTCGATACATAACCGGAACTTGTTTTCTTTCAAAGAACTTTTTTTCGACCGCCTTACGGCGGTTTTAGACTTGGGGGCCTTAAATGCCCCCAAGAAAAATCAAAAAATCGAATAGCGTCACTTCGTGCCGCTATCAGTCTCGGACACAACGCACAGGGAACGCATGCGAACGGTAGGTGTTGTCCACCGGGCGCACCCAGCTCGAGCCCGTGCCCAGGAAGCCCCCGTCCTGCGACGTGGCAGAGTACGGAGAGGCCGACCAAGCGTAGCACCCCCACCCAACGGTGCTGACGTGGCCGTCATACCCGTTGCGATAGCCGGCTGCCGGGTAGAATGCCACATTGCCCGCACCTGCTGCCTCCGCATCTCCGGTAGTAAAGAATCTACGTCCCCATACCTCAAAGTTTCCATCTGTAAAGCCGGTACTTTCATTAGTCTGATTATATTTATCCGCTGCAACCACATTATATTCGGTAACATTACCCGTATTATAAGCTGTTGTAATGGTAGTGAAATTAGTCCATACATCCTGCGGAGGCATGTGATAACCGTAGGGACACGGGTCGTAGATGGTTTTCTTTACATCTGCAATCGTTCCCAGTATCAGGCTGGTTTTCTCATCCTGCAAACCACTGCCCCATAATTTATTGGATGCCTTCCAAGGCACAGAACCTTCCGCTCCACTCTTTACCGGATGCGCTGCAAAAATCCAGTTATAAGAAGGATTCGTGCCATCGCCACCATAGGCAGCAGTCTTATCATTATCATCTCTCAATATAAACACCAACGGATTTTCCACTGCATAAGCAAGTTGCGCCTTTACAGCAGTTTGGTCAATCCCTGTTGTTATCGCACTATTCTTTATCTGATTAGAATTCTTCAAAATTTTATTTCCATTTGCATCATACACGGGCACAATATCCGCATCGTTCGTCCTCGTCATCACACCTGCCGCGGGAAACGGGTCTTTACGACCGAACTGAAAATATACACCATACGTCTTTATGGCTTCTTCCGCTACTTTGGTAGCTGTTCCGCTGGCAGCCCCCAGATTACGGTCCATCATTTTAAATTCCCGTTTGGTTATATCGGCATAAGAAGCAAGGCCATTACGAGGTCGTGTTTCGTATGTCTGCACTTTGATTCCGTTTCTGTCGAATGCTACTGTAGTCCAGATGTGCCAGCTCCAAAGAGTGGTAGCGCCGTTTTTGGCGGCAACTACTGCATTGCCTTCGGTTGCTTCGCCCAACTTGAATACGATATAGCCGTTTCTGGAGTAGCCTACATAGTCTAAGGTAGGCGCTTTGTCTCCCTCGCGGGTTTCCCACACAAGAGCGGCATTGTCGGGTGCAATCCTGTCATTGGCTGGTATGTCTGTGCCGGTATAGGAAATCTGTGCCGAGGTTGCCGCACCGTTGCCGCGTATGGTGGCTTTGAAGCGATACCATTTATTGGCGTCGGTGGTATTCACCACGTAACAATTGGCGGTCTGTGTTCCTGCCGCACTCAAATCCTTGCCCACCAGCACGCGGCCGTCGTTCATGTTCGTACCCTTAATGGCGGCATTTATCGTGTACTTCGTATTGCGCACCACATTGAAATCGCCGGCCTTATCGCCCGCACCCAGATAAATGGTGTAAGCCACATCGCGGGCTATGCCGCCTTTCGGCGTATAGCTGCCCTCTATCAGAATATAAGTGGCCGTGGCAGGCACATTGTCCTCGTAGCGCTCTTTCCAGTCTGTCAGCGAGTTACTTCCAGCCTTGTTTTCCGGAATATACCAGGCGATGGACTTGGTGTTGTCGCTCGTATAGATTGTGAGTTCCGCAACAGTCGGAGCGGTGGTTGCCGACTCTACGTAATAGAGTTTCTTTGCCACGTTCATCAGCCTGACGGAAGTCACTGTAAAGACGTCCCCGGTGTTCGGAGTCGTCAGGTTCAGACTGACTTTGGCTACCGCACGGGTCAGCGAGACGGTAAGGGACGCATTGTCCGCCTCCGAGTTAAAATCGGCTTTATAACCACACATCGGCAGGCTTTTGTCCCGTACCCTTACCCGACGATACCTCTGCTGCAAGTTTCTTGAAATCGGCCAATGCACTGCCGTATGCCACCTTCCGGATAATATTACCCACGTTTGCCAGCACATACACCGTACACGAGCCTACTCCCGAAGCCAATGAAATATCCGCCGTCAACTCACCGTCCATCAGCGAGGTATATTCACTGTATTTCAGTTTGCCGTCGGTATTGCCGAACTGGAACACACAAATATCGTTTACCGCATCCTCCTGTGTATCGGTCAGCGTACCGGTACGGGTTCCGGTATTGCATGCCCCCTTCCCCGTTTCCTCGCCCAGCACCAAGTCCAGTGAATTATCGCCACGGACACGGGTCACGCTTCCGGCTTCCTGCATGGGTGTTGTGCCGAGCGAAAGTTTCACAGGCTTCGTAGCGACATCGGGAATAATACCACCTGTTCCCTGCTCCCCGTCCGTACAGGAAAGGACACAAAGAACGGACAATGCCCAAAGTCCAAAAAATCTCGTTACTTTCATTTTATTTCTTTCTTATATTCTTGTTTCTATACTATTCCGAAGCCGGGTCTGCCGCATCGCCACCGATATTGGCAGGTATATCTTCCGTATGCCAACTATTGCCGGAACTCATATTCGTATTACCGTCACCGACACTACCCGGTACATTTTCAGTACCCCAACTGTTACCGGAACCTATATTCGTATTACCGCCGCCGGAACTGCCCGGTACATTTTCAGTACCCCAACTACCGCCGGGACGCACATCCGTATTACCGCCACCCGAACTGCCCGGTACATCTTCCGTACCCCAACTATCGCCGGGACGCACATCCGTATTACCGCCGCCGGTTTCGCCCGGCACTCCCTGTTCCGAAGCCCAAGGCAGACCCTCACCGCCTACCGACGTCAGCCCGAACGCGCCTATTTCGGCATCCAGTTCCGGGTTGGGCCGCCATTGACCTGTGCCGACGGTAGTACTGCCGTTTCCGGTTTCACCCGGTATCTCCACATGTTCCCACGTGCCGATATGGATAACCACCGGAGTAAACGCACCGATATTATCCTGTCCGGACATTACACTCCCGCTCCACGGAAGCACTTCCAGAATGAGCTGCACGGAACCGCCTTTCATCTTCAAGGAAAATGTATATTGCGTACCCGGTGCAAAGGCAAGCGTCTCCGGCATATCCGCAACGAACTCCGCAGCCGCCATCCCGTTGAACACCGCATTCATCCTGAACTGAAACTTACCCGCCGTCCGTGGCAATACCACTGTAGCGGCAGAAGTTTTCAAGTCTGCATCCGGCGTGGAAAACTCACTGCCCGCTATGGTAACGGCATCACTCTGCGCTATGCCCGCAACGGGCAGTTGGGTACACAGTACCGCTTCGACAGGTGCATGCGTCATATTGCTCAATCCGGCAGACTCGATACGCACCGAGGTGATATTGCCCGCTTTCGGTTGCAAGGCAAATATCAGTTTTGCACAATGCCTGCCCAAGTCGTCGAGCACAACCGCCGGACTTGCTTCGCTCACCGTTCGTCCTGCCGTCAGCGAAGTGGCATAGTCCACACCATGTCCCACAGAAACGGTGCAAGCCGGGCTGCCTCCGTCGTTATCGGGATTGGCTACCGCCAGAGCCGGAGTCAGAGCATAAAAGTCGTAAGTCCCCGCACGCAGCAGTAAAACGTTCACGGCTTCCAGCGTACCGTTGCCGTTTACGGCTCTGTACGTGCCTTCCCCCATGTATTTATCCGTTGACAAATCGGGAGACTCACCTACGCGCCTGAAAGCGAGGATACGCAACGTTGCCCCATCCGCCAGTGGCGAAGCGGCACGTGTAGCCACCTCCGTAGCGATGCCCGATGCAGAAAACCGCACGGCAAACGCTTCATGTTCCTTCAACAGCAGTTCGTTCTCCGTGCATGCACAAAGCAGCAAAACTACCGGCAGGTATTTTATCATCCCTTTACAATTCATAAATTCGACGGGTTATCTCATTATATTTCTATATCCTTAATCGGAGTTCCATTTACCCAGTCGGTAACGGACACCGCAGGAGTTATCCCGGCAGATGTAAACTTCAAGGTAACGGCGTACGAAGTACCCGCTTTGAAACCGCCGTCGACGGGAACGTTTATCTTCGTTTTCTGCAAACCGCCGGTCTCTAAATCAATCTGCAATTCAATGGCATCATCTGCCTGCGGAGCAAACATGGCATATCCTGCCATAACAGCAGCATCGTCGGCAGTAGCGCCTACACCCATTTCCAGCGGATAGGTAATTGCGGTTGAAGGCGTAACAGGGTCTGCGGAAACCAAATCCAAATCGTCCGTACCTGTAAAGGAAGGGGCGGTTATGGTTGTTCCGTCTGCCGCTGTCGCCTCAGGCAATGTAATCGTACACCCCTGTTTCTTCCCGGTAATCTTGATGGATTTTACTTTACCCCACAATGTCTGTGTAGCCGCATCGGGAGCATACACCTTTACACTGATTTGGGTAAGCAGGTGGCTGAAAGCCAGGCTTGCTATATTCGTATTCTTATCCCCTTCTTTCAAGGGAGTAGCCATTATATCCGTCTTACCGTCAATAGTACCAAAATCCACGGCCTTTGTACCCTGCGTAAAAGTTACTCCGCTGCGCCTCGGATACCAGCCTATCAGTTTGGTCTTGTTTCCGTTTGCCAAATAATACTCAGCCGGAGAAAACGACAGTGTTTTTGAAGCCGTAGCCGCCGTTCCATTCAAAGCGGTGGTCTGATACGTTGTATAACTGCCCTCGTCACCAGCATCCGCACGTGCAAACGCCACATCCAAATCCGTACCGAAACCGGAATTAATCATCCCGTCCAATACTGCCTTCGTAGCCGGTTCTACCGAAGATAAAATACTGCTGTTTACACGTATTTCCACCCTGCCGTCGTCCTGTATCATTTCCACCGGAGCGTCTGCAGAGCAGGCCGCAAACAAAGACAACAAAGCACCGTTTACCGTTAAAATCCATTTATTCCGTTTCATAAGCATGCTGTATATCGGTTGATTATTGAATTTCTTCACTGCTGCCGCCATCTTCTTCCCAGTCTTTCACCGTGGCCGTTGCCTTTATTTCGGTAGCTTTGAATGTAAGGAGCACCACGAACTTCTTGCCCTGTGTAGATGCCGTATAATCGACACTGCTGCCGGTTGTTTTCAGATTGACAGGCACAGTGACAGGCGTAGTACCCGAATGTTCTGTTTTTACAGCCAATGTATAGTCTGCCGTACCGGTCGCATTTTTCAGAGGAGCTACCATAGAGTAGGCCACTTCCTCACCATCGGTAGTCAGTTCTTTCGCCTGAGATGCGAAAGCCGTTTCCGTACCTGCCCCTCTTACCCAGAAAGACATGCCGTTGTCCAGCAACGTGGCAAATGCGCTGCTTTCATCGGCTGTACCGGCAGACAGGCTTACCGTTACCGCACCGGACGGATTATTCTTACCGACCTTGGTCAGCGTGATATCCGTTAACTTTCCCCATTTTCGCAATAGCCGCCTCGTCCTCGGCAACCGCTTTAATTTACCAGTTGCGTAAGCAGGTGTTTGAACTCGAGCTGCGGGTAATTGCCGTCTTTGGAATCGTTTTTCGTGGAAGATTTTTCCGGAGCAGCCATCACATCCTGACTGCCATTGAATGTAAATTTGCACTCATCATTGGCCGGATTGCCCCAACCCTCAAACGGATACAGGCCGCAGATATGCAGCGTGCTGTTGTCCACCGGATAATATTTTGCCGTGGCAAAGCCCACCGCCGTACTGCCGTTGTCCGTAAAAACCATTTTATCATTGGCATAGGTCGTTGTATAGTTGCCACTCGTTTCGGACACCAGCACCCGTGCGGCCAGCGTATTGTCTGCCGTTATCGTACCCTCGTACGGTGCACGTGTCATTGTTTCCGCCGCTATGGCGGAAGAGATCAGTTTGATTTCCACGTTCTCATTCGGAACCGGTTCCATTACATCACTCTGTGTACAACCTGCCATAACTATTACGGCAAGAAGCGAAAAAAGACTTTTTTTCATAACTGTTTATGTTAGATGAATATTAATTAATTATTTACTCTACTATCCCCTCACCGTATCCGTCCATCACCCACGGCATGACCTTTGCCGAAAGGGCAACCGCCGTACGGTCGCGGAATTTCAGTGTCACCATATAGGAGCGTCCGGCTGCAAAGACCGTTTCGCCGCCCGACGGCCGTATCTCTATACCGGGGTAATCGCCCCTGCTGTCTGTTGTCAGCGTAAGCCGGAACACGGGCTGTCCCGGTTGCAGCATCACTTCGCCCGCCAATACCTGCGGCATTTCCGTTGTACCGCTTATGGCGGCAGGCGATTTCAAAGGAAACGGTACGGCAGCCTGCGCGGCAGACCATCCTCCCAGTTCGCCCGTCTCCAAATTCAGCGTAGAGGCGGTGTTTACCCCATTGAATGCCAGCCCTGTAACAGTTACGCCTGCAAATTCCCCCTCATCGTCAACCAGCCGGAAGCGGAGCTGCGTCAGTTTATGCTCAAACAGCAATGCGGAAGGTGCTTCCCGGCGCGAACCGGTAACCGGACGCACCCACATCACATCTTCCGCACCTGTGAGCCTGAAATACAGCACCGGCGACTGCCCGGCAACCGCTTCCACATAATTATCCCCACCCGTGCCCACAGGCGCATAAGGATGATATACACAAAACTTCACCCGCCTGCTCTCTTCCAGCGGATAGGTATAATCACCGTTCCAGAAAAGCATGCCGGTAGCGGCATCAATCCCCGTAGTCCGCACGTTGTCCATCAAAGGAGTTCCGTTCCATTCGGACGTCAGCGGGGCATACAAGGCATCCGTACGCGTAGTAACCACTCCATACACGCCTACCTTGTCGCCCACGGTAGCCAGTCCGGCAAGGTCGTTTACCGAAGCACGGGTTGCACTTCCCTCATAACCGCCCGCCCGGGTTCCCAGCCTTATAAGCCCGTCCGGAGCCAACGGCTCCTGCCCGGCGCATGTGCAAAGCAGCAGGCACGCAAGCAGTCCTGTGCAACTACCGTATATCCTATTCATACATAATCCTTTCTCTCTTATCGTAAAATACCTTGCGTTTATAATCTCCTACCCCGCCCTCACCGCTTCCTTCCGTCCAGCCTTTCACCTCTGCCGTAAGAACCGCATTCAGCAGGTTTATGCCAAGCTCCACTTCCACCGTCTCGTCTGCCGGAAGTTCACCCGCATAAAGGCGGATGATGTCCGTTAGTGTTCCGTTCATGTTTACCGACGCGCTATACATCTCGCCGCCGGAATTGCGTACCTGCAAATGCAGGCGGCTGTCATAGGCGGCTCCATATTCAGGAGAAAGCAGTCCCAGCAGGCGTATCTCTGCCGAAGCCATATAGGCGGGTTCCGTATTTCTGGTTTCCGCCCGTGTCAGCGTCACGGTAAACGACGTATTCGTTTCGGGGGCGGCGGATATGCTCTGTTCCGAAGGTTTTCCGGAATGCAGGAGTACAGAAGGATAAACACCGTTCAGTTTCCCGTTCAGCACTTTAGCCTCTTCCATGCCCGTTACCTGAAAATGAAGCAACATCTGTTTCACCAGAGGGCGCGGAACGGGCGTGTATTGCACCGTACCCTGTAGCGGAACGTCCACATCGTCCACATTCCAGCTATATACATTGCCGGGTTGCATCTCCGAGACCAAACGGACCTCGGCGGCATTCCGGCTCTCCAGCCCTGTAAAAGCAACGCCGTGCGCATCCGTATTATAGGCAAGCAAATGATAACTGCCCACAGGAAGCGTTGTCGAGAAATATCCGGCAGAAGCGGCGGCATCCGTACCGTAACCGGCAACAGCCTCTCCATCGTCCGCATAAAAACGGTAGTAGGCGGTAGCCGGACAGGCAAAAGCACCCCATTCGGGCGCAATCACAACCGTACCTTCGGCGCTGCGATAGTCCAGTGCCGTTTCCGTACATGCCGCCAAAGCAATGCACGGACTTATCAGCCAACCGAGAGTTTTTATCTTCATGTCCGAACTTCTTTTTCCGTCTTCACTTCCGGCTGCCAAACCGGTAACTGACACTTATATTCACACCCGTCACCCCAAAATGATTCTCGCGGAAGTTGCGATTGAAATAATAGTAAGGCATTTCCACATCGTACGCATTGGTGTCCGAAGCGCGATACCCACCACGCAAGCCGGCTTCGATGCCCCAGTGCGCATCGAGCAGGATATAACACCCGACGGACAATCCGCCTTCCCAATAAGTGCCCGTGCAGTTGGCAGTGCCTCCGGCTATGCGGCCGCTGTCGGTACTGCGGTTGTCAAAATCGCCCAACTGTCCGTAAATGCCCACGTAGCACCAACGGTAGCAGCCGTCGCCATTCACCCAGAAGCGGGGTTCGAGGCTATAGGCCGACACTCCCCAATGGCATTTGCCGCTATCGTAGTCCCAATCCGCATAAGCAGCGGAAGCTACCGCCGACCACCGGCGTGCAAAGAAAAACTCCGCCGACAGGTTGGGGGTAAAAGCGGTATAATAGAAATCGGGGGTCATGCCCGCCCAAGTATATAAGTTCGTTTTTACGGAAAGCAGCGGCAGCAAGCGGTTACGCTGTTTACGTGCCTCACGCCGCGCTTGCCGTCCGGCGGCACGCTCTGCCAGCCATTGCTCGCGGAAACGCTGTTCTTTCAGCCGTTCCGCCTCTTCCCGGCGGAGCTGTTCCTCTTTCCGGCGTGCCTGCACAACGCGTTCTTCTTCCAAACGTATCTGTTCGGCACGCTGCCGTTTTTCCGCTTCCAGCTGCCGGAGTTCCGCCAGACGACGCTCGTCGGCCTCGGCGGAAGCCCGTTCGCGGGCAAGTATTTCCTGAAACTCCGCATCGGTCAGTTTCCGCCGGTAACGTTCCTCGATGATGCGGTGCAGGTCGTATTCCACCCTGATTTCGACCCGCCGGAGCAATGGAAAGAGTTCCGCCATCATAAGGTTGTAAGGTACTCCGCCCTGCAGGTCCATCAGCTTCTTCTCACGGCCCTTGAAAATGTCCGTATTGTCGATGACAGCCAGTACTTCTGCCCGACCGGGCAATGTGGAAGCCTCCACCAGTTGTCGCAGCCTGTCCCAGTCCTCGCCCACGTAGCGCACTTCCACCGGAAAGCGCCTTGCCAGCCCGTATTCCGTATCCAGGTAGTTTCTGAAACCGTTGGCACGGTCGTGCGCCAGCTTTTCGTTGGCGGCATAACTGCCTTCTATGGAGCAATAGCCGGTCAGGGTAATCCGGCGGACGTAAATCAGCGTGTCGGCAAACGAGGAGCGCATGAACTTATCCAGTCTCTCCAGTTCACGGGCATTGCCGCCGTAACCTCTCTGTATCTGCCAGCCCCCTTGCGGATAAGAGAAATAACAGTCCAGATTGGCTGTTCCTTCCTTGATAACGCGCCTGTACGTCGAGTCCCGATAGAGTTTACCGGCTCCCAACGTGTCGGGAGAGAAAACCACTCCCGCGCATAAACTACCGGGAAGGATACATACAGCCAACAGCAGCAATAGCGTTTTTATCTTCATATAGCCTTGTTTTTCAAGTATTCGTTCTTTTTCCGGTTACGGTTACGGCATCTCCGTTTCCTGCTCGCCCATGTCCACACTCGTATCCATATCTACCGTTATATCCACATTGTTGCCTTCCTTATCGGGTTTGGGCGGGCAATCGTCCAGACTATCGGGAATGCATCCGCCAAGCAGTCCTGCCAAAACACAGCAGAGCAGAAATCTTTTTTTCAGTGTTCTCATATCTCTTCGCTCAGTCCAGTTCCACTTCCTGCACAATTTTCAGTGTCCAGTCGTCCACACTCACCGTCAGTTCAAGATTGGAAGGCACTACCTCCGTGCCGGGCGTAGGTTCGCCATCGCCCTTGATAACCGCCTTGATGCGATAGTCGCGGTTACGTACGATAGTGCCGTCGCCCGTTCCGTCTTGCGATACCGAACCCGAAGGAGTGATAATCGTACCCGTCTGCAAACGGTTCACCACAATGGGATAGTACACATAGACCGGAGTTTTCGGTCCTACGCTGCCGTCCGGATCGAAATAGCCGGAAAGCACCAGCTTGGTGCGGTTGGCGGCATCGTTGTTGGCAAAGGCATAGAACCAATAGGGCACGGTATATTCGTCCGAGGTTATCAATATGCCCTCGGAAGGGGTGACATCGTTCAGCAGAAAACCTGCCCCCTCAGTCCACAAGAAAGAGCCGTCGGGCTGCTGGCTCGTCATACCGCCATGCAGCCACGTAGGATTGGCAGGCATAGTTTGGGTAACATCGCCGGGCGACACACGGGAAGCTTCCAGCGCATTGCACAGGAAAATACGGTCCAGCGTAAATGTGGCTCCGGCATAGTTCAGGCTGAATGCGCTGCGGATGCTCGAAATGGAGATACGAGCCACCAGACGGGACAGATTTATGGACGCGGACACCGTTTTTCCGGCTTCCAATGTCACCGGCTGTTCGCTGATACCGGACATAGGCAGAAGGTCGGATGCTTGCTGCCCGTTACGTACGGTCTGTACCAGGCTGACATTTTTCCCGACAAATTCGTTTTTGGTCTGCACTCCGGCAAACGTTCCTTCCGGAACATTGGCAACCACAATCACATCGCAGACACCGGGTGAACACAAAATATCCTTTACCGCAAGCGTCCCGGCAGTGCCGCCGGATTCGACGGCGGATTCCACAATGGTATTTACCGACCCGTCGGCATAGAACAGCCCTATTGCCAGCCGATGAACGGCAGATTCGTTTTCGGGCAGGGCAGCAGCAGTGGCACGTGTGTTTGCAGCCCCCGTACCGGATACGTTCAGCCGGAGCAAAGCTGTTTTCGCCATATTCCTGCCTGCGCTTTCATCCTCACCGCTACACGAGGATGCCAAAGCTGCGAATGCCAAAGCATACAGCCAGCAGATAATACATATACCCGCAATCCGCAAAGTTTTCTTATACTTCAAAGTTTTAATTTCCGACATATATCTATATTTTAAAGTAATGGATTTGTCTCATTCCGTTCTTCCGGTTCAATACAGGTTTCTCCTGCTCCTCAGCTCTTCCAGCACCTCGCTTGCACGCTCCACGCCTGCTGCCGCAGCCATTTCAAGATAAAGCTCCGCCTTTTCGCGGTTGCCTTCGAGCATACAGAGCACGCCCATGTTGTTAAAAGCCGTCTGACGGGTGGAAAAGCGGGAGAGATACGCTGCCGTGCCTTGCGTGTATCGCGTTTGCTCAAGGCCACGGCAGCCGCATTGATGTTAGCTTCCGGACAGTCGGGGAACAGGCGGGCGGCAAGGTCGTAAATATCGTTGAACTCGGCAGAGCCGGGCGTGTAGCTGTTGGCAAGGGCAAACAGGCATTCCGGCGTGATGCATCCGTCGCCGTTGGCGGGCAGGCGGGAAGCGGCGCTATCAAGGGAAGCGGGAATAAAATTGACCCATGACAGGCAGCGCACGTCCACACTCTTCTCCAGTCCCGGAACTTCCACTTCGGGCAACAGGATGCCCGAAGCAATCCTGTCGTCGTAAGTTGCCGCCTCCCTGCCGTTACAGCCGCACTCTTCGGTATGCAGCATGAGGTCTGCCTGTGCCATCCACTCCCTGAACGGAACAGTCACCTTATATGTGAAACGGCGGGATGCCTTACGGTCGTTTTTCAATACTACCGAGGGCGTGGAGTTCCTGCCGTTGCGCGCATCGGACGCTCCACCCAATACACGGGTGCGCTCGTACACTTTCTGCTTCTCCGCACCGTTAATAAGAATAGACGGCAAATCGAACGACTGATCTCCCGCCAGCAAGAAAGGTGTCAGCGTAAGCGATTCGTCCGAAGGCATCTGCAAACCTTCATAGTTGACTTCCATCTGTATATGCAACTGACTGCCCGAAAGGGAGAAACTCCGGCGGGTTATCTGTATCTGCCCCATATAAACCTCTTGACTGCATAACGTGAGCAAGGGCAACAACAGCAGCAATACGCTGCAAAATGTTTTTCGTTTCATCTATTCAATTATTAATCGTGACTTACGTTTTTACTTAATCATATATACCACGGACACGGCAGCCTTTGTAGGGTCCGAAGTATCCCCTGCTCTTCGTACCGCGCTGCCTGCTGCCGCAATGACCGCAACGGTAACGGTCGCTGCGAAGAAAAGCCGCCCCCGCACCCAGACTTGCTTCCACGCCCCAATGCGGGGAAAGCACCCAATGGTAACCATACGAAATGCCTGCGCCCAAAAGCCAGCCTTCGTAACGTGCCTCGCGCGCGCCCTTCAGGATATTGAAAGGCAGATGCACACCGCCTACATTGAAACGCCCGCCCAAGGCATGGACTCCCCAAAAATGACCGGCAAAAGGAGTGCACAGCCAGCGGCGGGCTTCGGGTTGTAACAACCAGTGTTTCCAACGGCGGCCGTCACGGGGAGCAAAAGGCTGGTAATGTGCCGCAATATCCAGTGTCCACCGGGGAGATACAAGAAATTCCACCCCTATATTGGGTGAAGCCAAAGCATCGGCAAGAAGATTGCTTTTCACAGCCATACGCTGCGCTGACGCATCGGAAGCGGACAGCATGCCCAATGCTCCTATTATAATCGGTATATATAGTTTGTTACTCATTCGCTTCCGGCTTTATAAATCCTGCAACGCACCTCATACAGCATGACACGTAGCATCTGGTTAATAAAAGATATACCGTTACTTCATAAGTAACAGAGAGATACATAGCAATATTAATATTGTCATGTGGGAACACAAAAAGACATGATTATTTATGTATACATAACAGGGCGTTGTATACAGTGTGTCCGTTCATTTTTCAGTTTAAGAAAAGTGATGGGATGCTATGTGCCAAAATCTCCATAGTTAGAAAATATAAAAGCTGAGTTCCGGCTTCTCTCTCAATTTACATAGCAAAAAGTGAAAAAAGATAAGATTTTCTTTTGTTTTTTAAGTTTGTCAATGTCGATTCCATCTTGAGAGACAGGAATTGGGATCGGCTTCAGTCCTCTGAACTCCAATTAGGTTGATGTGCGTTTGAAAGTAAGGGTCTTCAACAGCGATTTGTCCTCTTTTTCAAATAAAACGCTTGCACAGAGGTCCAATGCTTGTTGAGTGCCGTTTGTTGTAATCACTTGCTCAGGTTCGCACCTAAGGCCTCGGTACTGACGTAAATAATCGCAGACAGCTTTCTTATAAGGCATAAAGCCGCCAGGTTCACAATAACCGTTGTGAAGCCACGGGCTCTTTGAAGTACGTGCGACGACAGTAGTCCAGTTTTTACCCGGCAGGCTATCCAGGTCAGGCGCTATCACTGCGAAGGGCATAGGCTTTTGAACTTTGAAGCCAGTGGCCGTCGCTGCGATTTGTGCAGAAAGCGGGAGTTCTGAGGGGAGATATTTCTCATTAACTGGCAGACTTTCCTTTCGATTTTCAAATACACCGAGAGAAAATTTTCTGAGACAAAGGTGCCATTGCCGCTCTTTGTTTCCAGAAGTCCTTCCTCAAGCAGCCGGTTATAAACGCTGACGACTGTTAAACGTGAAACCTCGATCTCAGAAGCGAGTTTGCGGCTTGAGGGAATAGGATCTCCAGGACGCAGGCTTTTGTTCTCGATTAAGTCGAGGATCTTGAAGTAAAGCTGCTCTTGAAGTGATGATGCGCCGCTGTCGTGATTTAACGATATGTTGGAGAGGCTCGGCTGAACTTTGTGTGCCATGTCGGCTCCGAAAACGTTAAGGCCGGAGATTGTCTCCGGCCGATGCTGAGTTAGATTACTTTATCGTATTCTGGGCGGCTGCGGTCGCTGTTCTCAGATTCTTAATAACTTCGGAAGAAGTTTTTTCAAATCCGGATGGATCGTGAACGCCCTTCGAATAGTCTGAGAAGTACCAACC
>ENA-OQDT01001156-OQDT01001156.1-human-gut-metagenome-genome-assembly--contig:-NODE-1156-length-15936-cov-3.762414_pt1 | contig 15936 bp, 16 predicted proteins | sample MGYA00242786_ERZ504617 | MGnify/ENA primary metagenome ERZ504617 (study PRJEB26092, sample SAMD00036337) | human gut metagenome | host: Homo sapiens | study: EMG produced TPA metagenomics assembly of...
CAGTTGTTCTTCTTCCACCTGAACCAGTTTATTTTCTATGTCCAGATATCTTTCAAGTGCCGCAGTACGTTCTTTTACGTCTTTCAGTTGCTCTATTGTTATCATCTTGAGAATTTTTGCATTTCAAAATATGTTAAAGATAAGAGTACAAAGTGAAATTGAATAAAACATATTCAAGAAAAATAAAAAGTTTATTGTAAGATGCACAATAAACAATAGAAAGGAAAGCGGAATATGTCACAAAATGTATTAGTGGTACATGGAGGTGGGCCTACAGCAGTCATCAATGCATCCCTTTACGGTGTGATCGAAGAAGCAAAACGAAATCCGGAGGTTGGAAAAGTTTACGGAGCGATTGGTGGAACCGGAGCAATTTTTTCAGAAACTTTCATAGATTTGACTTCGTTTGATGATGAAAAATTGAAACTTCTTTTGCATACACCTGCTTCGGCAATTGGATCTTCTAGATATCCTCTATATGAAAAAGATTATGAAAAAATGGTGGATATCTTTAAAAAACATGATATTAAATATGTTCTTCTGAATGGCGGAAACGGAACTATGGATGCATGCGGACATATTTATGAGGTCTGTAAGGATCAGGATATCAAAGTTGTTGGAATTCCAAAAACGATTGACAATGATATCGCAATGACAGATCACTCACCAGGATATGGAAGTGCGGCAAGATTTATTGCAGCTTCTACCCAGGAAGTTGGTGAAGATGTAAAATCTCTTCCCATTCATGTATGTATTATGGAAGCCATGGGAAGAAATGCCGGATGGATCACAGCTGCATCGGCATTGGCCAGAAGGAAACAGGGAGATGCACCTCACCTGATTTATCTGCCGGAACGAAACTTCAATGAAGATGAGTTTCTTGAAGATGTATCAAGGCTTCAGAAAAAACAGGGTGGAGTAGTGGTTCTGGTAAGTGAGGGACTTCATGATGCAAATGGAGAATCTATTGTTCCTCCGATCTTTAAATCAGAAAGAGCTGTTTATTATGGAGATGTAAGTTCACATCTTGCGAATCTGGTAGTTAAGAAACTTGGCGTAAAAGCAAGAAGCGAAAAACCCGGACTTTGCGGAAGAGCTTCTGTAGCACTTCAGTCACCGGTGGACAGAGAAGAAGCAAGACAGGCTGGCACAGTTGCACTGAGGAGTGCTGTTGAAGGAAACAGCGGAGTGATGGTAGGTTTTGAACGGGTCCCGGGAACGGTGTATCAGATGAAAACAAAGCTTGTTCCTATCAAAGAAGTTATGCTTTATGAACGGAAGATGCCTGACAATTTTATAAATGAAAGAGGTAACGATGTAACACAGGAATTTGTTGACTGGTGTCGCCCGCTGATCGGAGATCCACTTCCGGAATTCCTGAATTTCAAGGATTATCTTTAAAACGAAAAATATACAAAACAAAAATGAAAATGTTCCATTGAAAGGAGAGTAACTATGGAAAAAAAGAAAAAAGGAGTAATGCAGTCTATCCCGGGATGGGCATGGGTACTGATTTCCCTTGCAGCAGCAATCCTGTTATGGTATGCATTATCCATTAATCCAAAAACAGCACGAAGCTTCCCATTTATTCCGGCTATTCTTGAGGCAGCCAAACGAATGATTGATAATGGGGCACTGGGACAGGATTTTTGTAGTTCAATGATTTCAATCCTGGCCGGATTTGCACTCGGCTTTATAACCGCAGTACCGATTGCATTTCTTATGGCATGGTACCTGCCGGTCAGAGGAGTTCTGGAACCATGGATTCAGTTTATTCGTAACATCCCACCTCTGGCATATGTACCGTTGGTAGTTATTACAGCTGGTGTTGGTAGAAAACCACAGATCATCGTTATCTGGATCGCAACATTCCTGATCATGACAGTTACAATCTATCAGGGTGTAAGAAACATTGATAATACTTTAGTAAAAGCAGCCAGAGTTCTTGGCGCAAAAGACAGAGATATATTTGTAAAAGTTATTTTCCCGGCAACAACCCCGTTTATTTTAACAGCTGTTCGACTTGGTATTTCCGTTGCACTGACAACATTGATCGCAGCAGAAACAACAGGAGCTACTGCCGGACTTGGAATGAGAATCCGTTCTCTGGCAAACAGTTTTGAAACAGCAGGCATGCTGATGTATATCATCATCATTGGTATCATCGGACTGGTAATGGAAAAAATCATTAAATTCTTAGAAGGAAGGTTAACAGGATGGCAGGAGAAGAGAGAGTGACAAAACTTAAGATTGATAACGTTAAAAAGATTTATCAGACCCGTAAGGGCGAGATGACTGCATTAAACGGAGTTAATCTTGATATTAAAGAAAATGAATTTATCTGTGTGGTAGGACCTTCCGGATGCGGTAAATCTACATTGCTGAATATTATCGCAGGACTGGATACTCCAACCAGTGGAGCTGTATACATTGACGGCAAAAAGATCGAGGGAACAGGTACAGAGAGAGGCGTTGTATTCCAGCAGTATGCATTGTTCCCATGGCTGACAGTTCTGAAAAATGTTATGTTTGGATTGAAACTGCAGGGCAAGAGCGATGCTGAAGCAAAAGAAATCGCAATGAAATATATCAAGATGGTACAGCTTGAAGATTTCGTAAATCATTATCCGAAGGAACTTTCCGGTGGTATGAAACAGCGTGTTGCAATTGCAAGAGCCTATGCTGTAAAACCTGAAGTTCTTCTTATGGATGAGCCATTCGGAGCTCTGGATGCCCAGACAAGAACCCAGCTGCAGACAGAACTTCTGAAAACATGGGAAAGTGAAAGAAAAACATGTTTCTTCATCACACATGATGTAGATGAGGCGATCATTCTGGCTCAGAGAGTTATCGTTATGAGTGCCAGACCTGGACGTATCAAAGATATCGTAGATATCGATATTCCGTATCCACGTGATCAGGAAACTAAGATGAGTCCGAGATTTATGGAGTTGAAAAATCATATCTGGAGTCAGGTATATCAGGAGTATCTGGAAGTAAGAAAATAATGAATTTTGGCCGTTGCCGGTATGGAACGGTTCAGAATAAAGAGAAAATATTAAATACTACCCTGAAAAATGGAAAAGAAAGGAAGTAGAACTATGAGAAAAACATGGAAAAAGTTAGCAGCAATGGCAGTAACCGCATCTATGGTCATTTGTGGCGGAGCAATGGGCGTAAGTGCAGCAACAGAGGAAGAAAAACCGGAAAAAGTAACTGTAAATGTAGCTTATATGCCTGATTATGCAAGTTTAAATGGTCTTATCTCTGCAATTGAACTTGGATATTTTGATGATGAGAATATTGATGTACAGCTTACAGAGTTCTCCGATGGACCGACAATCATTCAGGCTATGGAATCTGGATCTATTGATGTTGGATACATCGGACAGGGAGCCCACAAACTTTGCATCAACGGTAAAGCTGATATCTTTGCACTTGCACATGTATCTAATGGTGATGCTGTAATCGGAAGTAAGGAAAAAGGAACAGATACAATTGAAGGATTAAAAGGAAAAACAATTGCTTATTCTTCAGGAACATCCAGTGAAGATATCCTGAATAAAACCCTTGCAAAAGGAGGTATGACGATGGATGATATCACAGCAATGGATATGGATGCAACAAACATTGTAACAGCAATGCTTTCTGGCAGTGTTGATGCGTGTGCAACATGGGTACCGAACTCTTTGAAAGTTCTTGAGGAACTTGGAGATGATGGTGTACAGCTGGCAGATAACAAAACATTTATTGATCAAACTGTATCTCTTGCAAGTTGGATTGCAATGCCGAAATATGCTGAAGAAAATCATGACGTACTTGTAAGATTTGCAAGAGCTCTTTACAAAGGATTTGACTATCGTGCAGACCACAGCCATGATGATGAAGTGTGCGGCTGGATTGCTGACAAGATTAAACTTGAAAAAAATTCCCTTCTTGATCAGGTAGAAGTAGCAGACTGGACAACAAGTGAATTCATCAGGGATCATATGGATGATGTCAAAGGCTATTATGAACTGCAGCAGAAATCATTTGTTGAGAGCGGTGACTGTGAAGAAACACCAGTTGATAATTATGTTCTTTTCGATGTAATGGAAGAAGCTTGCGCAGAATAATAAGAAAGATTACACAGGCAGAGATGTCTGTGTAATCTTTGAAAAAAATATACACTCGTGTGTATATTAAGAAAGTCATCCGGAAAGGAACAGAACAGTGGAGAGTGGACGACAGAAAGTAACAAGAAAAGATGTTGCAAGAGAAGCAGGAGTGTCGGAAACAATAGTTTCTTATGTACTTAACAAAAATCGTTATGTGAAAGAGGAAAAAAGGCAGCGTGTTCTTGAGGTTGTGGAAAAACTTCAGTATCATCCCAACAATATTGCAAGGGCTCTTCACGGAAAAGGCAGCCTGCAGATTCTTTTTCTTGCAGAAGAACTGAGCAGTGGTTATTTTTCCGAACTGGTAAGCCAGATGAGCAGGGATGCTTACAGACGGGGATATATGATCTCTCTTTGTGAGAGCCAGGAGGAAGATGAGTTTGTAAGTCAGATTCTAAGCAGACAGTTTGATGGTTTATTTGTCAGTGCTTCCGGTGTAACGGACAGGGAACTGAAGCTTCTGGTGAAGTCAGGAATCCCTATGGTACTGTTTTTAAACAGGGAGATCAGCTGTGATCTTCGGGATACGGTTGTGGTAGATACAGGGCTTTATGAAGGCAGCAGAGAATGTGTCAAACATCTTGTGAAAAACGGATGCCGAAATTTTGTTTATCTTGATAAACAGGAAAACAATGTGACAGGGATATTCACTGGAAGGGATTTTTTGATCAGATAAAAGAATCAGAAATTACTTTTGCACAGGAGCAGAGGATTTCCGGATGTGAGGATATAAAAAAACTGGAAAAGAGGCTGCAGTTACTGCTGGAAAAAAATCCTTCTGTTGATGCAATAGTGGCAAGATATGATAATCTGGCTGCAGTGGCACTTTCTGTGGCAGGAAGAACCGGGAGAAAAGTCCCGGATGATCTGATGGTGACTGGATTTGATAATGATTTTATAAGTAATTATGTAAGCCCGGCTCTTACTACAGTGGAGATACAGAAAGAAGAAGTGGCAAAATCTGCAATGGAAGCACTTCTGTCACTGATTCGTCATGATGGGGTGGATAAAAAATAAGCTTTACAGCCAGACTGGTCATCAGGGAAAGCACAGGGAAAAATGTTATTGTAAACAGTAATGAAAAGATAAATAAATATAACCTGCCGGGAGCAGGGGAAAGAAGTGAAAATATGTTAGTTACAAGTAAGGAAATGCTTGAAAAGGCACGAAGAGAACATTATGCAGTGCCTGCAATGAACACACAGGGTGGAAACTATGATATTATCTGGGCAATCTGCAGAGCAGCGGAAGAAATGCATTCACCTGCGATCCTGGCTCATTATGTAGCTACAGGAGCATATTCCGGAGATGACTGGTTTGTAGAAGTATGTAAATGGTGTGCAAATAAAGTAAGTGTACCGATCGCGATCCATCTGGACCATGGTGACAGCTTTGATATCTGCATGAAATCATTAAAGAATGGATTTACGTCCCTGATGATCGATGGTTCCACAAAACCGATCGAAGAAAATGCCAGACTTACAAATGAAGTGATCAAAGTGGCAAAATGTTTCGACGTTCCTGTAGAAGCAGAAATCGGAGAACTTTTAAGATTAGATGAAGCCGGTGCTCAGATGGAGAATAAAAATGTAGCAAATCCGGAGCAGGTCCGTCAGTTCCTGGATCTGTGCCAGCCGGATTCCCTGGCTATCGGAATCGGAAATGCTCATGGATATTATAAGGGTGAACCGGATATCAAACTGGAAGTTCTGGAAGAAGTAAGGAAATTTACAGATATTCCATTTGTTCTTCATGGATGTACAGGTATGAGAGAAGATATCATCAAAGAAGCTATTAAGCTTGGTGTTGCGAAGATCAACTTTGGTACAGAAATCCGTTATAAATATGTAGAACATTATGAAGAAGCATTGAAGACAAATCATCAGGGAACATTCATGGAAACTGTCACAGCTTGCAAATGATGCTCTGACAGAAGACATCAAAAAGATCATCCGTCTTGCAGGTTCAGAAGGAAAGGCCTGAGAAGATAAAAGCAATTAAAATAAAATCACAAGGGAAAATTAAATTCAGGAGGAAATATAAATGAAAAAAAACAGTGAACTGACCTATAAAGAAATGTACCGGCAGCCGGCTTCTTTTCAGGCTGTCAAATGATACTCTGGAGGATATTTTCAAAACTCTGGACAAGGTATTCTTCAGTGAGAAAAATATGATGAGCTGATCTTTACAGGATGTGGAACTTCTCTTTATCTGGCACAGGCTTCAGCAGCAGCATTTTCCACTTATACAGGAATTCCGTCAAAGGGAGTTCCATGCTCTGAGCTGTATTATTTCCCGGAAACTTATGTAAAAGAAGGAAGAAATGTGCTGATCCTTCCGATCACCAGAAAAAGCTATACTACAGAAGTAAGAATGGCTATTGATAAAGTTCGTACTTATCCTCAGGTTACTACACTGGCTATTACCTGTGACAAAGACAGTGAAAAATATAATGACTATTACATTCTTTCACCGGATACAGCTGAAGACAGTGTTATCATGACACGTTCTTTTACAAGTATGTTATATATGGCTGTTATCATGGCTATGTATGTAGGCGGTAAGAAAGATGAAATTGCTGCAATGAAAGATTATGCTCCATATTCTGAAAAGGTTCTGAAAGAAATGGATGAACTTTCTACAAAAATCATGAATGAGCATAAAAACCTGAATCTCTACATTATTCTTGGACAGGGTATTTATTATGGTGTCGCCAATGAATGTATGAATAAGATGAAAGAAATGGGACTCAGCAATTCTGAAGGATATTATGATCTGGAATACCGTCATGGACCAATGAGTCTTGTAGATGAAAATACACTGATCGTGTGCTTGAGCAATAAAGCCTGCAGAGATGGTGACAAAGCACTTATGGAGCAGATGAAGAGTTACGGTGCAACAGTTGCAGTTCTTGGCGGAGAACTGGGAGATACCTTTGATCAGATCGCTGATTATGTATATTCCATGGATAAAGGCTGGAATGATATGCAGTACAGTGCGATCATCGGATTTATCGGACAGCTTCTGGGATATTATATTGCAGACAGCAAGAATCTGGATGCAGATTCACCGAGACACCTGACACAGGCTATTGTATTGAAATAATTTAAGAAAACTGAGGAGCAGATTGCGAATATCTGCCTGATTCAAACTGCGAAGCAGTTATAGTATTAAAGAAAAGACTCCCGGCAGGAAGAAGTGCTGCCGGGAGTCTTTTCTATTACTGAGGAGGAAGACTTGCAAAAGTCTTACGTCTTCTGTTAAGTTTTCCGCAACTGTCTCTTTTGGCAATGTAAAATGGAAGAGAGATACGCATGGGAAGGCGATGTCCGCCGTTAATACGGTCGATCAGGGTTTTTGCAGTTATTCTTCCAAGTTCCTCCAGAGGAATATGTACTGTGGTCAGCATGGGAGAAAGATACTGAGCTGTCTCTATATCATCTACGCTGATAACAGAAATATCTTCCGGTATTCGAAAATTTTTTTCCTTTAATGCGTGAATGACTCCGAGGGCAGTGGTATCGTTTGCACAGAAAATTGCAGAGATATCTGCCTTATTGTGCATCAGGATATTAGCACCTTTGTAACCGCCATCTGCAGAAAGATGTACATTACTGGTATTTTTCTGCAAAAACGGAAGCCCAAGTTTGGCAAGTGCATCTTTATAACCGCTGAAACGTACTTCATTATTCTGTTCACCTACATAACCGATTTTCGTATGTCCGAGCTCCACAAGATAGGAAAGAGCACTATAGGAAATATCACTTCCGTCACAAACTACCTGGTCATATTGGGTTCCCATTGGATTCAGACCTGTATAAATCACATTTTTATAATTTTGAGTAAAGAAGCGTAACAGCTGTTTCTCATATCGTCCCAGAATTACGATTCCGTCTACTGGAAATTGAGCAAGCTGTCGTGCCATATCGGGATTTGCAATATCCATGGCTGTAAATGACTGACGGATAAAATAGTTGCTCTTGAAGGCCTCCTGTTCAATCGCTTTTGCAATCTGTGAGAAGAATGGATCGGAAACAGCGGAATTACTTCTTGCATAAATACAGGCAATGGATTTGGGCGTTGTATTCTGAATTTGAGCTTTTTGTCCTAATTTGAGGCTTCGGGCTGTTGCATTGGGAGTATAACCGCTTTTGCGTACGATTTTCCATATACGTTCCTGAACTTCCGGACTTGCCGCTTTTGTATTTTTCTGGTTTATTACTCTGGAAACCGTAGAAACAGAGACATTTGCCTGCCTGGCAATTTCTTTAATGTCATAATAACTCCCCGCAATCTTTTATACGACTATTTTCTAAAACTATGTGCAAAACAGAAAAATCAGAGTCTTCTGTTTTAAAAAAGTCGTTCAGAACCCCGCCCGGGGGGTTCTGAACGACCTTTAATTGATACAGTAAATTTATAAAAAAAACCAATAAAAAGAAGGAAAACGTTTGCGTACTTTGAATGCGAAATCAACTCAAAGTTATTGATAAAAAAGTAAAAACTTATATAATTTTTGATAGAGTACATAAAACTAAAGTGGAGGTGCTTAAATTTATGGGGAAAACATTGTATTTAGAGTGCTATTCAGGGATTAGTGGTGATATGACTGTCGGTGCACTTCTTGATCTGGGGGCGGATAAGGCAGTTTTGGACAGGGTACTGCAAAGTCTTCCTGTATCAGGGTTTCAGATAAAAACCGGCAAAGTGGTAAAATCCGGAATTAAAGCCTGTGATTTTGACGTTATGTTAGATAAAGATCATGAAAACCATGATCATGATATGAAGTATCTGCATGGTCATAATGAGAATACTGAGGGAGAGTCTGAGATTCATACACATGAACATGTTATTGCAGACCATGCATGTGCACATGAGAGAGAAACTGCACATTGTCACCATCACCATGAACATAGAGGGGTGAAAGAAATTGCACATATTATAGAACATAGTGCAATGACTGACAATGCAAAAAGATTGCTTTGAGAATATTTGAGATTCTTGCAAAAGCAGAGAGCAAGGCACATGATGTGCCTGTGGAGCAGGTACATTTTCATGAAGTCGGGGCAGTTGATTCCATTGTAGATATTGTATCTGTGGCAGTCTGTCTGGATAATCTGGATATTACGGATGTAGTTGTACCTGTACTTTATGAAGGCTGCGGAACTGTCCGCTGTCAGCATGGAATTTTACCAATTCCTGTTCCTGCAGTTGCGAATGTGATAAGCGAAAATCATTTGTGTATAAAGGTGACAGCTGTTGAGGGGGAACTTGTAACACCTACAGGTGCTGCTATTGTGGCAGCAATAAGAACGAAAGATAAGCTTCCGGAGGAATTTGAAATAAAGAAAATAGGGATTGGAGCCGGAAAACGTCAGTATGAATGTCCCGGAATCCTCAGAGCAATGATTATTTCTTAGAAAACGTTTGCGCAGATTCCAGGCAAATTTGCATGGAATTCGTTGATTAAAAAAATTTTATCTACTATAATAAATACAACAATAAAGGTAACGAGCTGGATAATAAATGAAAGGAAGTAAAGCAATATGGGACATAGTTATTATAGCTATACAAAGGAAGAGTTAGTGGGTAATGGACCGAAGCTTCCGGTAATTGTTATGGAAGACAATGCAGAAGTATTTCATTCTATGGCAGTTGAAATGGTGGATGAGATCAGAAAACATAACGAAAAGGGAGAAAAAACAGTATTTATCTGTCCTGTAGGTCCTGTAGGACAGTATCCATATTTTGTAGATATGGTTAATGAGCAGAATATCAGCCTGAAAAATGTATGGTTTATTAACATGGATGAATATCTGGATGATGAGAAACAATGGATTTCAAAAGATCATCCGTTAAGCTTCAGAGGCTTCATGCAACGTACAGTTTATGATAAAGTTCGCCCGGAATTGGTAATGCCGGAAGATCAGAGAGTATTTCCGGATCCGAATCATCCGGAATATATTTCTGAACTGATTGAAAAACTGGGGGGCGTTGATATCTGTTTCGGTGGAATTGGAATTAATGGTCATGTAGCATTTAATGAAGCAGATCCATCCCTTACAAATGAAGAATTTCTTGCTCAGAAAACCCGTGTTCTTAAGATTACAAAAGAAACAAGAACAGCTAATGCGATTGGTGATTTTAATGGAGCTCTGGAAGACATGCCTCATTATTGTATTACCATTGGAATTAATGAGATTTCACATGCAAGGAAGATTCGTCTGGGATGTTTCAGAAACTGGCACCGGGCAGTAGTACGAAGAGCAGCATATGGAGAAGCAACTTCTGATTTCCCGGTATCTCTTCTTACATCACATCCGGACATCAATCTGAAGATCACAGAGTTTGTTGCAGCACTTGATTGATAAGATAAGTAACAGACAACAGAAAGAAGGGAAGAACATGAGTATTCGAATCATAAATGGAAAAGTATATGAAAAATGGAGCTTTTTCAGAAGAAGAGATTGTTCTGAAAGAGGGAAAAATCGTTTCTGCTCAAGATGGAGATGCAGAAGAAGTCTATGATGCCAAAAGGAAACTATGTAGTACCAGGGGGTTTATAGATGTACATACTCATGGTGGCGCAGGGGTAGATGTGAATGCGGCTGATCAGCAGGGATTCGAAAAGATCGGACAATTTTTTTGCCACACAGGGAACCACATCATGGCTTTCATCTATACTGACAGACACAAAAGAACAGACTTTGAAGACCATAAAAGAGGCTGTGAAACATCAGGAGGCACAGAAGAACGGACATGAAAATTGTGCAGATCTTCTTGGTATTCATCTGGAAGGACCATTCCTTTCACCGGAATATAAAGGGGCTATGCCGGAACATTTACTGATTTCTCCTGATCTGGATCTTCTGAAAGAATATCAGGAAGCAGCAGGTGGAAATATCCGTTATATTACTGTTTCACCAGAAGTAAAAGGAGTGCCGGAATCAATTAAAGGAATGATTGATCTTGGTATGAAAGTTGCGATCGGTCATTCTGGTGCGGATTATGAGACTGCATGGAAATGTATCAATGAGGGTGCCGTATCAGCTACGCATACATTTAATGCCATGAAACTTCTTCATCAGCATTTTCCGGCTATTATGGGAGCAGTTCTGGAATCTGATATCTATTGTGAAGCCATCTGCGATGGACGCCATCTGCATCCGGGAACCGTTCGTTTCCTTCTGAAGATGAAAGGCCTGGATAAAGTAATCGCCATAACAGATTCTATTATGGCAGCTGGACTTCCGGATGGAGAATACATGCTGGGAGTCAATCCGGTTATTGTAAAAGATGGAGACGCAAAACTGAAATATGGAGATTCCAGAGCAGGAAGTACACTTACGACAGGATGTGCACTTAAGAATCTGATTAAATTTACAGGAAGACCTCTTGAAGAGATATTACCGCTTCTTACATGCAATCCGGCTAAGATGCTGGATGTATATGACAGGATTGGAAGTCTTGATACCGGAAAAGATGCGGATGTGGTTATTCTGGATAAAGAGTATTCCGTCGTTGATACATTTGTAAAAGGTAGAAAAATAGAATTATAAGGAGAAAAGATTATGCCATTAATACCATTAAGACCATTACTGGAAACTGTAGATAAATATCACTTTGCTCAGGGCGCTTTTAATGTAAATGCAGTAGCTCAGGCAAAAGCAGCGATTGAAGTTCATGAGATGTTCCGTTCCGCAGCGATTCTTCAGGGTGCAGACCTTGCAAATGGATTTATGGGCGGAAGAACAGATTTCCAGAATGCTACTTTGGAAGATAAAAAAGTCGGTGCAAAAAATATTGCAGATGCTGTAAAGAAATATGCAGAAAATTCTCCGATTCCGGTTGTTCTTCATCTGGATCATGGTAAAAATTTTGATTCCTGCAAAGCGGCTATTGAAGGTGGTTATACTTCTGTTATGATTGATGGATCCAGTCTTCCATTTGATGAAAACGTGGAACTGACCCGTGAAGTTGTTAAATATGCACATGAGAGAGGTGTTTCCGTAGAAGGTGAACTCGGTGTTCTGGCCGGCGTGGAAGATCATGTATTTTCAACTACTTCTACTTATACCAATCCTCTGAAAGCTATCGAGTTCTTTAAGAAAACAGGTGTTGATGCACTTGCAATTTCTTATGGAACCATGCATGGTGCATCCAAAGGAAAAAATGTCAAATTACGAAAAGAGATCGCTATTGCCATCAAGGAATGTATGATGCATGAAGGCATTTTCGGGGTACTGGTATCTCATGGATCTTCAACTGTACCAAAATATATTGTAGATGAGATCAATGCACTGGGTGGAAATATCCAGAATGCTTACGGAATTTCTATTGACGAACTGAAAGCTGCAATTCCATGCGGAATCGGCAAGATCAATGTAGATACAGATATCCGTCTTGCAGTTACAAGAAATATGAAAGAATTCTTTGCAAATCATCCTGAAAAGAGAGAAAGCCAGTCTATTGGCGAGGTATATCGTCTTCTGGAAGCAAAGAAAGAGCAGTTTGATCCACGTGCATTCCTGACACCTATCATGGACACTGTTATGTACGGTATTATTCCGGATGAGGATGTTGCTGCTCTTATGGCTGTAGTTGAAAAGGGGGTAAAAGAAGCGATTGGTACTCTGATCGTAGAATTTGGCTCTTATGGAAAGGCTCCTCTGGTAGAGATGGCAAGCCTGGATGAAATGGCAGAACGCTATCGTAAGGGACTTTGATCAAAAAGGGTATGTAAATGAAATGTATATATTGACTGCACTGGTGGCCTTTGCGGGAAGTTTTGTACAGAGCAGCAGTGGATTCGGTTATGCGATCATCTGTATGGCTATATGGCCCATGTTCATGCCTTTTTATACAGCCTCCATACTGGAAGCCATTGCAGCTTTCTTTATGGTAATTTACATTGCTGTAAGGCTGTGGAAGTTTATTGACTGGAAACTCCTTCTGCCGCCTGTGATCATGGCTACAGTAACCAGTTTTCTGGGTGTGAACACGCTGATGGCTCTGGATGAAGATGTTCTGTCGAAAATCATGGGAACAGTACTTCTGATTCTGGCTGTATATTTTATCTTCTTCAGCAGTAAAGTTCATCTGAAGGCCAGCCTTGTTTCCGGTCTGGTTGCCGGTGCGATCAGTGGTTTTTGTGGAGGACTTTTTAACATCGGAGGTCCGCCCATGGTAGCATATTTTCTTTCTGTAACAGATGATAAAGAAAAATATAATGCTACACTTCAGATGTTTTTTACAATCAATACGATCAGTATTTTTCTGATTCATGTATTTCAGGGTCATGTATCGGGATCTATGCTGCCTTTAGTTGGAGCAGCACTGGCAGGAACAGCGGTTGGGACAGCAGGCGGAATGTTTTTGTTTCGACGACTTACTATGGCCGGAATCAAAAAAACAGTATATATTTTTATGATATGTGCTGGAAGCTATCTCCTTTTGTCGTGAGTTTTTATGGAGAGTATGAGCAGACAGCGAAAGCGGATGGCAGATATTTGCTTGTTAATATTGTTAAAGAGAAAGGTAAGAATCTTATGAAACATATTTATCTGAATTTAAAAAGATTTGATGTCCCAGTGGAATTCGGAGGTGTAAAACCGTCTGGCTCCAGTTGCTGACTGGGCGTCCTGTATCGTAAAAAATACACAGGAGGAATTAAAAACATATGATCCTACTGAAGTAGAATTTGGTATGTATTTTCCAGAGGTGCATCTTCTGAATGCAGTGGCTGCAAAAACAGAAGGAAGCCCTGTTCAGATTGGATGCCAGAGTGTATTCAGAGCAGATACTGCAGTTGGTGGAAATTTTGGTGCATTTACTACAAATAGACCGGCTTCAGCTATGGTTGCTGCGGGATGTGAGACTACTATTATCGGACATTGCGAAGAAAGAAATGACAAAGCAGGAATTCTCGCAGAAGCAGGTGTTACAGATACAGATGCTGTAAATCGTCTTCTGAATCAGGAAATCAAATGTGCGATTGAAAGAGGAATGAAAGTTCTTTACTGCATTGGTGAAAAGAGTGAGGAACAGGAGCAGTGGCAGGAAGTTCTTGGAAAACAGCTTGAAATTGGTCTCAAAGATGTAGATACTTCAAAAGTTGTGATTGCATATGAACCAATCTGGTCCATAGGACCGGGAAAAACACCGGCAGGTAAAGAATACATTACCAAAATTGCAAAATTTGTAAAAGAAAAGACAAATGGTATGGACATTGTATATGGCGGTGGTCTGAAACAGGATAACGCAGAAATGCTTGCTTCCATTGATGAGATTGATGGTGGTCTGATCGCACTGACAAGATTCCAGGGTGAGATTGGATACTATCCGGAAGAGTACCTTGAAATTATCCGTCTCTATATGGGTAGAGAAAATAATAAATAATCATATATAATGAAGGGAGATTTACTATGAAACTTAATTTTGAGTATGGACAGGGAACCATGGCGGCTGAGCTGCCGGACAATACTGATGTATTTATTCCAGGAGAGACTGTAAAAGATCCGGCTTACATTCCGGAAGATCAGCTTGAGGCTGCTTATCTGGAAAGCCTGGCTCATCCTATTGGAATGCCTACTTTAACAGAACTGGCAGGACCTGGAAAAACAGTTACTATCGTTGTTCCGGACCGTGTAAAAGGCGGAGAGCAGGCTACCAGCCACAGAAAATTAAGTATTAAATATATTTTAAAAGAATTATATGCTGCAGGTATTGAAAAGAAAGATATTCTTTTTATTATTTCCAATGGACTTCATCCAAGAAGTACAGAAGCAGATGCAAAAGCTATCTTTGGAGAAGAATTATTCAATGAATTCTGGCATACAGGGCAGATCATCAGTCATGACAGCGAAGATCAGGAGCATATGGTATATCTGGGAACCACTCACAGAGGGGATCCGGTGTACATGAATAAATATGTATTTGAATGTGATATTCCAATTCTTATCGGTCATGTACAGGGAAATCCTTATGGCGGATATTCAGGTGGATACAAACACAGTGCAACAGGTATCACTAACTGGAGATGTATCGCAAGTCATCATGTACCGTCTGTTATGCACAGAGATGATTTTACACCGGTTAATGGTGGAAGTCTGATGCGTAACAAGTTTGATGAGATCAGTATGCATATGGAAGAAAAAATGGGACATCCTTTCTTCTGCTGTGATGCAGTACTGGATACACAGTCCAGACAGATCGCAATCTATTCTGGTTATGCCAAGGAAATGATGCCAATCAGCTGGAAACTTGCTGACAAGAGAACTTATGTACATTGGGCAGAAAAGAAATATGACGTACTCGTATTTGGTATGCCACAGAATTTCCATTATGGTGATGGAATGGGAACCAACCCGATCATGATGATGCAGGCTTTAAGTGCACAGGTGCTTCGATTCAAGCGAGTTATGAGTGACAATTGTGTAATCATCTGTGCATCAACATGCAACGGATATTTCCATGATGAACTGTGGCCATACTTAAGAGAACAGTACGAACTGTTCCAGCATGACCATATGAATACTTTACCGGATATGAACCGTTATGGTGAATATTTCGCAACAAACGAAGAATATATTCGTAAATATCGTTTTACAAATGCATTTCATCCGTTCCATGGTTTCTCTATGATGTCCTGTGGACATATTGCAGAAATGAATACCAGTGCAATCTATATTGTAGGTGCTGAGGAACCAGGATACGCAAGAGGAATGGGATTGGTTCATCGATCATTTCCTGACAGCAGTTCTTCTGCGGTTCCCTCACC
>ENA-OQDT01001159-OQDT01001159.1-human-gut-metagenome-genome-assembly--contig:-NODE-1159-length-15901-cov-1.692849_pt1 | contig 15901 bp, 21 predicted proteins | sample MGYA00242786_ERZ504617 | MGnify/ENA primary metagenome ERZ504617 (study PRJEB26092, sample SAMD00036337) | human gut metagenome | host: Homo sapiens | study: EMG produced TPA metagenomics assembly of...
ATCCAGGGAGTTCGAAATTACGATATTACAGTCCTCCATTCCTGCCGCATCCAGTGCCGTGCGGATTTTCTTGGATAAATACGCCATATCCCCGCTGTCGATGCGCACACCCTGCAGACGATAGCCGTTTGGCTCCAGATATTCCTTCGCCACACGAATCGCATTCACCAGACCGCTTTTCAAGGTATTATAGGTATCCAGCAGCACCGTACAGCTGTCGGGATACGTTTTTGCATATGCCAGAAATGCATCATATTCACAATCAAAGGACTGTACAAAGGAATGTGCCATGGTTCCCAGAACCGGCATACCGAATTTCTGTCCGGCATAGGTGGTTGCCGTACCTGCCACACCGCCGATAAAGGCAGCTCTGGCACCATAATTCGCTGCATCAAAGTTATGCGCGCGACGGGCACCAAACTCCATAATGGCTCTGCCCTGCGCTGCTTTGACGATACGCTTTGCCTTTGTTGCAATCAGGGTCTGATGATTGACACACAACAGCATTGCCGTTTCCAGCAGCTGTGCTTCGATAATCTTCGCCTTTACGCGAATCAGCGGTTCATACGGGAACACCGGTGTTCCTTCCTTCACCGCAAAGATATCACCGGTAAAAATGAAATGCCGCAGATATTCCAGAAATTCATCATTAAAGCGGTTCAGCGAACGCAGGTATGCAATATCACTATCCTCAAAATGCAGATTCTGGATATATCCGATAATTTCCTCCAGCCCCGCAAACACCGCATAGCCGCCGCTGTCCGGATTTCTGCGATAAAACAGGTCAAAGGTGACAACACGATCCTTATGATCGGAATTGAAGTAGCACTGACTCATGGTCAGCTCATAAAAATCCATGACCAGACTTAGATTCCGCTCATCACGAAAATCAAATTTATAATCCAGACTTTTCATAATCATACATCGGTTTCTTATAAGCATCCGGTTGCTCCTTAGTGCGCTGCTGCAACTCCTTCAATAAAGCAGCAGCTTCTTCCGCCACCGCCTGTTCCGAAATATCTTCTCCTCTGGATAACATATAAGCCGACTGACAGACCAACACAAGACGATCCATTAAAGAACCTTTTTTCGGGGACCACTTACGTCCCATCTGATTTGTACCTTTCGCATCCGTCGAAGTGAAATAATAAACGACTCCGTCCAAACCTGCCGTAGAACCGTCCAAATCCTGCACCTGACTCGTCACCGTACGAAAAATGGCACCCAAAGACTGATAAAGGGACGAACTGATAACCACCGTTCTCGTATCTACCGTCACTGTTCCTTTCTCTGCTTGCCAATAGGTACGCGACAATGTGTTCGAAACCAAACAATAACGCCCACCCTTCTTCTCTACCGACATGGCATACTCGGGCGAGAAAGAAGGAATTGCTACAAAACGAGCATACGGTTGTTGCTGAAAGCCTGTGTTCAATAAAGAAAATACATTGCGATAATATTCGCCCAATTCGCCTGTGTAAGTAGTGAAAGGTTTCACCGGCTCCAGATAATCAATCTGTGCCGTAAGACGAAAAGATAAGGTCAAAAGTAGAATAAAGAAAACAATCTTTTTCATAAGTTGCCGGATTTTCAATGCGTATCGGCAACAAAGATACAAATTATTTCGATGGTTCGTGATAAAATTATATCTTTGCACGGTTTTTACTAAGAAACTGAATAACAATACATCAAAAATATGATAGCTAAGATTGAACAACTTCTGAAAGAGGTAGAGGCCTTGCATGCCTCCAATGCCGAAGAACTTGAAGCTCTCCGCATCAAATACCTTAGCAAGAAGGGAGCCATTAATGACTTAATGGCGGATTTCCGTAACGTAGCTGCCGAACAGAAAAAAGAAGTCGGCATGAGACTGAATGAACTGAAAACAAAAGCGCAGGATAAAATCAACGCACTGAAAGAACAGTTTGAAAGTCAAGACAACGGTTGTGACGGATTGGATTTGACACGCTCGGCTTATCCCGTCGAACTCGGTACACGTCACCCGCTTACCATTGTAAAAAATGAAATTATCGACATCTTCGCCCGTTTGGGATTCAGCATCGCTGAAGGACCGGAAATAGAAGATGACTGGCACGTATTCTCGGCACTGAACTTTGCCGAAGACCATCCGGCACGCGATATGCAGGATACTTTCTTCATCGAGGCTCACCCGGATGTTGTATTGCGTACACATACTTCTTCCGTACAGACCCGCGTTATGGAAACGTCACAGCCTCCTATCGCATCATCTGTCCGGGACGTGTATACCGTAACGAAGCAATCAGCTACCGTGCGCACTGTTTCTTCCACCAGGTAGAAGCTCTGTATGTAGACAAAGACGTATCATTCACCGACTTGAAACAGGTATTGCTGCTTTTCGCTAAAGAGATGTTCGGTGCAGATACTAAGATTCGCCTGCGTCCGTCATACTTCCCCTTTACAGAACCCAGTGCTGAAATGGATATCAGTTGTAACATCTGCGGTGGTAAAGGTTGCCCGTTCTGCAAGCATACCGGTTGGGTGGAAATCCTCGGTTGCGGTATGGTAGACCCGAACGTACTTGAATCCAACGGCATTGACAGCAAAGTATACAGCGGTTATGCTCTCGGTATGGGTATCGAACGTATCACAAACCTGAAATATCAGGTGAAAGATCTCCGTATGTTCTCCGAAAACGACACACGCTTCTTGAAAGAATTCGAGAGCGCATACTAAAAACAGGTTGAGAGTTGAGAGTTGAGAATTGAGAGTGGCTATGCAGAATAATGTAGCTAACCCCTTAACTCTCAACTCTCCATTCTTAACTTCTCCAATTATGAAGGATAGACTCACTACTTCCAGTTATTGTTTCATCTTGGCAGCCAACTTTTTGCTCTACTTCGGTTTTTGGTTGCTAATCCCTGTTTTGCCGTTCTATCTGTCCGAGTTCTTCCAGGCGGGAAATTCTACTATTGGTATTGTTCTTTCCTGCTATACGGTAGCAGCACTCTGTATCCGCCCATTTTCCGGTTATCTGCTCGATACCTTTGCCCGTAAACCTCTCTATCTTTTCGCATATTTCATATTTATGATGATGTTCGGCGGATATCTGATTGCAGGTTCTCTTACCTTATTTATTATGTTCCGCATCATTCACGGTGTCTCTTTCGGATGGTTACCGTAGGCGGAAATACAGTAGTAATCGACATTATGCCTTCTTCGCGCAGAGGGGAAGGATTGGGATATTATGGTTTAACCAATAATACGGCAATGTCTATCGGACCGATGTTCGGACTTTTTCTGCATGACGCCGGAGTCTCATTTGCAACAATATTCTGTTACGCATTCGGAGCATGTATATTAGGATTTTTATCAGCCAGTCTGGTAAAGACACCTTATAAGCCTCCTGTAAAGCGTGAGCCGATTTCGCTCGATCGTTTTATCTTGCTGAAAGGAATGCCTGCGGGACTTAGCTTGTTGCTACTTTCCATTCCTTATGGGATGACAACCAACTATGTCGCTATGTATGCCCGACAGATAGGACTACACACACAAACCGGATTCTTCTTTACCTTTATGGCAGTCGGCATGGCTATCTCCCGTATCTTTTCGGGAAAGCTGGTAGATCGAGGAAGAATCACACAAGTGATAGCAGCGGGATTATATTTAGTAGTGTTCAGCTTCTTCCTGCTCGCAGGCTGCGTGTATCTGATTCAATGGAGCGACACAGCCTGTACGATTCTGTTTTTCGGAATCGCTTTATTAATGGGCATCGGATTCGGAATCATGTTTCCGGCTTTCAATACCTTGTTCGTCAACCTTGCCCCCAACAGTCAGCGAGGAACAGCAACTTCCCACTTACCTGACCTCCTGGGATGTGGGAATCGGTATCGGTATGCTGACGGGAGGATATATCGCCGAAATCAGCACGTTTGACAAAGCCTACCTTTTTCGGTGCCTGTCTGACGGTAGTTCTCCGCCATTTATTTCAAATTAAAGTACGCCTCATTATCTAAAAACAAATTACGATGAGAAAGAAAGAACGTTATGAGAAGTAATCGCTTGGTTTCAGGAAAATGTGCCAGTAGCCGAAACAGAACTGCATTACAACAATCCGTACGAACTACTGATTGCTGTTTATCCTTTCCGCACAATGTACGGATAAACGGGTGAATATCATCACTCCGCCTTTGTATCGGGATTTTCCTACTCCGGAAGCGTTGGCGGCTACCACCCCGGAAGTGGTATTCGAATATATCCGGAGTGTATCTTATCCGAACAATAAAGCTAAACATTTGGTCGGCATGGCTAAAATGTTGGTAAATGAGTTTAATAGTCAAGTTCCCGACAATATGGAAGATTTAATAAAATTGCCCGGTGTAGGAATGGAAAACAGCCAATGTAATACAATCGGTTGTATTTCATAAAGCGGCAATGGCAGTGGATACCCATGTGTTCCGCGTCAGTCACCGCATCGGACTAGTGCCGGACAGTTGTACCACCCCGTTCAGTGTGGAAAAGGAACTGATGAAGAATATCCCGGAGAAACTGGTTCCCATAGCACACCACTGGCTTATCCTGCACGGCCGTTATGTTTGCCAGGCACGCACCCCAAAATGTGACACCTGCGGTTTGCAAATGATGTGCAAATATTTCTGTAACACCTATAAAGTAACGAAAGAGGCACCAAAAGCCAAGAATAAATAACGTTTTAATAGCAGAGAAACGAAATAAATAGTAACTTTGCAGGCGTTCTAAAGAAAATCTTTAAAACACTTTTAAATAAAAATAGAGTATTATGCAGACAATTGACAAATTCAATTTTGCCGGTAAAAAGGCATTTGTTCGCGTGGACTTCAATGTACCCCTGGACGAAAACTTCAACATTACAGATGACACTCGTATGCGTGCAGCTCTTCCTACTTTGAAGAAGATTTTGGCTGACGGCGGTAGCATCATCATCGGTTCTCACCTGGGCCGTCCGAAAGGCGTTGCCGACAAATTCTCTTTGAAACATATCATCAAACATCTGTCTGAACTGCTGGGCGTTGAAGTTCAGTTTGCTAACGACTGCATGGGCGAAGAAGCTGCCGTAAAGGCTGCTGCTCTGCAACCGGGTGAAGTGCTGTTGCTCGAAAACCTTCGCTTCTATGCTGAGGAAGAAGGCAAACCAAGAGGTTTGGCTGAAGATGCTACAGACGAAGAAAAGGCTGCTGCAAAGAAGGCTGTCAAAGAAAGCCAGAAAGAATTCACCAAGAAATTGGCTTCTTACGCTGACTGCTACGTAAACGACGCATTCGGTACCGCTCACCGTGCACACGCTTCTACAGCTCTGATCGCTAAATACTTCGACACTGACAACAAGATGTTCGGTTACCTGATGGAGAAAGAAGTAAAAGCTGTTGATAAAGTATTGAACGACATCAAACGTCCGTTCACTGCTATCATGGGTGGCTCTAAAGTTTCTTCTAAAATCGAAATCATCGAAAATCTGTTGAGCAAAGTGGACAACCTGATTATCGCAGGTGGTATGACATATACATTTACTAAAGCAATGGGTGGCAAAATCGGTATCTCTATCTGTGAGGACGACAAACTTGACCTGGCTTTGGATTTGATGAAGAAAGCAAAAGAAAAAGGTGTGAACCTGATATTGGCTGTTGACGCTAAAATTGCTGACGCTTTCTCTAATGATGCAAATACTAAATTCTGTCCGGTTGACGAAATTCCTGATGGTTGGGAAGGCCTTGATATCGGTCCTAAGACTGAAGAAATCTTCGCTAACGTTATCAAAGAGTCTAAGACTATCCTTTGGAACGGTCCGACAGGTGTATTTGAATTCGATAACTTTACTCACGGTTCACGTGCAGTAGGTGAAGCAATCGTTGAAGCAACGAAGAACGGTGCATTCTCACTCGTTGGCGGTGGTGACTCTGTAGCTTGTGTTAACAAGTTCGGTCTGGCTAGCGGTGTTTCTTATGTTTCTACCGGTGGCGGTGCATTGCTTGAAGCAATCGAAGGAAAAGTTCTTCCGGGTATTGCTGCTATTCAAGAATAAGAAAATTTATAATAGCTAATTTTTTTACAATGGTTAAATAAGAGGGCAGTTCTTTGTGAAAAGAGTTGCCCTCATTCATAAAAATGAGGTATGAAAAGACCGATACTACTCTTTTGTTTCATCCTTTTCTTCCTTTGCTCCTGTCAGAGTAAAAAAGGAGATAGTCTTTTTTTGCCTCTATCCGAACTGAAACCACTCACATTGGGTATGATGCCTACACTCGAAGGGTTACCTTTTTACATTGCCCGCTCCCGAAGGTATTTATGACTCATTAGGATTGGACTTAACTATTCTCCCATTCAATTCTGCCAACGACCGTGACGCCGTTTTCCAAACCGGACAAATGGATGGTATGGTAACTGATTACCCCAGTGCGATAACACTACAAGCTATTCATCATACGGAGTTGGGCTTTATCTTTAAGAATGACGGCTATCTCTGCTTTATCGTCTCTAAAGAAAGCCGTATCAACCAACCGGAACAACTTATAGAGAAAAAATATAGCCGTATCCCGCAATACCGTTGTCGAATATGCGACCGACCAACTATTAAACAAAGCGGGAATCAAGTATGCAGAGACAAACAAACCGGAAATCAGTCAACTTCCCCTCCGCCTGCAAATGTTACAGTATAACCAGATTGATGCTTCTTTCTTGCCTGACCCTGCCGCTTCTATCGCCATGAACAGCAAGAACAAATCATTAATAAGTACGCAGGAACTGGGAATTGAATTTATCGCCACCGCTTTTTCCCGAAAAGCTCTCCAAGAGAAACGAAAAGAAATCGAACTGCTCATTACGGGGTATAACTTGGGAGTAAACCATATAAAAATGCATCCGCAATCAGAGTGGAAACAAGTATTAATGGAAATCGGTGTACCGGAGAATCTAACCGGACTGATCGCCCTCCCTACCTATCGGAAAGCAACACGACCTTCGGCAGAAGCCATAGAAAAAGCAACCCAGTGGCTGAAAGCAAATCACCGGATACCCCAAACGTACTCGGAAAGCAATCTGATAGACACAACTTATATTCACACAGTATCAACCACCATTCAATAACAACTAAATTAATCCCATGCGAAAAACACTCTTACTTTCAATTATCTTGCTATCAAGCATGCCGGGTATACAAAAGTCCCTTATTGCACAAGAAAAAACATCACTGAACCAAGTTGTCAACACACTGAAAGAACGTATCAGCCTGGCCGGATATGCCCAGTTGGGATATACGTACGATGATGCAGCCAAACCGGACAATACATTCGATATCAAACGAATTATTTTCATGGCACACGGAAAAATTACCAAACGCTGGACTTGTGATTTTATGTACGACTTTTACAACGGTGGTATGCTGCTCGAAGTGTACACAGATTATCAGTTTCTTCCCGGACTTACCGCACGTATCGGAGAATTCAAAGTTCCTTATACGATTGAAAATGAATTATCTCCTACTACGGTAGAGCTAATCAACTGTTATTCCCAATCCGTCTGCTATCTGGCAGGCGTCAGTGGCAGTGACAAATGTTACGGCATGACTTCGGGTAGAGACATCGGCATGATGATTCATGGTAAACTATTCCACGACTTCCTACAATATAAAGTTGCCGTGATGAACGGACAAGGGCTAAATACAAAGGATAAGAACAGCCAGAAAGATGTTGTCGGGAATCTTATGATTTATCCCTTGGAATGGCTATCCGTGGGCGGATCGTTTATCCGGGGAACCGGACACGCAATAGCCGATTCCGAATATACCGGAATCAAAACGGGAGAAAACTATGCCAAAAAGCGTTGGAGCGCAGGAGGGGTTGTTACCACTTCCCGTTTCAATCTGCGTACCGAATATCTCGGCGGCAAGGACCGGAACGTAAAAAGTGAAGGATTCTATGCAACAGGAAGTGTGTGTTTCGCACGAAACCTCGACTTTATCGCTTCGTTTGATTATTTTAATCCTAATAAAGCGGCAGATTTCAAACAAAACAACTACATTGCCGGTGTGCAATACTGGTTCTACCCCAGATGCCGCTTGCAGGCACAATACACTTTTTGTGACAAAAAAGGAAACGGACAGAAAGATTCTAACCTGATACAGGCACAGGTACAGGTCAGATTTTAAGTAGCAAGTATTATGGAGAATCATCATATAATAAACCTATAAAAGAAAGACTGGAAATCATGGAACACAAAATCGCCGAACCCAACGCCCGAGTAGACGTGGCCGACGTACTAAGAGGACTTGCCGTAATGGGAATCATCCTTTTACACAGTATTGAACACTTCAATTTTTATTCTTTTCCGGAGAAAGTACCTTTTGAATGGATGAACTTTACCGACCAAGCTATTTGGAGGGGATTATTCTTCACGTTCAGTAATAAGGCGTATGCAGTATTCGCCCTACTTTTCGGCTTTAGTTTTTATATTCAGGATAATAATCAACAACGCAAAGGAAAGGACTTCCGGCTCCGTTTCCTATGGAGGCTATTTATCCTTTTTATCATCGGACAGTTCAATGCTGCTTTCTTTACCGGAGAAATATTAACCATGTATGCTATACTCGGTATTATTCTTCCGATATTCTGCCGCATGAGCGACCGTATCATCGTCATCTTTGCCACCCTGCTGATCCTGCAACCTATCGACTGGGCAAAATTAATCTATGCTTTATGTAATCCTGACTATGTGGCAGGTAAAAGTCTGGCACGTTATTATTTCGGCATAGCTTTCGATGTACAGAAGAACGGAACCTTCCTCGAAACCATCCGCATGAATATGTGGGAAGGACAACTTGCCAACATGACTTGGGCATTGGAACACGGACGCATCCTGCAAACTCCGGGATTATTCCTGTTCGGTATGCTTATCGGACGCCGGAAATATTTCCTATACAGCGAACAGAACGAGCGCCTATGGCTGAAAGCACTGGCTATCGCCCTACTCTGCTTCTTCCCTATCTACGGGCTCAACAATATGTTACCGGAATTTATCGAGAGAAGTGCTATCCTCGTACCCTTACAGCTCATACTAAGTTCATTCAGCAGTCTTAGTTTTATGGTGTTATTGGTAACAGGATTGCTGCTCACCTTCTATCACGTAAAAGACCGCAGCTTTTTCATGCGTTTCACATCTTATGGTAAAATGAGTTTAACTAACTATTTGGGGCAATCAATTTTCGGCTCTCTTTTGTTCTATCATTGGGGATTCGAACTGGGACGCTATTTAGGAATCACTTATAGTTTCTTTTTTTGGCATTCTTTTTGTTATATTACAAATGGTATTTTGTTCGTGGTGGCTCCGTCACCATAAACATGGTCCCTTCGAAGGTTTATGGAAACGCCTGACCTGGATTGGAAAAAACAAATAATTGAATTATGATGAACGAGAAAACGATTAATGAACAATACGCATATATACGTACCTTACTTGAAGAAAAAAAACTCAAGGAGGCCTTGATGCAGCTGGAATCGTTGCTTTGGCAATGTCCCGACTGGGATTTACGTACCCGTCTGGAACAATTGCAGACTTCTTACAAGTATATGTTGGAATACATGAAACAGGGAGCCAACGATCCCGAGCGGTGGAACCTATACCAAAAGTTGGTGGCGGACACATGGAGTATTGCCGACCAGTCACGCCTACTCATGCTGGACAACGCTTCATCAAAATATTATCACGAAGTACGTCGTACACCCGAACCGGCAGATTTGGCAGAATATGGCCTAAAAAAAATACTTCATATACTTGAATCTTTTAATGATGACTTAGCAGTCAGCGGATTACTCTCCGATGCTAAAATGGATGAAGTGCTGCAACGGCATGAGAACACTCTTAAATTCATGTTTGTAAGAACATGGACAAACAGTTCGTGGACTTCTGAAGACGAAGAAGACGCAAAATCCATGCTGGGTTCGGAATTGCTTTTACCCGACGACTTATGTTTATTTGTCAGTGCTGTCACACTGAGCGTAATGGAATGTTTTGACTTACGTAAAATCATGTGGCTGCTGGACGCTTACCGCCATCCGGATGTCAATGCCGGTCAACGTGCACTGGTAGGTGTCATTTTCATTTTCCATATCTACAAGAACCGTCTTTCACTCTACAATGATCTGGTCAAGAGAGTCGACCTCATGGATGAGATTTCTCCATTCAAAGAGGATGTGGCACGTATCTATCACCAAATGTTACTATGCCAGGAAACGGAAAAGATAGACAAGAAAATGAGAGAGGAAATCATTCCCGAAATGTTGAAGAATGTTTCGTCCATGCGGAACATGAGATTCGGCTTTGAGGAGAATGAGGATGAGAACGATGACAAGAATCCGGATTGGGCGGACGCTTTCGAACAATCAGGACTGGGAGACAAGTTGCGCGAAATGAATGAACTGCAACTGGAAGGAGCCGACGTATACATGAGTACATTTGCGGCACTGAAAAGTTATCCGTTCTTCCGGGAAGTACAGAATTGGTTTTACCCGTTCAGCAAGCAGCAATCCGATGTCATCAAGCAACTGAAACAGGAAGGTAACGAGAAAAACACATTGCTGGATTTAATTCTTCAATCGGGATTTTTCAGTAACAGTGACAAGTACTCACTCTTCTTTACGATCCGGCAGTTGCCAAAGGCGCAGCAAGACATGATGCTAAGCCAGCTCGGTGAACAACAAGTGGCAGAACTGACCGAGAAGTCGAGTGCGGAAACAATGAAGAAATTCAATGAGCGACCGGGAACCGTCAGCAATCAATATCTGCATGACCTGTACCGTTTCTTCAAGCTCAGTGTACGCCGCCATGAGTTTAGGGACATCTTTAAGGAAAAACTCGATTTACACCACATTCCTGCACTTAGTAACGTATTATATAGTGAAGATATCCTATTCCCGATCGCAGATTTCTATTTAAAGAAAGAACGCTGGAATGAGGCAAATAGAAGTGTACGAGGAAATGGAAACGATCGGAGCACTTCAAGGAAAGAGGTGCGGAATATTATCAGAAACTGGGATATGCCCTGCAAAAAAGCAAGAAGTATGCAGAAGCGATCGGTGCTTATCTGAAAGCGGATACACTGAAACCGGATAAACATCTGGAACAACCGCCATCTGGCTATCTGTTACCGGTTAAACCGAAATTATCAGGCTGCATTGAGCTATTATAAAAAGGTGGAAGAAGCTACACCGGAAGATACCAATGTTATTTTCCATATCGGCAGTTGCCTGGCCGAACTCGGACAATACGAAGAAGCTGCCAACTACTTTTTCAAACTGGATTTCATCGAAAGTAATTGCATAAAAGCATGGCGTGGCATCGGGTGGTGTTCATTCATCAGCCGGAAATACGAACAAGCCATGAAATATTACGAAAAGATCATCGAACAGAAGCCACTGGCTATCGACTATATGAATGCCGGACACGTCGCATGGACAATGGGAGACATTCAGAAAGCGGCCGCCCTGTACGGCAAGTCAATCACAGCCAACGGAAACCGCGAACGCTTTCTGGAGATGTTCCGGAAAGACGAGGAAGCTCTTCTCAAACAAGGTATTCAAGAAGAGGACATCCCGTTAATGCTGGATTTATTATAACTTCTTCAGCTCCCCGTACAGTTTCTGTATGGGGAGTCCCATTATATTATAAAAGCTGCCCGAAATAGACTTTACCCCTATATATCCGATCCATTCCTGCACTCCATACGCTCCCGCTTTATCCATAGGCTGATATTTGTCCACATAATACCGGATTTCCTCTTCGGACAAAACATCAAATTCCACATCGGATGCAGCAGTAAAGCTCTTTTGCCATTCAGTGGTCGTAAGACAAACACCGGTGAACACCTGATGTGACTTACCGGACAAAGAACGGAGCATTTCGACCGCTCCTTCGCGACCTTCCGGCTTTCCAAGCACTTTACCATCGAGCCAGCACAATCGTATCTGCCGTAATCAACAGTTTCCCCCGGTTGCATAATACTCCGGTAAGCATCCGCCTTTTCGCGGGAGATATATTCCGGAATCTCAGCACCAGCCAGATCGGCTGGATATGATTCATCCACATCCGGCAATGTCCTGACCACATAATCCACTCCCAAACCTGACATCAGTTCTTTCCGGCGGGGAGAATTGGAGGCTAATATAATCTGATATTTATCTAAATTTCCAAGCATAATTTTATTTATTATTAAGTGATTTACAACTCACCAGCCGAAAGCATCTTCCGCCATCCACTTGCCATGAGCTTTCAATACTTGTTCCACCACATCACGTCCACAGCCACGACCGCCATCGGCATAAGATATATACTTCGCGACCGACTTAACTTCCGGAACAGCATCTTTGGGACAACAAGGCAACCCGCACTCACGCATCACTTCTATATCAGGCACATCATCGCCCATATACAGAATTTCGTCATCAGACAGACCGTATTTATCGCGGAAATTACGGTAATCATGAATTTTCACTGCAGACCCCATATACAGATCCTTCACACCCAATGCTGCAAACCGGATACGTACCGCTTCTGTCCGTCCACCGGTAATGATAGCAATATGGAGTCCTTTCTTTACTGCCAACTGAATGGCATAACCGTCTTTAATATTCACCGTACGCATCGGTTCTCCGGAAGGATGCAACGGGACTGTTGTCGAACTCAATACTCCGTCAACATCAAAAGCCAGTGCTTTGATGCGGGATAGATCATAATTGATGGTGCTCATGGATACTTTTACTCATTAATTTATAAATTTCCTGCAATGCCTGACTGTCTGCCAGCATAGAAAGATGCTTATTCATCACATTCTCGTCATAGCGTACAGCCGGTCCGGTCTGCGCATCACGAGGAGCAAGTTCATGCACTTTGCGTGCCGTTTCGTCAATCAGGGGAAGCATAACATCAAATGGCAAATGATATTTTTCCAGCAATTCGGCGGCAAGAGCATACATATGGTTGGTAAAGTTACAGGTAAAGACAGCTGCCAGATGAAGACTCCTGCGTTGCTCCGAATCGGCTTCGTACACCTTATCAGAGAGTGTACCGGCAACCGCTTTCAGCAGCTCGGTATCTTCCGGTCTTTTTGCTTAATAAGAAAGGTACTTCCCCGAAAATCAACTTCACGTTGTTTGCTGAACGTCTGCATCGGATAAAATACTCCGTAACGTTCTGCATGCCCTTCCCAAACGCTCATCGGAATGCTTCCTGCCGTATGCACCAACAAAGACGCTTGCTTTCCTTCTGTTATCTGCGGTAACAAATCTACTAAAGCATCATCTTTCAACGATACGATATACAATTTTGCATCTTTGGAGACTGCCTGTAAATCTGTTGTATATTCAGCTTCTACTTTCTCGGCTAAGGTACGGGCAGATTCCATAGTCCGGCTATATACCTGTACAATGCGGAAACCTTTACGATAAAGAGCTTTCGCCAGATTAGTAGCCAAGTTACCTGCACCGATAAACACGATCGGTGTATCTTCTATACTTCTTTTCATTATTCTCTTATCGTTTTGCAAACCAGAATAAAACGATTCCGATGATGAGCAGTGTCAATGGCAACAGATATCCGGATAACGAACCCAATAAGGACATGACCAAACCGATATTCATCACTAACCAAAGCCCAAGCAACACAAAACCAATTGATTTATCGCGTTTGAAAATAAGGAAACAGGCAGCAGCATACAGCAACATATTATCCTTATTCATCACCCAGGGCAAACCGATAGAAGAAAAATGAATCAGTTTATCATCAGAAAAAGTGCACCGATCCCATAAAGGTAACGGCAGTCGCGAGATAAGTATCTTTACTATTATTTGCTTTGGCAGCTCCCATTGTTATTTTCCTCCGAACTTATTGATATGGATTTTCTCCCATTGGAGATGTTCTTCATTGAAAGGTTTGCGTTCCATCCCCTTATGGCCGACCGCAATGACAGAAAGTACCTGAAGCTGCAAAGGTATATCAAGAATTCCATGCACAAACTCGTCGGAAGGCATTCCGGTTGCCGTGAAACGCTCACGTACCTGCACCCAGCAACTGCCCAACCCGAGGTCTTCCGCCTGCAACTGTATCATAATAGAAGCAATAGCAGCATCTTCAATCCATACATCGCTTGCCAACGGGTCAGCCATTACCACAATAGCCAAAGCCGCATCTGCAATAAAAGAAGAAGCCTGTTCCTTGCAATGAGACAATTCTTTCAATACCTCTTTATCATCAATCACTACAAACTGCCAACTATTACTACGTTTGGAAGAAGGAGACATCAAAGCAGCTTTCATCAACGTAACGACCTGATCTTGTGTCAATTCTTCATCGGTGAACTTCCGCATACTACGACGGTTCTTTATTAATTCACTGAAATTTTCCATATTATTTCCGGTTTCATTTGATTAATGTATGCAAAGATAATGCAAACCGAGCGTAATAGGAAATAAAAGTTTATACTAAATGAAGAATATATTGTATCTTTGCACAGAGAAATAATTTCATTATGAAAAAGCGAATTACACAAGACGATTACATTAAAGCGAATCGTAAAGCTAGCCGTGAGGCAGAAATAGAGATGTACGGGCACCCTATTTGTCACCAACGAGTGCACCAGTCAAAGAAAGTATATAACCGCAGAAAGATAAAGGCAGCCGATAAAAAGCTGCCTTATTTTTTTCATTTGGGATAGTGTCGGTATCCCAATGACATAGTGACACCATGAGACAGTGATAGTGACACTATCCTGTTGCGATAGTGACACCATGTTTTATGCAGTTCCTGATAGGCAGAAAGGGCGATTTCCTATACAATTCGCGTCAGTTCTCCAGTAGTGGAGTCTATGATAAACCCGTGCACTTTCACGTCCGACGGAATCAAAGGATGATGAACTATAAAATCGACCGTTCCCCTTACCGACTTCTCCGTATCTTCAAAGCCATCTAGCCAAGAATGAAAATCGACTCCACAAAAACTCATCATATGAATATAATCGGCATTAATACCCCGTGCCTTCATCTTCTCAAGCATTTCTTCACTGTGCATATGGCAGGCTCCACAATCAGAATGGGCAATCACCATTATTTCCTCCACACCTAACTCGAAGATAGCGACAAGCAGACTGCGAATCACACTACCGAAAGGATGGGAAATGACGCCTCCTGCATTCTTGATCATTTTAACGTCTCCGTTCTTAATGCCTAGTGCGGCCGGGAGTAAAGCTGTCAGGCGTGTATCCATACAGGATAAGATAGCAATCTTTTTATCGGGATACTTATTCGTTATATATTCTTTATATCCCTCGTTCTTAACGAACTCTCTATTATAAGCAAGCATTTCTTCTATCATAGCGCTATTTTGTTTGGACACACAAAAATAAAGAAAATAATAAAAAGCTGTATCAGGAAACAATGAAAATATACCGGAAATCCTTTTTAAACTTTTACGCAGGATACAGGTATGGAAACAAAGAGCCGGACAAGAGAAATCTCCTGCCCGGCTCCTATTAATTATGCTTGATTATTAATTAACTGATTAATAACCGGCGTTTTGTCCGAATTCTGCCGGATTGTTGATCGCATCCAGATATTTCGTAGGAATAGGACGCAAATAGAATTCTTTCTTAAAGTGCTCGGCAGCACGCTTATTATAAGCAGCCAAACGAGTCTCAAAAGCAGCATTACGTTTCAGCAAATACCAGCGGCCACATTCGCCACAAAGTTCACGGGCATATTCATCGAAAACATAATTCAGTTGTTCAGTCTTTTATTACGAGTCCCAGCAGGCTTGTCAGGTCCATGGCTTGGTGGGTACTGACGATAGCTCCCCGTATATCCGGCAGATTGACGTGAATACCCTCGATATGCGAATCGCTCAAGTC